>Ga0105239_10000144_pt1 | contig 101443 bp, 82 predicted proteins | sample KBSC44metaG_FD_92761 | JGI IMG/M metagenome (GOLD analysis project Ga0105239, IMG submission 92761) | Corn rhizosphere microbial communities from Kellogg Biological Station, Michigan, USA - KBS C4-4 metaG | ecosystem: Host-associated > Plants > Roots > Rhizosphere > Soil | place: Michigan, USA... | reverse complement strand
TGCACACATACTCCCCGCGGCGGACGCTGAACCTGTGCGAGTACATCCCGCGGCAGGACCTGACGCAGCCCAGGCAGGGACAGCACCAGCCGCCGAACGTCCTGCTGTTCATCGGCGGCATGTACGACAACTTCCGCTCGCCCAAGTACGTGGACGACCTGGCGGCCTTGTTCCCGCGCGACGAGCCCGCTCAGAAATGGAGTGTCTTCCACGTCCAGCTGAGCTCCGCGGGCAAGTGTTTTGGGCTCGTGGATTTGAATCGCGATGTAGGTCGACCTTGTTCATTGATCAGCCCTTGGGGCTGGGGTCTTCCCCCCTTTTTTCCTTTCTTCAGCTTGGGGGCTATTCTGTTCTCTCAATTTCCATTCTGGGGAATGTCCCTGTCCCATGCCTGGAACGATGCCTCGATGCTTACCAACCCCTGGCAATAGGTCGAAGAAGTCAGCGAAGCGATCAACTACATCCGCAAAAACATCACCAAATCGCCCAGCACGCCAGTCGTGATAATGGGCCACAGCACGGGTTGCCAGGACTCGATGCACTACATGTGCTCTGAAGTGTCGGCGCCAAAGTCACCCATATCCTCCTCGTCCTCGTCCTCGTCCTCTTCCTCATCCTCATCCTCGTCCGCCTCAACACAATCAACAACCACGCAACCGGCCCGCCCGCAAATCTCCGGCCTAATCCTGCAAGCGCCCGTGTCGGACCGCGAAGCAATGCTCGACTCGATCAACAGCAAGCCGGCCGTGGCGGCGACGTACAAGGAGGCGCTGGCCTTCTGCGCCGCGACGCCCAAGGCCGTGCACTCCAAGGCGCTGCTGCCGTGGAACCTGAGCTACCCGCTGATGGGGTCGGTCCCGACGACGGTGGCGCGGTTCCTCAGCCTCGCGTCGCCCGACAGTCCCGCGTCGCCCGGCGCCGACGACTACTTCTCGTCCGACCTCGGCGACGCCACGTTCCGCTCGACGTTCGGCAAGCTGGCCTCGTGCGCCCATGTCGTCCCCGCGAACAAGCAGGCCACCGCCACCAAGACTCTGCTCGTCCTTGTCTCCGGCAGCGACGAGCACGTCGCCAAGCGCATCGACAAGGAGGCACTGTATGCGCGCTGGAAAGCCGCCACCGCCAGCGGCAGCAGCAGCAGCAGCAGCAACAACAACAACAACAGTACTAGTCCTAGTGACAGCTCGCCATCAGCCGCGGTCTCGCCGCACTCGCTGATCGTCAAGAACGCACTGCACGACATCTCGGGCGCGAGCGTCGAGGCCCGCACCGCGAGACTGATCGACATGCGTGGCGCGGTGCTCTCGTACCTGAGTGATGTGGTGGGTGATCTCGACGACGACGACGACGACGGGAGCGGTAGCAAGTCCAGCCCGTGGGCGATCTGGAGAAGTGACAAGGCGGCCATTGAGGCCGAGAGGGCCGTGCAGGGCATCAAGCTGTGAAGTGAGATACTTGGAGTTCTGGCTAGAGGTGCATGTCGGGATACTGTTGTATGGATTTTACTATTTATGTGTATATGTACACTCCCCGAAAATCCATAAACATCTTTCAACACATAGTTAGAACCTGGTCGTGGAGTGCCTTGCCCTAATATGTGCATTGTTCATTCACTTCACTTGAACTTGGAAAACAGTCAACACAACACTAAAATTAAAGTGAGGGGGGGAATTATAATAGTTTGGTTTATAACAGTGATGATACAGAGGCACCAGAAGGGCACCTACATCTATCTATCTCAGGGGCTTATATAGAAACAGGAAGTAGGCCGTGATATATTCTACATGTCGAGAACGCTTCTTCGGGACGGTGCGCGCTTTTTTGGTGGCGTTCAAACAAGGGAGAGGGAACAACCAGTGATGTAGTTAATAGTAGAGAGCAGATCGGTTCGGAGCAGCAGATGAACAAAAGGCAAAGAAAATCTCACCCTCACCCTCCAACCCATCATTATCCGGTGTCGCTATGCAATTTCAAGTCGTCGTAAAAGAAAAATGGGATCCCCTCAACCCGTAACCCAATCCCCTGCCCCCGCTTCAGAAATGAAAATTGATTCGTGATTCAAGATGCATATGCACGGAGACATAGATCTTCGCAAAAGTCTTGTCCGGCATGCTAGAATTGCATGGGGACGTATGTGGTAGCATGATGAAACCATCAGAGCAGGCTCTATGACCAAATATTTTGGCGTTATCCTGGGCATTACACAGCAGGCCACCTCACTCTTAGGCCCTCACACCATCTCTCGAATAAGACATCTGCAAGTTGTCGGTTATGGTCCAAGCCGCCTTTGAAACCGTTAATGATTTCCTTCTCCAACTCGGCATCTTGACTGGTCGCAGGCATCTTTCTCTTGTCTGGGCTCTTTGCGCCACTGGTGTCAAAGACTTGACTAGAATCTCTTGATCTGTCCATGGCTGCTTGAGCTGACTGTCGCCGCCGGTGAGATTTTAAATGCGGATTGTTCTGCGCAAGCAGCAATTTGGCACCCACGTTCCCCTTTGTTGGTGTGCTTGGTGTAACTTGTCGACTTGCATTCGCGGAGATAGGAGGTTGTGGCGAAGGATTACTGACTTTGGTTGGCGAAACAGGTGGTCGGTGCTCCGCGTGTGACATAGAGGGTCGAGGTTGAGATATCGCAGATGAGGGCTGGGGCTGTTTTGAAGGCAGCATTTTCCTGAGATCACTATCCTCCTTCATGTTCTTGATAATAGCGTTCATGATGTGATACATTCCATCAGGGTCAACGCTTTCGAGATCTGAGAAGGCTTCTGCTAATCGAGCAACAGCCTCGCGTTTCACTTCGTCTGCAGTGTCGTTCAACACATCTTGGCAAGATATTCCAATAGCATTTGCATATAATTTTCGGCCAAGATTTGCTTCTTTCGATTCAGGCGCGATGGTGGTTGCCGTGGAGGGGAATCGAGATGATCGCTCTCTCTTTGGATCATTCAGGAGGGATTTCTCCATGTCGACAAATTGAGGCAAACCAGGTTTTGCTTTCGAGGGCGTCCTGATAACGCTAGAACAGGGGTCCTCGTTTTCTTCATTGGTATCATTCAAAGCACTTGGTGACACTCTTCTAAATTGGCGAACAGTGCTGGGACTGTTCCCGAAAGACATATTGACCCCCAATGGATACCGATTTTGAGCACTAGATGTTCGCTTCTTCGCAATTGGTTTGATAGAAGATGGCTCCCCGGATGCTAGCTGTTCACGCTTGGATTCGGAAATTTTGCGCATTGTCGACGTGGCTTCACTGGGTTTAGGGAGTCGATCTTGATCTAACGCAAGGCTTTGCAACATCTGTGCTGGACTGCCTTCGGACGGATTCCCCTGCACATCAGCGCTGGGCCTCTTTCTCTTTTGGGTCTGTACACCTCTGGGATCAACGGTGGGCATGGCTTTTACAGTCTCGAATACCCAGTCGTCATCGTGTCTTTGACTTGGTAAGTTTCTGAGTGTTTCGGCGTAGTATTTCAAATTCCGTTCGCCACCTTTACCGGCCTCCCAGTCCTGTTTTCTGGCGATCAGTTCTTGAAGTCCTTCAATCTTCCCAGCAGACCTGATGAAGCGATGCTTCAGCAACTCTTTGGCACTGCTTCTCTTGTCTGCATCTTTTGTCAAGCAAGTCGCGACGAAGTCTCGGAAATCTCTCGACCATTGAGAGCCTTCCAGTCTGGGAGCAGATTGTTTGGGAATCAAGAAAAGGACTTTCATAGGATGAACATTGGCATGTGGAGGTTCACCATTGGCCAATTCCATAGCTGTTATCCCCAAACTCCATACGTCAGCTTTAGCATCGTGGCCTTCTTGCTGAATGACTTCCGGCGCCATCCAGAATGGTGTTCCGACGAAAGTATTTCTCACACTCTTCAAGCCGACTAGTTGTGCAGCCACACCAAAGTCCGCCAGTTTGACTCTTCCATCCATACCAAGCAAGACATTTGCAGCTTTAATATCTCGATGCAGTTTTCCTTCCCCGTGCAAGTAGGAAAGACCAAGCAAAAGCTCGCGGCAGATAATGGCAATGTGACTTTCAGATAGGCAATGAGGAGGTGGTTTGAGTAAGTCTGCACAGGATCCACCTCCCAGGTATTCCATCACTATCCATAAAGTCTGTCGCCGTAGAAAGGCAAGACGGTATTTGGTGACGTGTGGACTGGCGCAGGAGGAGAGCACTGAGAGCTCGGAGAGGATATCGGAGAGGTCTTCTTCAGATGATTCGAGATCGACCTGTGGGTGAATTGTCAGTTTCCGAGTCGAGGGATCTTATTGGAAAATATACAGCAACTTACATGTTTGATGGCGACGATCTCGCCGGTGGCCTTTTCGATGGCTTTGTAGACGACACCAAACGAGCCACTACCCAGTTCTTCCAGCACCTGATATCGATCTGCTAGTGTGTCGCCATCTGCCTCATCATGTTGGATCTGGAAAGGTGTGAGAGATGCTGTGGTTCTTGCCTCTCGAGGCGCTCTTTCGGTATATGTCATCATTGTGGCGAGTTGGTCCGTCCTTGGTGGGATAGCGATATTTCAGTCGCCTCTATCCAGATGGTGGTGAAACGAAAATGCCTGAGTGCCGTCTACGTGCGTCGCACGTCACCTTCTTGCACTCCGTCCGACTCGCTCGTGAAGACACCGGTGATCCGTCGGGTCAATGCGGAGTACATGTGCAAATGTCGGCAATGAATTGGGTTTATCGGTATGAATGCGAATGCAGGAAGTGTACATGCGCCGAAACAATGACGCAAAAAGAATATGGTGGGTGAATGGAGGTACCGTAATACAGCATTGATGATTGAAGGCAGCAATAGAAGAAGCAAGAGCAGAATACGAGTAAGCCCCGGGTTGCTCTGTAATAAGGGTGGTAGGAGGAGGAGCCAGGCGAATATGACCAGGTTACCGTGAGACCGAGGATGAGAACGAGATGAGATAGCGTTCTGAACCAAGCCTCATGACCAGGCAAGTTTTGGCATGGCACATCCCATTTCAGCTCGAGTCAGTGGCACGAGTCCTCGTAGTAGATTGAGCATACACGCTTTGGGCTGCGATGGAGGTGCCTGGAGTTCGCTTGGTGGTGGTTTTGTTTACCATAGCAACCCAGTCCAGAAGAGGTATAGTGTCCCATTTCGGAAACGGGAAAACCCTGACGCGGGAAGCCGAGGCACTAATGGCTCCCACTAACGGCGGAGCTAATGCAGGGGCCAAAGGCGAAAGCAACTGGTCCCTTGGGACGGAGTACCTTGTCCTTGGTTCCAACTCCTGTTCATTTCCATTTACTGGTATGACTGTCACTTTGTGGACAGCCTAAAAGCAAATCGTATGGAGCACGAGAACGGGTACTCGGTACCTGCCTACGAGTAAGATTTAGAATCCGATTTTCTCCATCTGAATGGGTCCTCAAGCTCAATCCATCTCAATCTGAATTGAGAGAATCAGATTGCCTACCACTTTGATCCATCTGTTCTCGGATAGGACCCTCCCAAGCCACTTTGATGCTCGTCATCTCTGTTTGTTGTCAGGGGTTCAGCCCACAGTTTCTAGAATGATTTACGCGGTCAGGTTGCTAGGGAGATATCTACGATGAAGCCGCCCCCCGTTTCGGTGCTTCCAGGATGACATCCAAGGTGTGAGCTCTATCATTGGGATTTCCCTACCACGACTGAGTGGACGCATCGTCAATCCGATCTCCTTGGGCCGAAAGTCTCGAACTGAGTCAATGCTTTCTTTGCCGTTCATGCGATCGATGTTTCTGTATTCGAAAGTCGACCTTGTACCACTGTGTGAGACTTACCATGCAACATGTCAGATGGACCTGGTCATCCAAATGGGGGATCCCGTGCACGGTCCATCTGCCGACCTGTGTTGACCGGTCAAATTACGCCGTCAAACCCCATTTGTTGACATCATATAGCAATCTCGAGGAAATGAGGTCTTATGATGCTTTATTTGGAGGGTACTCGAGCCTCCAAGATCCGAGTGCTCAAGAATGTGTCAATTATTTCCAAAATCCGGGGCACCATGATGAGGTAGTCACACGACAACAGTTAATATAGACAAGGTCGTGCGTCAAACAAAAGGTCAGTAATCGAATTGCGGAGCAATGTCGTTTGTTCTTACCCCAACCGTGCTCTCATCGTTTCGTTCGTACGAGCGTAGAATCGATTGATCATTGTCAAGAATTGGACACGACAGTGTGTGGCCACATCAGGCTAGTTTGCGGCAGGCTGAATACGGTGAAGATGCATGAGTATTAATAGTAGTAGTACCAGGGAGACAGACTCTTTACGCCCTACTCGTACTATTTAAACGTGTTGCTGCGGCTTCGGTCTGCCGTGGACTTTCTGCTATCCTGGCGAAGCAACCATCCAGGGTTCACTCACCTCTCGTTTCAAGATCGAACAGAATAATATCTTGAAACCTCTTGCATCTTCAGGGCGCGTTCATAGTGCCTTTAGTGACCTCTCGATCATTTTATGGATCAATTCTTTACATCGATTCGCAATGATAGACTCCGTACTCCGTACATACCTAGTTGTAGGCACTCAGTCGGATTCCTCAGGAGATGATCACGTGGATACTGAGAGATCACGTGGATACTGAGAGATCACGTGGACAATGCTGAGAGGGTGACGTCATTAGTGATGGAAGGCAAATTGAGCTTCACGATCTGAGGCTAACAACATTAAGGTCGCTGGTAGTACTCTGTATTCCGCCATGAATATAATAGTTGTACAAGTATTCAGCATTCATAGCAGCATGCTAAGAATTGATCATCGTCAATAAGAATTATTTAAGCAACGCATGCACAATGAAAAACCACCGAAAAGTGGCGGGTTGCTTTCCCTTTTCGAGGTGACTCCAGTGCAAAGGGCGTGGCTCGGCATTATCGGGCGAATTTGTGAGTGGCTCCTGCACTTTTACATCCGAGCTCGGCGGCAGGATTCGGGCAAGTCGTCGTCTATCGTTCCCAACTTTTTCCAGTCTCGATGTCATATTTGCTTCTGCCTCCGCGTTGAAGGTTCTCTTCACTCCCCCCCTTCCATGACGACGACGACCTCTTGAAACGCCTTGATCGAAACTCATGTCTTATCGCTGAAGTCCCTCTGCCACACATCACGCCTATCAGCGCTTGAATGTCACTATCCTTCACCCCCGGCTCTGCGCATTCACTTGATCCTTCTGTTTCCTCTGAACACGCGCTCGGGCATGATGCTCATTTCCTCCCAGACGGACAACGGCATGACAGAGTTCTCTTCCAGGAACAGGATACAAGAGGGATGTCTTCCTCAGATCATCTCAATATCACCACAGGCCAGCGTATGATATCCGCCACCGTTGGAAGCGTCCTCACATCGCTGCTGGGTATGTATTACAAATGACGAGGCCTCTGCTGAATTCTCACTAACAGCACGTAGTCACACCCTTGGATGTCGTTCGCGTCAGGTTGCAGTCCCAATCTCCTCCCATACCGCATAACCTCTCTCGCTTTGCTGCATACTCTACCAACTTTAAGCACCTTCCACCAGACTTGGGCATCAACTCCTGCTGCCGGGAAGTGTTCTTTGTGGGGAATAATGGAGAATTCTGTATAGCCGGTCATGGAACTGCGTCTTCTCAGGCGATGGCGGCTGATTGTGCCGTTGAGGAGACACAAAAGCGAACATTCAATTCGACATTAGATGGAATCAGAAAAATCGCCAGGAACGAGGGCACGTTAACATTGTGGCGTGGTCTCAGCCCCACTCTGGTGATGGCCATCCCTGCCAATGTCATTTACTTCACAGGTTATGACTGGCTTCGCTATAGCCATGTCAGTCCGGTAAGACGTGTTTCCAATGATACCTACGCGCCTCTGGTGGCAGGTGCTATCGCTCGAGTGGCAGCAGCATTCGCTGTATCACCTATCGAAATGTTTCGGACACGGATGCAGGCCACCCAAGGAGTTTCGACCGGCATTTATCGAGACACATTCTATGGGCTCCGCCGAATGACACAAACACAAGGATACACATCACTCTGGCGAGGACTCACACTGACCATGTGGCGAGATGTTCCATTCTCAGGATTCTACTGGTGGGGATACGAGGCACTACGCAATTCTTTGACAGATGCAAGGGCGGCTTCTAGGGGACAAGCACTGGATCCTTCCCGGTCACTGACGAGTGGGAGGCAACTCCAGAGTGAAGAGTCACACACAACCACCTTTGTGGACAGTTTTCTTGCCGGTGCTGTATCAGGTGCTGTGGCGGCGTTCGTCACTACTCCCTTTGACGTAGGTAAGACGCGTCAACAAGTCTACCATCACGCTGGTGATGATGCAGGCTCAATGGCTGCAGCGAGAGAAGCAGCCAAAATCGGAAAGATAATTCCTGAGGAACTGTCCATGCCACGATTTTTAATGCACATACTCCGAGAAGAAGGATTTGGTGGATTATTCAAAGGATGGGCTGCTCGGTGTTTGAAAGTAGCACCTGCATGTGCGATCATGATCAGCAGCTACGAGGTGGGCAAGAAGTGGGCCAAGAGACAAAACGAAAAGAAGGCCGACAAGGAACATGAGTGATGGGACTCATTAGACATGGACACCCCCCTGCGAGGGCTGGCCGAGTCGTTGTAACAACACAAAGTCGAATTGTTCTTTCTGCATTAATCCGCAAGGCGTTGAGCAAAGGAAAATGCATAATATGCGGAGTTGGTCATGGATTTTTTTCCCCGTCACGATATCGACGATGTATAGAAACTGGACTCAGCTCTCATCTGTAGATAGATATATCTCTCGGGGCTGGACAGTTGACCTGATGACGACAGGGACATAGTCATGCAGGCAATTGCGGAGGAGGTATTCTACTCTCATATGAATCCAACAGTTTAAAATAAAACACCATGGAAACCGTGTAGTCAGCAGTGAGCACCGTGTAGTATGTACCCAACGCTCCCTTCCGTGAGCCGACGGTATAAGGACCCTCCTTGTATTGATTCATTCCATCCCTCCCTGAGGCCCCTGTCGACTCTCGAGTCACTCTTTATCCCAAGTTCCCCGCACTGCTGCACTGCATATCACGACTTCATCTCCCTTGAACCTCCCAACGATTGACAAATGCCCATTCGATAAACCCCGTCACTTTTGGTGCCGAGTTTTCCGAACCCGAATCCCACTCCAAGTCTCTCACGGAGCGTCCTGTCCTATCTTGGGCATTTTACCTAGGCACTCCAGTACGGAGTATAGTACTAGTAATGTAGTACCTCCATACCGAAGCACCCCGTGACCCCCTCCCCCACAGCTGGGTTTGAGCAGACAATTACAGAGCAGCAGGATAACGACATATCGCATTTCGCGTTCAAGGTTTCATCGTTCTTCTTCGGGTCTTCAGTTGTGAAATTTCAAAAGTCTCCCCACACACCCGCTTTGTAGCGCTACATATCTTATCATTTTCAGTTGTCATACGTACATATTGAAAAACATCATATTCAGACGACCTTGATCTACGAGCCCATCCACCCACCCATCCATCCATCCATCGATCTATCCATCTATCCATCTACACCTACCCAAACCAATTCAGAAAACCCTGGAAACGAAACCCACAACTGTTATTAGGAAAATGGCGCCCGCACTGGACGTGTACGACGCGAACTCAAAGGAGAACCGCAGCGTGCAGGCGCTGGGCAAGACGAAGAGCGGCAAGCAGCTGAGGATCCGCGCGTACCCGCACTTCGACTCGCTCGAGGAGGAGCGCCTGTACCGCAAGCAGCACCTCGCCGCCGCGTTTCGCGTCTTTGCCGACCGCGGCTTCGACGAGGGCGTCGCCGGCCATATCTCCGTCCGGGATCCCATTTTGAGAGACCATTTTTGTGAGTGTTTTTTTTTTGGGCGCGCGCCCTTTTTCCCTTTCCCTTCCCTTTTCTCTTGAGAACTGTTTGGTCGTTTTGATTGGTCGGTTTTGGGTTTTATACGGCGCGGAGAGGGAGGGGGGGAAGTGTGGTTGAGAAAAGGGGAGTGGTAAGTAGTTGGTGGTGGACACGAACTTACGCTCTGGGGAAAGGACACTTGGTATCCATACATATCCGTGTCGGTTGACGGCGTTCGGGCATTTTGGAGTGTTGTTGTTTTTGTTGTGATTGTTGTTGTTGGGTTCCCCCCTTTGGTTGCTATCGAGTCTGCAATTGTCGCCAAGTCAATCCCATTTCTGTTCCCTTCCCACTGACAATACCAACTCTCTACTCGTTCCAGGGCTCAACCCACTGTCGCAGCACTTCAGCCAAATCAGCGTGTCGGACCTGATCCTCGTGAATGAAGACGGCGAAGTGGTGATCGGAGACGAGCCCATCAACGCGGCGGCGTTCGCGATACACTCGGAGATCCACAAAGCACGGCCCGACGTGGACGCGGCATGCCACGCACACTCGGTGTACGGGAAGGCGTTCAGCGTGTTTGGGCGCGAGCTGGACATGATGACGCAGGACGCACTGCGGTTCTGGAAGTCGCACGCCGTCTATGACAACTTCGGCGGCGTGGTGCTGGACCGCGAGGAGGGCAAACGCATCGCCCAGGCGCTCGGGAACGGCAAGGCGGTCATCTTGCAGAATCACGGCCTGCTGACCGTCGCGAAGACGGTCGACGCCGCGGCGTTTTGGTTCATTAGCCTCGACAAGACGTGCCACGCTCAGTTGCTCGCGGATGCGGCCAGTGCAGGATCCGGGCACAAGAAGATTCTCATCAGTGACGAGGAGGCCGAGTTCTCGTATGCGTCGGTCGGTACTGATGAAAAGGGCTGGTTGGCTTTCCAGGGGTATTATGATGAGCAGCTGGCGAAAACGAATGGGAATTTCTTGAAGTGAAAAGGAGATACTAGCGAAAGAGGAGAGGGGGGTGGGAATTGGCGGTGTAATCGGAAAGCAAGTGCCTCGAGGATAGTAAATTCTTCTTCTAGGACACCACCCATTGAATCTGAGCGCCATTAGCTGAAAAGAATGAAAAATTGATCCTCCTACGGTCGTCGCGTTCGCATGCCGCTTGCTTTTCCTCTGCGGGTACCCTTCACCAACAACCTAAAGCTGCTCACCAAGGGCCGAAAAAGGAGTAGAGATATTGGCGCTGGAGTTTTCTCGTGGTTCTGAAGCGCTCTCAAAAGCAACCAACATTTGTCCAAGTCAGCGCGTGCCCAGCTCCATCGTTAACGGTGCCGTCATCAACATGGAGGACCACTTGCCATTTCCTTGTTGTATTTCTCGTTCCCGCCGTGAGCACTGGGCAGGCAGGCAGGCAGGCATACCACACCACCCCCAGGGCCAGGAGACTAAGATACGAGTTCATGCAGGAGGAACGATAAGCAGGCGCTTCCTAAGCAAGAGCACATGTTGGAGTTGGGTGTGAGACGGTGGACACAACCGGGGAAAGGATGCCTCGAGCGACAAGGCATCCATATCAGCCCAGCCCCTCGACCTTGAGAGGGTGTAGTATGTAATTACCTTACCGTCACGTAAGACTTGATGAGACGGAGGAATAAAGTAAAAAAAACCCGTAGAGCTGCACGAGACACCTCTACCTTCCAGATTTGGTGGCGGGGATCCATTCTCGGCCCATGTCAAGGTGAATCCTGTATGAGGCTATGCATTATTAGATTGGCAAACCAGGTGCCCCAGTGTCAGCGGAAAGAAAGGAAAGAGAGCGATGCCCTAATTAGCAGTCAGTCAGTCAGTCCGTCAGGAGATGCATGAAAGGCTGAGGGAGAATTCACGCCGCCTTTGTCCTCATGGCAAAAGCGGCATCACTTGCTGCTTTTGCTAGCGTGTGGACCCGAGCGACCTTCCCTATTCTGGTAGTCGTGCCGTGGGAGGGCTTGACGAGACGACCCACCCATCATCCATCAGGGACCTCGAGAGCCTTGGGCCAGGATTTCCTTACGGCTTTTGCTTAGGAAAACTGGAAACGCAATGAACGCGAAAGTTCCGTGATGGGTAATATTCGATTATTCGATCGTTTTGGTATGCAGGTATACGAGGTACCCACGCACTTTCTGACCAAGCCTCTCTGGCACGATAGGACGAACGACCCTCGCGTATTCTCTACTCGTAGTTCGAGGGGTTGCACACTACTCGCACTCGCACTCGCACTGTCTGAGCCCAAAGCTAGGAATTCCGTATCCGTATTAATCCAAGTTATTATAGACACTCTGCGGGTCTTGATTCAATCCGATCGCGAAACTCAAATAATCATCATTCGGCACCCTGGGGCACAGACCCACAACAGTCACTTGCAGCGGGGGAAAGGAGGGTTTATACCGAGGAGTCCTCGTACTGTAAGACAACGATCTACACGACCAGATCCTTGAATCCTTGATTTGTGTGCGGGTCGGGGGCCAGTTTTGCAGAGTGTTTTGGAAAACGGAAACAGAAACGAGCCCTGCACAGACAGGGCTCCCGAGTTCTGGGGTTCGGATGGATTTGGGCAAGCCCCAAGCCACAAGCAAGGAGCCTCGCTCGCTGAGTGTTTGAATGGCATTCTTTGACTTCCAAGATTGGCAGGCAGAGTAATACGAAGGGTAGAGTGCTCAGTATTCATTAGGAGACCGCTGGACTAAATAACCAGTTGAATTAGTAGTCAAGGTGGCGGGTTCGCAAGCAGCCAGTGCCAATGATGCGAAACCCCTCATATCTGTATAACTCCTCTAGTCAGCTGCAAGTGACCAGTTGGTCGCAGTAGTCATGGCGTTGGCGCATTTCCGTCCATGGGGCCGCTGGCTGTTTTAAACACACGGTCCCCTCTGGCTCGCTAGGGCTCTTGATACTGAGTCGTGTAGATCATGTCGAGAGTTTGGGGCCAGAGGGGGAGAGCAAAAAAGTACTCCGTTCTCCGTTCTCCATCGTCAGTATAAGTAGCTCGGGTGAGAACGTAGAAACCCTCTTCTCCCTCTTCACAATCAAAGCACCGTGAAGAGAATCCCCCAAGACCTGTGTCCTTGTCCTTGTCCTTGTCCTTGTCGAACATTTGTGAAACCAAATCGAAACCAGGCTCCCCCCCTGCCCACATACATATATACATACACCCAACCAACCAACCAACCAAAGCGCCTAACATGCCTACCGGAAGCTGTTTCTGCGGAAACATCAAGATCGAGTATACCGGCGAGCCAGCCATGTCTGTTAGTATTGAACACCCACACCCCACCCTCCACATTTCAACTCGTCCCTGTCCCTGTCCCTGTCCCTGAACCTGAACCTATGATCCCAATCGCATGAACCACCCACCCACTGACCAACGCGCCACCCCGTTCCCCCACGATCCAGGCCCTCTGCCACTGCAGCGACTGCCGCAAGATCTCTGGGGGGAACTACAGCAACAACATCGTGGTGCCGTCGGCGAACTTCAAGGTCGTGGCGGGGACGCCCAAGACCATCACGGCGACAGCGGCGTCGGGCAAGCCCATGACGAACAGCTTCTGCGGCGACTGCGGGACCACCCTGTGGCGCCACGGCGACGCCTTCGGCGGCGTCGACGGCATGCGCATCATCAAGGCCGGCGTCCTCGACGACCTCGCCGTCATCAACAGCGTCAGGCCCGGCGCCGAGCTGTTCGCCCCGGAGCGCGTCAAGTGGGTCGCCGCCCTCGATGGCGCCGGCCAGGTCGATGCCATGCCGCCTTCGTAGGTGGCGGTGGGACCAACCAACGTCGAGAGTTGAGAATCGACCAGGGAATCAAGAGTCAAGACTGTGTGCGGAGGAGTGCTCTAAGGGACTCCCTGCTTATATATATACATAGGCATCCTTGGACCTTTTGGGAAACCGAAAGGTATCGGGTTGAGAAGAGACCGGTTTCCTCAGCGAAAGTCGCTGTGGACGAGGAACTTACTAGTGTAGCAACAGAATTATCATCGAGATATTTCAGTCGTGAAATTGCAAGAAACCGTTCCCAACCTCTTCCTATTCTGATGAGATTATGACAAAAGGCGTGATTCATCCACTTGATCACGTCAACGTCCCAGTGTTATTAACAAAATGTTCATCTCATGACTAAACCGTAAACACACCAGGACCAAGACTAATCCATCTCACTGTATTGCACTATGGTACCACCGAAGATTTTATATTCATTCAAAGGCCTATAGAGAATAATTATAAGTGAAGCTGTACTAGTCAAAGCTATAAACCAAATAACCAGAATCAAAGGATCGTCAAAAGAAGGGGGGAATTATTCCGGGTCCTCTTGCCAATGCTGCATGTCAACAAACGCCTGGCATGTCTTCGCCCTTGATCCCCCTACTGCCGATTGCAAGAAAAACGCTTGCCAATAACGAATGCATGGGTATCATAATCCTCTCGGGGAAAAAACTTCGAAATTTGATATGGTCCTTTTGGTCGTCTGAATTTGTTGGATGCTTGGGTATATGGTTTCAATTTGTTGAAACGGTATTATCTTCGTCCCAAGTCGAAAGAGCTGTCTTTCGGGTTGGACTGTCGGATTCGGGTGATTCTGTAGCGGCCGTTCTTTTGATAGGGCTTCCCAAAGGGCTGGGAGCGACTAATCTTCGAGCCGGGCTGGGCATGGGAGGAGCGGGAGATGCTCTCCTTGCTGGACTCGAGAGCGGGCTTGCCAAAGCCAAACTTCTAGCTCGCGCATGAAGCTTACGTTCTTCATCTCCGTTCCAATCTTTGGTAAGCTCAGCCCGAACACCACGGCTCCATTCTCGAACAACCTCTTCAAAGGATGCCCAAACGGAGGGATCGTCTTGTTGATTTGCGACGGCCATGACATCAAGCTTGAGCTTGAGTTCGAATCTTAGCTCGGCAGCTTTCAACCAGTATCTCAAATTGTCTGCTCGTCGATATGGTTTGGTCGTGTCACTGTGGGAGGTGTTGATATAATCAAACTGGCGTTTTGATCGTTTGACGGCGGCATTGTGCATGGTGATCAAATCTTTCCCATCGGCAAGATTGCGAAAGAAATCTGGATATTCATGACGGAGGGATCTCAACGCACTCTCACACTCGCCCTTGAGTAAGAAGAGGAGGAAATTCATGTCTCTTTCAATATCCTCTCGGCCGGTCCACTTTCTGTCATCCATCCAGTGCCAATCTCTCCTTTCGTGCTTGTCTGCCTCCTCCAATTTGGCCTCTTGATCGATCATCATCCCGACATCACTGACCCACACAAGGATTGAGAGTCTCTCGTCTTCGCGGAAACCACCTTCAAAGTTGCGGGAGGTACATTTTTTCAAGACATCCATGACTTCATGAAGATCTCTGCGCAAGTCGTGATCGGACTTTATGGAATTCAATCTTTGTGGATTGGGATGTAGGGTATAGTAGAGTCTCGCTGCTCGAATCGCCAGGGTGGTTGTGTCAAGAATATGGAGGCCCTGTATCTCGTGGAAGCCTTGTGAAGCCTCGTCCCCATCGTCGGTCACATTCCTCTCGCAGGATTCCACAGCTTGCAAAGCATTCTCGAGGGCTTCGACCAACTCACGTTTCATGGTCTTTTGGTCTGGAGGCGGGGCAACATCGTTGGAAGGATGTCTGTAAGTCGAGACATTGGGAGGGAGCATGACCTCCTGGCCATCTTCCTGTGCAGCCTCCCACATGGCTTGAGCCTCGTCATCAATAGGAGATTCAACCACATCCTGGTTCGCGGCTAGCGTAAACTTAGGGATATCGTACTCTCCATTCTGTTTTCTTCTTGCCATCTGCCCACCCTTTCCATCAAGTAAACCCGTCCGAGCGAAGTAATACTGAAGATGAGCGATACTGCCTAAACTCATGACACTTTCGCGATTCTTGGCAGATTCAGCGAAGGATCCTCCCTGAGGACGAACATAGCCTCGTCGACGAGGGTATGTGCTTGTTCGAGAACCAGCCGAGCCATTGGAGTAGGAAGAGAAATTGGATATGGAAGATACGGCGGACACGGATCGATGTGAGATGAGACTCGCGGTATCGGGGGTTGCTAAGAGACTAGGTGAAGTCGAGGGGGAGGCTGTTTCGAGAATCGAAGTTTCGAGATCCGTCATGATGGGAAAATGGACAGATGACAAAAGAATGTGTACGTGTGTCTGTGTGTGACACTAGGATGCCACTGGGTAGTGGATTGTGACTCGTGAGTGGGAGTCAGTTGTGAGAGTGGGTGACACGACTGCGGCTCCGGGTACAGTGAGGTGGGAGTGGTGCGAAAGACTGGACTGGCTGTGGCAGTAGTGGTTGTAAAAGTGCAGGAAACTGACCCAGCAGGTTTCACGAAGACGTTGAAGCTGAACAGAATGAAGGAGGGAAATGAATGAAAGTAAGCTGTCGGTCACGACATGACAGTCGGTGTTGGGCACTTTGGGTACTGGGTACTTGGTAGCACAGCGACACGTCGATGAGGTGGTACTTGCAAAGTGGCCCGTGGGACTTGAGATGGGAAAAGATTACGAGTTGGTGGAGGTGAAATTGGATGGAGGCATCGACCTGGGCACTTGGGCACTTGGACACTAGTTCCATTGCTGTTTTGGCAAGAGCGAGAAAGGGGCTCAACCCTCTGCAATCGCGATCCCAAACGGCAGGAACCACCAACCTTCGGAACGGATAAACAACACCCGCAAGATATCAACAATAATCAATCCACGGGGGCACATCCAACGAGATCCAATTCCTCGGCAAGAGCAAAAGACGCAGCTGGCATGATCCCTGATAACCTGAATCTCGGGTTTGATCTTTGTGCAGCATAAACAGGAACAGTCTCACCAGAAACAAGCTGATGCCTTGGTCATTTCTGCCGCTCTTGGGGTCCTCAACGCGCCTCTGGTACTTATTACCCTCTTATGATGTTGGTGTTGGGTTTGTTGACATTCTAGAAGGAGAACGCGTTTGGCGGTTGGAGCCTCCTCAGCTTCAGCTGTTTGGTTGGTGGTTCCAGGTGCCTGTGCAGGTTGCCTCCGCCTGGGTGAGTGGCTGGAAATAAGTAACTGGAGGAGCCCCTCGGGCCCAAGTGCCACCCACCCACTTGTTCCCCCCCCTCTCTCTCTTGCTGGTGGCGTCACTATGACAGACGTACATGGGTGCTCCCTCCAGATAGCCCTCTTCAACCCGGCCCCGCCACCAATACGTACGGACTGCCTACCTGGCGCTGGGCATATCACCGGCCATTGACATCAGCCCTCGAGATGCTTCGCGATAAAAGCTGAAACCATCACTGCAACATCTCAGCATCTACAAAATGTCCAAACGCATAGCATTCACCGTCCACGGGCGCGTCCAAGGGGTATGCTTCCGGTAAGCCCATCACAAAGAAACGAGCACCAGCCCAATCCCAATCCCAGTCCCATGGCACATGGACCAAACAGTCTAACGAACCCACCTCAATCCCAGCGACTTCACGCGAAAGAGAGCCACAAGCTACGGCATCACAGGCTATGTCAGGAACACAAGCGACGGCAAGGTCGTCGGAGAGGCTCAAGGCGACGAAGACGCACTGAAGAAGCTCAAAGGCGATCTGAACGAAGGTCCCCGCCACGCTCATGTCGTGAAGCTCGAGATTCGGGAGATTCAGACCAAAGATGGGGAGGCGAGTTTTGATGCTAGACACTAGCTTGGGATGGGGAGGGGGATCTTCTCTTGTCACTGGCAAGGACCTGGCATTTGCCTGGGTAACTACCCATACCTGGTGAACAGGGAGGCGAGAACGCCCAGATCGTCCACGACGTTACGACCACGATTTGTACAACTACTATTCAAGGTTGATGTAGATCATGTTCAATTGACATTTACTCAAAGTGCCAGAAAACTAACCTAAACCTGAAGCCGGCCATGAAATGGGCTAGTAGCTATGTGTGTATGCACCAACTAACAAAAAATGTGATACCCCAGAAGGAAAGGTCCTCATCTCGTACCTCGGACTATACCCAAATTCGTGGGGGTCGTGGTCGGCAATTGAGGAACTTTGCCCGCGATTTCATCCCGAGAGGCGTGGATTCGAGAGAGACGTCGGCATGGACAGTCTTTCGAGATATTCTTCTCCAACTTCCATGCATTACATGTCAGGGTCTGCGCTCTTAGGCTGTGTTGCGGGACGTCTGCCCTGGCTATCCCCAGTCCCCTAACGGCCACGATGCCCGATCACCGGACGCCTTCTCCGAAACAATTTGAACCATTCCCACCTACGGTCTCCAGGCCCAAAGCGCTCGTGAACGAGATTCGATGGGTGCAAGTCAACAAGATCGGAAGGCAGTGAGCCCTGTCTAAGCGCTCACTCTTTCGCGGGATACAGTCCGCATCAAGGATGTCCGAGATCACCATCCATGCTTTTTTTCTTCGCAGCAAGTACGGAGTACTTGGAACAACTTATCCCAAACATCAACTTGGGGAATAAATTCTAAACCTCTCTCAGCAATTCTGGCTTGACCATTTTGGTTTCATCCATGCTATTGTGAACGAACCAAACTTCAACATCAGGATAGGGAAACTTCCTCTTCGCGTGGGCAATGTCTCAGGCGCAACCGGGGACCACCCTCAAGCAATGGCTCGGATGATCAAATCTGGGAATGTGGACGTAATAACCGGTGACTGGTTGTCAGAGATGAACATCGCCTGGAACGCCATCGTCAAACGTGATGTGGATCATGACCTTGGATACGAGAATGGCTTTTACCAGCAATTGGAAGAATGTCTTGACGACATAATCGCGAAAGGTATCAAAGTCGTCACCAATGCCGGAGCTCTCAACACTCTCAGCTTGTACAAGAAAGTCCAAGACCTGTGCAAGTCTCGGGGATATGTGGATGTAGTTGTCGCCGCTGTACTAGGTGACGATGTATCTGATGTCATCACGGATCCAGAGAGGCGAAATAACTTACAATTCACTCATTTGGACCATCAGGAAAGGCTGCTGGACAACTGGGAACTGGAACCATTCTGCGCGACAGCTTATATCGGGTGTCAGGGGATCTCCACAGCCTTGAAGGCTGGCTCTAGTATCGTCATCTGCGGTCGAGTTACCGATGCTTCACCTGTCATGGGAGCTTGTGCTTGGTACTTCGGTTGGCATGAAGAACAATATAACGAATTCGCCGGTTCTTTATTGGCCGCTCATCTTATCGAGTGCGGTCCGTACGTGGTTGGAGCGAACTTCTCAAGCTTCAGGGAATTTCTTGCTGACTTGGTCAACTTGGCTTTCCCAATCGCAGAAATCGATTCTTTAGGCCGATGTGTTCATCGCCAGAACCCTCGAAGGAGGTGGCAGAGTAACGACCAACACCGTCAAGGCGCAAATGCTTTATGAGTTGCAAGGACATCTACATCTCAATCCCGATGTGGTAGCAGATCTCTCAGATGTTCGGGTGGAGGCTGAGGATAATCAATCCAACCGCGTCCATGTCTACGGGGCACGTGGTCTCCCACCTCCAGCAACGACAAAAGTCATGTTTGCGGCTCCTGGTGGTTGTCAGGCAGAAGCAACATTCTACATAAACGGACTTGATGTCGCCACCAAAGTAGCAATGATGAGAAAACAGCTGGAATATGCTTTCAAAGACAACAAATTCAGCAAGTTGAGTATCGAGCAGTACGGTTCCCAGGTTGAGAATCCTTCAACGCAGCAAGCAGGAACAGCCAAATTAAGAGTGTTCGCTTAAGCGAGGAAGAAAGAAGATATTACCTCTGACAGATTCAAGACCCCGATATATGCTCTACGAATGCAGAGCTATCCAGGCTACCACATGGGTCTGGACTTTCGGACAATGGAACCAAAAGCTTTCATGGAAATCTTTCCTGCCACTATCCCAATCTCAGCGGTTGACCACAGAGCCGAAATAAGTAGTGGAGAAGTTGTTCGCGTCGCTCCTCCCAAGTTTTCGGGTACTTATCCAACAATTAGGCCGTCCTATGAAACAGCACAGCCAGTAGACCTGGCCACTTTCGGGGAAACTGAACTTGCACGTCTTGGAAGTAAAGTATTGTCCATTCACGGTCCGGAGACAAGGCTGATAACTTGAACGTTGGATTTTTCGTGCGGAATGAAGAGGAATATCCATGGCTGCAGACCTTCTTAACTGTGGAGAGGCTCAAACACCTCTTTGGCGAGGATTGGTATAAATCCGATCCTCTGAGGCGAGTCGAGCGTGTCGAATTTCCAGGCATTCTTGCTGTTCATTTGTAGGTCCAATTCGCCCGACGAGCGTGGTGCTTGCTAACGTGCTTCTTGCCGAATTCTCGATATCTTGAATGGAGGCATTGCGTCTTCAGACAGAATCGATGGCCTTGGCAAAGGAATTGCTGATTATCTTCGACGCCGGCATGTGGATATTCCAATCGCTTTCCTTCGTACAGGCATCATATGAATCTTGGAGAGGTATAAACCATCCGAAAAAATGCCAAGCTCTAGGAATATAAATGAGCAGGCCTTGTCGATCAGTCATTCGCAAGGTCACTCGAAAGACCTATCATTCACCAATAGCTATTTCCGGGATCCTGGATACCGAACAGCCAGTCTTGTGAAAGTGCGGCAATCGCATCACTCCCATACTGGTCGATGCAAAGGTTTTGCAAATCACCAAAGCAATCTTGCAGAGTACTATCTACAGCCATATACCCCAACTCTTGAGGCATGTTTGTGGGGATAATCCCTGACATTCCCGATGATGAGAGTGCATTAGCAGCCGGGTCCTGATCGTGAGGCTGGCTGTTCATGGCAACTGAAAGCCCTGCACTCCTCGTTTGGGCCTCGACCACATCGGTTAGAACTGCATCACTTAGCTTGTCAAAAACTTGTGAACAGCTTCTCGCAGTAGTCCATCTTTCGGACACGGCCACTAAGACGTTCGAACATGCCCGTGTATCATTGACAACTTGACTGATGGTGGGTGAGATGGACAACTTTGCCCTTGGTGGGCTACCGTGATTGTCGGGCATCTGAAGGTTTTGGAAATGGTATCGAAGTGCGTAAATGTAGGAGAGGCCAGAAATAAAGACTGAGTGTAAAGTAATCCAGGAATAATTTATCCTTCTCGATCGATGTAAGAAAGCATATAGGTTGATGGATTGCTGGGAGGAATGAAAGATGTGCTGGAGAGTGGTGCTGTTATGTCCTGCATCGGACAAACATCTTGAAGGGCGGACGAGCATGAGTATGCCGTTGTGGTAGAGCAACTCATGCCACTCTTTTGATGTAAAACTCGATGAGCTTTGTAGCTCCGTTGTACTGCCCTGTGAAGTCGTCAGGGGAAGTTTGCCACTGTCCTCGCGCCAGGATTCTAACTCTACGGCTAATTCGTTTCGCATCGTTGCGTACGAGCCAGGCGATTCTCTGGTGTTTTTCGGATCACGATGAAGAGATGTGAGAATCTTGCCACATATTATGCGATAGCGTACAATGTGAACGAATATCAAAGTCTTGAAATGCCACTTAGGGCTATCGAAGGCTTCATTTGATGAAGCGAAGTCTCGTGGGTCGCTCAACTTGTTAGCATCGATAAAGGGTAGTTCAGTGTCAACATCATCCAGCTGGATGGCTAATGGCCTTCCCAGCACAAAACTGGCAACACGGTCCATTGCAAGCACGCACCAGAAACATCTTCGCTTGATCTCAATAATTTCCTGATCTGAACGCGACCGTCTTGCCAGGTCATGATCGTCGTTATCCGGAGGACCAAATGTCGCCTTCTTGTGGAGGCCTAATTCGAAGCACATTCTTGCGGCTACACCAATCAGATGCCAAAGGCTGGCGGACGTGTCGAACGATGAGCTCCCCATCCTATACTGGCATATGAGAAGCACTGCCTGCAAGGCGGGAATGCCGCCTCTCGTAAGAACTGCACTGAATCTTGTGATTGCGCGGTTGTAATGTGATTCTGCATCGGGAAATGCATGCCAATCAAACTTGTGAACATGAGTCGTACCAATCGCCAGTATCATATCAACGATAAAATCATCAAGCGGATCAACACCATCTTCGGGGTTCTGATTATATACCACATCAAAAGCATGACTGAGGGCGTTTGCATCAAGAAAGGGATAGCAGATATTGTCATGGTTGCAATAGGCCGCCAGGAGACCTTTCGCAGCACTCGAGGGTGGCAGGATCGAGGAGTCTCGTAGTGGAAGGCTTGCGTGTTGGACATTGGTACCAGAGCCAGGCCGCTGGAACTGTTCGGATCCATGGTGATCTCCTGAAAGCTGAGAACCAGACGTAAGGTTCGTCTGGAGTAAATTTGCGAGCAACAGGCCGCTGGTGGTGCCTAAAAACTGCCGCTCACCACCCGCACGCAAAGATAAGTAGGATACCTGATTGACCACCTCGCTGTTTTCTGGAGTGCAACTGATGTCCTCGCGTGTCAAATTTATGTTGGAAGCCGGAGAAGTAAAGGATGCCTGAGCACTGGGTGGCTGAGCGTGACGAGCCTCATGCAGTTGGTCGTTCAATTCTTTGTTCCTTGACTCCAGGTATCGCAGACGTCGTTCCAACCTCTCCATGTCTTGTCGTCGGATTGGTCCTTCCTTGACTGTGTAAACACAAGACGTATTGGCCTTGGCACATGAGGTGCAGGCAGGCACGTCCCTCGAACATCGCGCCTTCCGCCGATAGCACCTCTCACAGGCACCAGACTTGGCATTTCCCACCGTAGACATCCTTCTGCTCAAATTCCAAAACCTTCAGTTGCCCTTGCAAAGGATTGATTCTCCCACAGCATTCAAATGACCAATATCGGGCCCAGTATCCAGATTCCCGACATTGCACAGCTGGCGAAAGTACTGCCAAGATGAGTGCGAGAGCGGAACGAGAGGTGAGAGGCTCTTGCTGTACCTGGTCGGCTGGTCCTACCAGTGCTATATTCCTTGGTATGAAAGGTGCATCTCAGTATGTGCGGTCCAGGATAGTCTGAGATCAAACAAGCCGAACGGGCGGGCAAGTCCTGTACCTTAGAAATACCCGAACAGCCCGTGGTGTGTCAAGGGCACTCGTCGCAATGACCAACCAGAGGTCGCCCCCGGCAAAACCAGCTTCCTGCGACTGGGGTCAGAACACTGCCTCGCTCGAAAGCAATAATCATGCATTTGCTGATCTGGGCAAGCTTGGAGAACGATCCACCTTCATCGCGTTCTCGGGGGTTTGCCAACGGAGGCACTGAGTTTGCTGAGGAAGAGCGCTAAAGTACGCACAGGATGAATGTCAAGCCCCGTTCGGGCATCGGTCCGATGACCGACGCTCGGTGTTTCGTTTCTGGCCCATCTCATGGACAATCAAATCTCGGCACATCTTTGTTCTCATCCAAGGCTGCTTGTGATGCTTACGTTCAGAGCTTTTGCTAAGTGGCTTATCCTAGGCTCTTGGGTACGGGCTTGGAGGAAAGTTAATTCCATCTTCTACAGTACATGATCCAACTACTCATTCCACCGAGGCCAAGTAGCTTCAGACAAGGCCTGGAGCAGTTCCAGTTTCTCCCACATTCGGTCCCTGGTCATTCCTATACCCGACATAAAGTCAGTCTACGCACTGGAAAGACTCCCAGTCGTCGGGATTTGCGCCCACCAATTTCGCCCACTGGGGCCAAGGGCACAACTTTCTGGTGCGATTGCTCTGGTCTGGGGGCGCGGAACTCTTGACCTTGACCGGGGCCGTGCCGTTCTCGACCCAAGCGACGAGCGCCTCTAGGACGTGGTATTTCCCAGGGACCTGGGGATACGGGGCAGATGGACCACAGTGGCCGCCGCCAGGGACCATAAAGAGACGGTAGAACTCTGAGGCGTTGCCTGCGAAACCGCCTAGCGAGGCGAGGAATGCGTCTGTCTGCTCCAGTTGCTTGATGGGCCAGGTACCCGCGTTGAATGCATCGGCCCAGCCTTGGTAGACGATCAATTTGCCGCCCTTTTGTTTGTAGGCGAGCAGGTCGGGGGAGATTGAGTCGATATATGGCGAGGCTCGCGAGTCGATTAGCTTCAGATCCTTGGATGAGAAGTTGAATGCCGTGTAGTCGTAGTTTAGGTCCCGGAAAACCAAGTTCTGCACGATCGGTACGGTATAGTTGATTGCCAGCACCTCCTGCTGTAGAAGCCACGAGCTCTCAGATCCGAAGTCAAACCCGGGATACACCGCGCGTCCCGTGTCGGCCTCCTTTGGCCCTGCTCGGATTGCCTTATAGGTTGCGATCTCCCCAGCCGTGACACACTGGATTTTACCATCTGTGGAGTTCCGTTCTTGATCAGCAGCACATTCCAGCTGCGAGATGTTAAAGTGGCATTCCAGAGGATTCTCAATGACCCCGTCCTTGACACCGTCCAAGTTGTCACAACTTTTCACTGTCGCGTTTGCAATGAAGTTGAGAGTGTCCTGTTCGAGGAAGGCGTCTCTCGCATGGATGTGATTCCAGAGGAAACTGAGGATCAGATGACTGTACCAGTTTCCGGGACAGCCAGCAATGATGCCATCGAAAAGCTCGGGATGATATTGAGCAAGAGCGAATCCCTGTGCTCCTCCTGTTGAACATCCTTGATAATACGAATGCGCTGGGGGCTGTCCGTAGAAGCTCTCTACCAAGCCACGAGTTGGAGTGGTCAATGAGGCGATCGATTGATGTATCCATTCAATTGTCTCCTCACGATCTTGCAGAAATGCTATCCTCTGGCCTGGTGCGGTGGTCCCATTACCATTGTTGGATAGGAGATGACCTGAGTCTCCTGCCGCGACTGCATATCCGGCATTCAGCTGTTGCAGCATGCTGACATAGTCGATAGTACCTGCCAACCCCCCATTACCTAGCGCAGGTTAGCGGAATCGTCTCAATTTCTCAGACAAAGATGAACTATACCAACAACGAGATATCTTCCATTCCACCTGTCTGCCAAGGGCAACCACACCTCGACTCCAATAGACTTGTTCAGGGCATACCCAACTTGTCCTTGGACTCGGCACATAGGGATGTCATTTGTGAGAGTCTTTGCCGAGGGGAAAGATATAGTCTGACCTGCCACCTGGCTAGAGTTGGTGATCCCGAAACTCGAGAAGCCACCGACATCCAGGGCCAAGTCTTGACATGCGGGTCCTTGAGCGGCTGATAAACTAAAATAATTCAGAGCCAAGGTCATATAGATATGACACATCCTAGGAGCCATGGTCAACTTCATCTTGATGGTACACCTAATTACGCAGGCGCCCGACCAATTTACGAGCGGGTTCGACGCGCGCCCAGGACGTTCATTTTATACCACTTTCTTCGGCAGTCGCGGCCGAAGAATTAGCATCTTGATTCAATAAAGGTTTGTCGTAACGAGGGAAAATGATATAGCTGATAACGCAGGTACATGGAGCCAAAGTTGGTTGTCCTTACCTGAACGAACCTCTACGCCGGCGATCTTTCGAATATTTGCTAGGATCAGTTGCGATCAACTGATGAGGGGCATTTCAATACCCCAACAGCTCTTACAATTGGCGGTCTGCTCTCTCAAAGTTGTACCGAGACGATATCCCCCATGGCGTGCATGGAATGCGCGTCTGCAGATTCGAAAGGATTCGGTAGATTTCAACGTCTCGGCGCAGTAAGCTCTTTGGGTTAAACCTCGAAAAATCCGGTTTCCGCGCGGTTCTCGTTACGGAAAAGATGAGCGGCGATTTCCCAGATGGATACTAGTCAGTTCGTTGTCGACTGACATTTCTGGGGATCATGCAACATTGTGGGAGAGGATTTGGTGGGGTTTCCCCCCAAAACACAGAGGGCCATATGTCTCGGTACTCGGTAGTGGCTTCAAGCTTGAGAGAGCAAAAGCTCATCCCAAGGTGCTTGGCACGGGCCCTTACCCGCTCGATTGTGTGTCGGAGAGGCTGTCCGATGGCTCCTGGATTGCTTCAGCCTTGGCTCTGCGGGGAGTTTGGTCCATACCAAGAAACAAGGTATCATCTATTCCCAATTGTCTTCCAATCTCCAACGGCATATACATTTAAACGAAGATGGTATATAGTATGATCCTGGGGCTGCGAGTCAGCGGTGTCTTGAGACAACTCCGCCCTGCTGTTTTAAGTACTGGTCCCCTCCCACCTAGCCGACCAAAATACTCCCAGGAGTTTTTGCCTCAAGCATCGAAAACATGGCAAATAAACAGCCAAACGACGAATATGAGCGTTCATCGCTGGAGAAAACTCCCCAGGAGTCTACTTTGCACGTAGAAGAATTGATGCGGGGTGGCTTGACCGAGGAAGATGCCCAATTTCTACACGACATGCCGTTGAAGGAGCAAAACCGCATCTACCACAAGGTCGATGTCCGTCTCGTCCCAATGCTGGCTTTGTTGTACCTCATCAGTCACATAGACCGAGCGAACATCGGAAATGCCAAAATTGAAGGTCTCGAAAAAAGCCTGGGCATGACTGGCACGGATTACAATGTTGCTTGTGAGTACTCCCGTCTAGATGAGACATGTTGCTTTGCATTTCTCACAACACTTTGACGATCTGCCTTCCCCTTGAAGCAAAATTGGCATCTTTGACTGATAATTTTGAAAAATAGTGGCGATCTTCTTCGTACCATACGTGTTATGTGAGGTTCCATCAAATCAAATCCTCATTAGATGTCTTCCATCTTACTACATCGGAACCCTCGTCGTATGCTGGGCCATAGTGATGACGCTCATGGGCGTGGTCAAGAACCTCTCTGGCTTGGTGGCGGCAAGATTCTTCCTTGGATTTTTCGAGTAGGTTTATTTTAGGCACTGCCATCGCAGAACGTCAATTTGCTGATAGCTCATCTTCGAAACAACTAGGGCAGGCTTCTTCCCAGGCGCCATCTTTCTAGTCAGTCAATGGTAAGTGGCATAACGGACTGCTTTTACATTCTGATCCAGCTAATGTCTTTTCTTCTTGAAGGTACCCTCCGAACAAGACACAGAGTCGAATGGCCATGTTCTACTGCGCATCAGCTGCGTCGGGGGCATTCTCCGGGCTGCTGGCATTCGCGATTGCCAAGATGAACGGCGTCGGCGGGTACGAGGGATGGAGATGGATTTTTATCCTTGAGGGCCTTGCATCTGTAGCAGTGGGTGTCATGTGTTTCTTCATGCTGCCCGACAGTCCATCGCGATCGAAGTGGCTTAGCCCAGAAGAGGCACGATTCCTCAACATCATCCACTTGCTGCACCGGGGACGCAAGGAGAAGGAGCAATTCATCGAGGGCACGAACAAGAAGAAACCGTTCAACTGGTATGTGCTGAGACAAGTCCTCACAGACTGGCAGCTGTATCTCCAAGCGATTGTCTTCATGTCAAACGCCGTGCCCAACTATGGCCTGAAGTTCACCATGCCGCAAATCATTAAGAACATGGGATTTACGTCGTCAAAAGCCCAGCTTCTGACTGCACCGCCCTACACGATGGGTGCAATCTCTGCGCTATGCTCCGCGCTGCTGGCTGATCGCTTCGTGTGGCGAATGCCGTTCATCGTCGGTGCACAATTACTGCTGATCGTGGCGTACACGATTCTTTTTGTGAAGGCCGAGCACATTGCCGATAACGTACCTCTTTGCTACTTCGCGGTGTTTGTTGCTTGCGCAGGTATCTACCCGATCCTACCAGGCTGCAACGCCTGGACAGTCAACAATCTTGCCGGCCCAGCGAAGCGGGCCCAAGGTATCGCATTGATGATAGCGATGGTATGTATTTTGTACCCATCTCGTCGAGACGCACACCATAGCTAACTCATTTCAACAGGGCAATTGCGGTGGTATCGCCGGATCCTTCATCTTCATTGACAAGGAGAAGCCAAAATACCCAACCGGGTTCGGCAGCTCATTGGCCTTTGCCTCCGCCGGCATTGTATGCGCCCTGACGCTGGAAACGCTGTTCTGGACCATCAATAAACGCAACGCTAGATTCACCGAGGAGGAATGGCGAGCTAGGTATACTGACGCTGAACTCGAAAAGATGGGTGATCGCTCGCCGCTTTTCAAGTATTCGCTGTAAGTAGAAAAGAAGAGTGGGCTGGTAAGGAAGGAGAGTTGGAAGGAAAGGGTATGTGAAAGCTAGATTCTGCAATGAATGACTAAGGGGATATCCAGGAGGATAAGAGTGGGGGTTCTGATACTGGCCCCTGCGACGTTGGAATGAGAGCAATCAGTTAGAATGCAATGGAATGTTGACTCGTTCATCCCATTCAATCCAAACATTGATCGTTGCCCAGTTATCGTTCCATATCCCTTTGGCATTCAACCATCAGAATGTCCTCTCATTAAACTTGGGGGCTATTCAGAGCGCACCTCGCCAGCAACGGCATGGCACAGCTCGACTTTAACGCCAGCACCCAGTAGGACGGAGATCCACAGGCGTTGAGTATCACTGAGTCGATCATTTGCGGACTTGACTTCGACAAACATGATCTCGCCCTTTTTGGATTCAAAAGCTTCGCTGTGATCGCTTTGCTGGTAGTCATCATCATATTTCTTCCAGAGCATCAGGTCCGGCACGCCACCTCCGCGGGCCTGATATTCCTGTGCCATTACAAGCATGACAGTTCCGAGGGCGTTGCCGTCCCAACACTGGATGAGCTCCAGAAGATCATCACGCTCGAAACCGTCCCATCTGACCCCGATGATGTAAGTCTTATTGTCGAAGTTCTCGTCCCAGACTCGCGTGGCGATTTCTAATGCCCCACCGTTGGAGATCTCGTTGACCCGTTGGGTGACTTCGTGAACGCGTGAGGAATAGAACGAGTCGGTGTGGAGATCGAGTGGACAGGTTTGGTATGCAGTCTGGAAAACGTTGGGGATGTATGGATTGAAGAAGAGAATGTCGTAGAAGAGAAGCCCGAATAGAGTGCGGAGGATGCCTCCTTCGGAGTGGTAGCCTTTGTATCCCAGTACTTTGCGGTAATGGGAAAGGCACATTGCTTCCACAGATACATGCTCTTCCGTGTCAAGATTGTCAAGCCAAACTGTTTTGGCACCAGGGCCACCGCCTGTGCTTGGGTGAGATTGTAATTTGGGAATCGTAGTACCTGTCTCGTTTGGATTGTCGACCGCGGCTTCCTTCGCCTTGGTAGATGTGTTGTTGATACTGTTCTTGCGACCGATGCCTAGATTTCTCGACGGCGTGTCCTCCCGCAAGCTTTCAATTTTGATACCAGCTACATCTCTCTCAAATGCCTTGCTCAGTCTGACGTGTCCAAAATCATGTTGTTCTCGCATGGGTAGCCGAAGTTGCTTTTCTAGCTTCTTGATCCTCTTCTGCAGATCGTAATGGTAGATGATGTGGCATTCTTTGTCTTGCAAGCCCTCCTCGCAACTCCTGAGTGCTATCCTTTTCCAATGCTTTTTGTTTGATTCAACGCCTCGGCCTTCATCGGGAGTGAGTGCATGCAGATAATGTTCTTCCAAGAGTGCTTTGCGTTGATACCATGCACCTCGTCTCGCAGCATGGAACAAGCGTTGATCCAGTAACTCTGTCAGAACTTGGTGCTCCCTAAGGTGTTCCTTGAATCTCGCCAGAGGGTGTAAACCTTTGTGCACGATTCGGGTATAAACCCAAGCAGGGCTAAAACGTCGAAGATATGCCCCCTCCCCACTTTCGTACACACGATCTTCCTTCCGTTGCTCCTCTTTGAGTAGGATCTTCCACCGAGGGTAGACCGCCTCAAAGATCTCCTTTGCCTCTTGAAGAGTCAAGGGGCTTGGGGTACCGTTAGATTCAAGAAAGTTATCCATTTTAAATTGCGTACGAAGACTCGCCTCAAACTCGAGGAGAAGAGCTCTGGATTCGAAAATCGTCGTAGATCTGCTGACAATGTACTGTGGAAAGTTTCGCCGTGAGATTTTTGCAAGTATTAGGGTTGTCAGACTCTTCTCAGTCCATTCGGTACTTCGATAGAAAACAAGATGCACACGCTCAAACAATTTCAAAGGTGTCAGAGCAAGTCGAATGCATCGTCCTGTCCGATCGAGAATCTTCTTTGTGAAATGTGCATCACGATTGGTGATGGGTGTTCTCGAACCACTGCTATCTCCGTCATCATCATCATCTATGCCCGACCTCCCATCGTCAGACATAGCACTACTAGTGGAATCTTCAGTCTCCGTCCGGCGGAGTTCTTTAAATCCCAGGCCAGATTGCTTGCCACTCGTACGACGAAAGTTTCGCAGCAATTCACGCTTGTTCTTGCCTTGAACCTTTACATCCTTTGCCAGGGACTTCAGCTCATCTAAAAGCAATAGCTCACTTGCCTCGTCAAGGGTCGTGATATGTTCAGAAGAGCACTCTGCGAAGGTATATGTTTCACCTAAGACCGTACCTTCTGGAGGGTCAAGCTCACCGGGATGTAGTACAACCTCGGAAGAGACATCTGGCAGGTTTCTCCCCTTCTGGAGTTCAGCAACCGGGGCATCAATATCAGATATGTCACTGAAGTAGGGGAGATCTTTGACCCGAAACCATTTACTGGTCTTCCTTAGGAACAGCCTGACATAGAGATACTGTGCCTCGTAGTCCAAAGCGCGCCAGTCACTGAAGAGCTTCATTTCAGCCTCATTGAAGAGATGGCTTTCGTCCTCAAGGACAGTGTCCAGTGCCAGGTTGAACGCATCAACGTAGAGCGAGCTTCGACCTCTCACCCAGGATCTCGATTCAAGCCGAGACTGCGTGGTGCTGGTATCCCCCTGCTCTTGGTCTTGCAGCGCGCTTTCACCCGCTTTGTACGCCTCATAAGCTTCAATGGCCTCCTCGTCCGTCTGAATCGGTGGGAGTGCGGTTTCCAACTGGGTCGCTCTGGGAGCCTCCAAGTCGTTCGAACGACCATTGAGGTCCTGATGCTCATCTTCGGAATCAAGGGCTTCGTTCTTGATACTCCTCCTCTGTCCATCGTTCCTCGGCGGCCCACGTTGTGCAGTCTCACCAGCATCGAGTCGGGGCCGCTTAGAGGGAGGAGAAAGGAAGTAATCATCTTCATTGAAGTTTGTGCTTGGAGGATGCGGGATTCGGGTGCCCATCAAGCGGTTATGCATCGATGGCGTCTTGGGTTCTAGAGCCATCAGGACTGCTCTCCATTATCCGTGTCCAGCAATTGTTGAGGCTCTGGAGTAAACGGAACGAGGAAAGCGCAACATTAGAGGGGAAGCCTCTTGGCCCTTTACAAGGCGCGTCCACGAGTAACGCGTAGTCACGCGACCTGGATGTTAAGTAGTCACGTCGCACGTGACTACAGATGTGAGCTGAGTTGTCCCAGTCTATTATTATTCGACTGGGTTAAAGCAGTGTAGTTTCTATGAGCGGAGCGAGCAGCCTAAATGTGAGCCGATTTGAAGTTGCTTAATCGTAACACGTATCCCTGCAAGACTACACGGCACTGGGCAGGAAAGCATAGTCTAGTCCGTGTGTTCGGCGAGCTCAAGAGTATCCAAGCGACCTCTCAAAAGACAAGTCAATAACAACGGCAATTCCATTAAAATCGGATGTGCGTCCTAAGCGTGGCGTAAAGTAGATATTGCTAAACAAAGTCAAAGAAAACTGGTATCGATTTCCACATTTCCCTAGACTTAAACCCCAAGTTCCTGTGCTAGGGGCGGATAACGTGAGTTGGGTATTGCAAGCGAAAAAACAGAAAAGGCCCTTCGAGCACTTATACTTCGGCAATTTTTCCACCTTCCACTTCCTTCAGGGGAGGAACGGTCTCGTTTCCAGAATCCGAGCTTCCATCCTTAGCGTCAATAACGTTGCCTTCTCTTCCGATCATAGCGTGCTTAATGTTGACCTTAGGTCCCTTGAACCATTTATGCGCATCAACCACCCACCAGATCAACACCATCAGCATGGGCCCTCCCCAAACCAAACAGGTCCAGTTCATGAGCGAGGCGTCCAAATTGCTTCCCGTCACGCTGGGCAAGCATAGAATTGGAATCATCAGGGAGGTGAAGCAGGTCGATGCAACGCCGATCGGGTAGGAAAACTTTCCAAGGTGCCATGGTCCACGGCGGAATCGATTTCCAACGAAAAAGGTTCGAATCGTGATGGGGATTGTGAAGGCTACAAAGGCAGCAATAGCACCGATACTAAAGATTGCATCAATGGCAGTTCCACCGAAGAGGAGGAGAGTCAACAGAATTCCAACTGCGCAGTTGAGCCAAACAGCATTGACGGGAGTTTTGGTAATTGGATTCACTTTTTTCCAGAGATTGGAGAATGGGAAGCAATCATCACGAGCGTAGGCGAATGTGACCCGAGATGCCGCAACCATGCATCCTTGGCCCATGGAGAATCCACAGATAATGGTCAACGATAGCAATGCGAGAGCGGTATTCTTCGGCAGGACTTCCACAAGGTAGGATGCCCAGGGTTGGCCGATGTCAGAATCCAACACTGCCTCGATATCGATGACTGTGTATGCGACCACTAATTGTAAGAACCAGCCCATAGCCCCGCCAACGCCGGATGTCAAAACAATTGCACGGGGCGCAGCAATGCTGGCGTTGCTGCATTCTTCAGCAAGATGGAATGGTGCGTCGTAGCCAGACATAGTCCAGATGACTGCGATAAAGGACATGAGAAGGGCAACGCCATTTGGGAAATCAGTGCCTTCATAGAAATTGCCCCAAACTGTGCTGCTTTTGGTGAATCTTGGAAGTCCTTGGTCAGGCCGTGTAGTTGCTGCTGGAATGGTGATAATTGTGATGATCAAGGCAATGATATTGAACGAACTCCCGTACGAGTTGAAAGTTGCAATCCAGCGTGTTGGCATGGATGAAATGCAGGCATGAAGAATCATGATGAGCGTGGTAAGAAGCCAGACCTGATAATTCTGCGGGATAAAATCAGGGTTTTGAATGGATCCAGCGGCAAGAATCATGGATGCCAGAGCGTAGTCCACAGACGGAGCTCCTGTCACTTGTACAAACCAATTTGACCAGCCAGTGATCCAGGCAGCAAGAGGTCCATATCCAGGAGGCGCAAGAACCGCCGCAGCATAGTAGAGACCACCGCTGGTCGGCATGCTCGAGCACAGCTCCGCTGTTAGAATGTTAGCAACTCGATGGGATGAAAGAAGGATCCCTCTGAGGACTCACCCATGCCCATAGCGACGCATTGGATGAAAGACATAGCGATCAGCCACCCCCAGACCATACCAGGGGTTCCAGCATAACCCATGCCATACCAAAGAGTAGATGCAAAGGATGGTAACAGCCCCAAGACTGCGAAGGAAACGCAAAACGTGGTCCATAGCGAGAATTCACGCTTAAACTCTGGACTGGGTTGGATATCAGCACCGCGAAATGCCAACTTTCACAATGAATAAAACGTACATATAACCAAGGGCAGCCAGCGCCTCCTCATCGGCATCGTATTCTCGGTCATGAAGAGGGACTTCTCCAGGCGCAAGGACCGAGGTCACAGGCTCCTCGGCCACCGACTTACGGCGATGGCCAGAGGAAGTGCTGAGATTCCTATCCGCGCTCATGGTCGCAACACAGGCCTTTTCAATTGGTGAATCTTTTTCCTAGGCGTTACTTTCGGCAGTACATAAATTCAATGCGGGCGGATGTGCATTAATGTGGCCCAAAACAAGCCTCGTGGTCAGTGGCGCTTGATGGGAGGAATCGCTTTTTGATGGATTTGGATCGGTGACGACAGCCAACTTTTCAACAATCAATATTGGGGGGCTACGAGGAGTATATAGAGAGAAGAAATAGAAGTAGCAGGAAGAAGAAAGGACCCTGCTCATAGTCTTAGATATAACTGGGAGACTATCAAAAGCATCGCGTCGCTAGCTTGACCTGATCACGAGCATGGGTCAAGCATCGCATGGCACGGCTTTTTAAGTGGGAAAGCCCGTTCGTCTCACAATGGCCTACCCAGTAGGAGGCATGGACTTGCCGGTTTCCTGTCGCACGAGACCGGAGAGTGAGATGGTCATTTCGCCTTCCCTAAAAGCCAAATTGCAGCCGAGTTACCTCGTAGATATCTCTTGGGGGTGGAGAGGGTGTTTTCGGCATGGGTATCACAGGGGAGGCGAGAGGAACGGCTTCTGGGGGAAGCCATCAGCAAACCATGGAGCACCTGAGTGGCTGGAGGTTCGCGAAGCAACAGATAAGAGAACGTCTAAGAGTGTCAAAGCGCCTGTTAGGATTGGGGTCTCCCGGCTTGCGAGTGGATGCCAACGGGCTTGCTTTGACTCCCGTGAGGCCAAGTTAAACTAATGAAGCTGGAGGCAACACCCTAAGGCCACAGGGCCAATCCATCCCTGCATCCAACTAAATCCGTTGTGTAAGACAGCCTCTCATATCAGCAGCTCCCGCGCCCGCCTCCTCCTCGGCTCCCCTCTTTGCCTCGTGGGACACGAGATCGAGATCCTTGCTTCCACAGATGAATTGGCATGGGGTGCCTCTTGGGGAGAAAATAGAAGCAAATGGCCTTATAACTTTCCTCTTTTGGCCTACGACGGAAATGCTGGGTAATTGGGCTGTTTCAAAGAACAATTCTCATCCTTTCGAGCGTTTATCTTGCGCTCAATCACATATAATATATCAGAGCGCAAAGAGGAAGCCCAAGTCTGCAGCTGGTTGCTATTGTGTATAAACAGCACAAGACGAGGGAACTGCCTTGCGAAAGCTTATCAGTTTTTGTTACTCATCTTTATTTGTGAGCTCGTGTGGATTCTGAGAGGAAGCGGAGCATCACCAACGACATAATCCACATTGTTATTATCATGAGAAAGTATTGCTCATCATCTTCTACTGTGTCTCTGAGTCTCTGAGTCTCCGAGTGAGATGTATAAATCCCAATAAATCCTTTGTGCCGAAAAACCATGCTGCATAAGCAGGTTGATTGGTGAGGTTGAGTGATACATATCTCCGATCGCCGTGTCCAGACATGCGTCCTCAGTAGGTCAGTAGAGGGAGCTCGGGTTTCAAGCATGTCTGCATGGCGATAAAGGATCCTGTTGGCTGACATTTCCCAAATGGACACACACCTCAGGAGTGAAGGCTCAGGAGGGTCAACGAGAGTCTTAGCACACCGTGGGAAGTCGTAGGCGTTCATGTCCGCTGAAATGATAGGCGGTGGTCTGGCGTCTGTTTGGCCCCGCTTAGTTAAATCACTACAATCACTATCTCTCTCTGATGTCACACGATCGTGGGTGCAGATGCCACCCAGATGCTCGATAGTGGATCGAGAACTTTCCTCGGGAGGAGGACCGCTGCATCCCGCATTTCCTGGAGATAACGACCAGGGGCTGGCCTAAAACTCGCATGAGCCTTCCAAGAACAGGTGAAGAAGAATGGGCTCGCAGACTGCTGCCTCATTATCCGACCCTCTAAGGGATCGAAACAACATGAAACGTTGTGTTTGGGGAATCCGTATATTCAAATCCTGCAAATTACCTGTCTATCATGTACAATATTCGTGGACCTCCGCTCGCCCTCGCTGACGTGGCCCTTGTTTGTACAAGCTATTGTTGCACCCGTTCCGGGTTATCTTGTTCAATCCCTAGGAACCCTCTTCAACGCCGGTGACCTTTCGACATATCCTTTTCGCTTCTCCCGGCATTGTCTGCCATAGAACTTGCTTGACTTCCTTGCCGACCTGCTCAACTGCATCTATGGCCCACAGCACATCCAGATGTTCGTAGTCGTCAATGACTTTAGTATGGACAAGGTTGACAAATGGTTCTCGCTCCCTTTCAAACCTCCTTAATAGACGCCTGCCGTCGACTAGTTCATCTCTACCACCGATCCAAAGTGCCATAGGAGGGACACGTTCATCATACCAGGCTGTACTAGCCCGATCAGCGCGGTGGAACTCTGCACTCGCCTTCTCCTTACCTTTCCCCTCGGTACCTTCCTCCTCCTCCTTTGTGGATAGGATACACTTGTGCTTCGCAAAGCATTCCCTCCCCAGCCACCACCGCATGCTCTCCGCACTTACGTAAACCGGGGAAAATTGAAACAGGCGGTCACGGAGGCCTCGATCCCATCTCGCATCAGTCCAATTGAATAGGAACGAAAATACCATATATCCCATTGACCCGTAGAGTTTGCCCGGCAGCACTCGGTGCATGGTCATCATCAGAGGGATGAAGCTGTGGATACCGAAGAAGACTCGGAACATTGCTGGGGAGATAATGCGCATGAATTTGAAATACATCTTGCCGATCAGAGGGCCGGCGTAGACCGCTGGTGCAAGGGCACAGAAAACACTGATCTTGTCTCCAAGGTCAGGACGCTGCTCCTTCGCCAGAGCCACGAATGTTTCAGTGGTGCCTTGACTATGACATACGAGACCAAGCTTCTCGAAACCTGTCTCTTGAAGGACCCGGGATATGAAGGCGGGCAAATCCATGACTCCCATTTGCCGAATGTTCCATGCCCACATTCGTGGATCCGAATATCGAAGGAGAGTATGCTCAGGATTGAATCCGCAACGATTATTTCCCAACCAAACATCGTAGCCAGACTTACAGAGAAGGAATGCGAGACTGTCGTCATCATTTGTACAGTAGGCACCAGCGCTTTGCAGCAGGCCGTGGATCAAAAGGACTGGGTATCTCCTCAGGCCATCATGATACTGGGACTGTGCATGTTGATGAAGGCCATCCGCATCGTCATCAAATACGTCAGGAGACGCAGATCGCCTTTCTATTTTCGATGCTGGCGTATATTCTCTTGGATTGTAAACGTGCCAGAGTGTTAGGATGAAACCATCTTCGGTCTGAACTTTGAATTCTTCAATATCCAAACCGACCCTCCGGGCATAGTAGCTAGCATCGCAAACCAGCTTGTCAGGACCGCCCTCGAGTGGTACGTAGTCTTCTCCTGGCTGGGATGAGGAAGGTTCTATGGATCCTTCGTATCCTGAAAGGCGCCGACGTTTTGTTTTCAGCCACCGTGTCTCCTCTTCCTTGCGGATGTCTGCCCTTCGCTTCTCCTCTTCGCGGAACGGCCGTTGGAGGTGACGATCCCGGAAAACCAGCACATTCCAGATATACGTTATTAGTTTTGGGATGGAGGTAAAGACTGCACCTAGGACAATGACCGCAAGAAATGCAGTAGACAAATAAAACGCGGTGACTCGAAACACCCTGCAGTGAAGACTTCGTAAAAGTGACGGAGGACCGTATAATGGCAACGGAGGGAACAATGGATGAGTGACTGTCGGAGGGACGGCATCCCCAAGACGGCTTGTAGCACTTTTCTGATCCTCCCGAGCAAGTTTTTGCTGGTCACATCCATCGCCAGAATCTTCAGTCTTTTCGAATCTGCTGAGACCAGGTGGTGGAGTGGGAGGGCGTCGGCTAGTACGTCCCTCTGCCAGATCCTTCAACACATTAATCTTATGTGCCTCGGAAACGGGAACTGCAGGGAGCCTATTGCCATCTGAGGTTTCAATCACGGGATCAAGAGGAGTGATAAACTTCGCTTCGACGGCAACGCCATGATGTCCTTGACTAGTCTCCTGGCAAGCGGGCTCAAGTGACAACTTCTCGACCTGGTCGACATAATCTATGGCTGCATGTGCGCGAGATTGTAGTTGAGTTTGCGACATGTGAGTATATGCGCAGAGCGAGTCGAAAGAAATTGTAGGATTGAGGATCTATTGACAGATAACGTCATCGGGCTCGCCAAATGATGGCAAGAAGACAACCTCGGAACCTGTACTGCGTTTGTGGCCCTTGACGAGTATAAGAGAAAGTATAATTTTGAAACTATTGTAGAGGAACAATGATTGTGGAATGGGTAAAACAAGAAGAGACAAGAAGAGTTGAAACTGGGAAGAACCAACGGTTCGGTAGCCACGACTTGAACCCTGGTCTGCGCAGATCTACAAGGTAATCTTGCGCTAGCTGGCTGGCCATGGGAGTGGCTGAGACGCTCAAGGGAGCCTCTCGTTGCTTGAGACTCATTAGAGTGGGACCCAGTGATCTGGGTTGAGGCCATGAGTAGATAATGAAGTACCTCAGGGAAGATCAAGTATATAAGAATAAAACGGGCAAGCTGGTGGCACATTGGTGGATCAGCGGTCGTCCTCTAGACAATCGACATCATAGATCGAGGTTTTGCGGACGATCAATATCCGATTAGCTGCTCGGCTTTGCCACAATCAAAGCGTGTGCGAGGACCTGTGCTCGTTCAGCCGAGCCGATTACAGGCTTTGACTGGGAGATGGATGGCATGTGCAGAGCGTCTCCTCTTCGCCGACGATGATAATATCTCGCGAGAGAAAAATTGCTGGATCACGAATGGCCTAATTGGGATTATATCAACCCCTATTAGGTGCTTTGTCTGGCAGACGCAGCTGTCCCCGCACCAGGCTTGGCATCACTAAGTACTTGCTGGCCCACGAAGATCCGAAATCAGAAATCCCTATCCCGTATTAGGCATGCGCCTCTCCCCGCACAACTTGAGGATCACGTGAATTTTCTAAGTGCGACTGCCAAACTGGATGGGAGCCTCATGCGTTCATTTCAACATGGGAATATCAAAGTGTACGCGCCGACATCTCGACCAGCGCGAAATAAAATTTACCAATTCCCACACTCTCCCGACTCACCTCCCATCGGCACATCCTCTTTGCCAGCTATAATGTTATTCTTCAGGTAAATGCAGGACCCGCAGACATTCCCTTCCCTTCCCCTCAACTCCCGTCCCATCCTAACTTCAAGGCAAGCAACTGACCACGCACGCACACGCCCACAGTTTCTTCAAAACGCTAACCCAGCAGACGGTAACGGTCGAGCTGAAAAACGACATCAGCATCCGCGGCACACTGAAATCCGTCGACCAGTACCTGAACATCAAACTCGACGACGTGGTCGTGCTGGACGAGCTGAAATACCCCCACCTGAGCTCCGTCAAGAACATCTTCATCCGCGGCTCCGTCGTCCGCTACGTCCACCTGCCCGCGGACAAGGTCGATCGCTCGATCCTCGAGGACGCGTGTCGGAGGGAGGCCGCGGCGCAGAAGACGAAGGGAAGCTGAGCTCTCGTGGACAGGGAAAGGATGGACCTATGATCTGATTTGGTTCTCGAGCGCAGAAGCAGAAGCAAGCGCCACTCCGCCCCATGCGAGTTGCGCCTGGGCTAGAATTCTATGTGGGTGCTATATGGAGACAGTTACGTCCGATGCAAACGGGTTGAGATTGTCCCCGATGTGGCCTTTGAAGGGCGGGTGAATCGGTATTCCCATGCTGAAAGGCGTGGTGAGGTCGATAAGGAGGGTTACGCCCAACTCAGACGTAGACGGGAAGCAGTTTGGACACGCTCTTGATGCGAAACGAGCGAATGGGACTGTTGGACTGAGGGCATGAAGTGCACCTCAAGAACTATCCCAACGCCTCTACCTGCGACGGTTTGATGGCTGTCTATGAGAGGGTAATTTATATTCCAACAAAACTATGATTGACTTACGAGAGGCTGGTGCTCAATAGACATCTTTGTCTAATCTCCATTCATTCCCGCATGCATACGATCTAGTCTTCATACACCATAGCTGAGTTTTCCATCCCCTGAACCCCAGCCATCCGCTCCCTCCTCGACCTTGAAGAGCCCATTCTTCCGCTTTTCAGAATCCCATTTTTCAATCCAGGCTTTCATCTTTTCTCTGGTCTTTGCACTCCCAACGTTGACAGTCGGGATGATGCGATTGATTCGCAACGCACAGCAAAACATTGTCAGTTCTCGGAAAGAACTGTGTTCGGAGTATGGTACGCCAAAGCAATTGGACTCTTTTGTGCTTCCCCGTTGTGGTGCAAGGTCACGCATCGAGAAACGAGACTTCCATCCATCTGAGTTCAGAACCGTACCCACAGATGGATTCTCGGTAAAACGAGAGGTTGGAGGCCGATATGACCAGCCAGTTGGACGAAACCCAACTACTCGAGCGAAGTGGCCTTTGTAGGTCATCATGTAGTCATGTAGTGTCTCGGCCCTGATCTCCATCAAAGTCTGCATATGAACTTGTGCCTCCAATGGATTTTTGGTCAACCGTGCGTTAAGTTCAGGATCTTCAAGGCAAGCACAAATACGCATTTTCCCCGGAGGTGCATAGATCTTGGAGTCCAACGCTTTTGCGATGCCTAGGCAGATTCGTTCCTTGCCAATTGAGTATGTTCCGATTACAACAAGAAGACGACCTCGACGCTTCTCCTTCTTCTCAGAAGGGTCCTGTTCCTTGGGATTTTCAGATTCGCCTTGCTCAAGAAATTTCTTCATTGCACTCCCTGCTCTTTCCGTCTTCGTCTGCTCCCAACTGTCGGACGAGTCAACTATCTCCTTCGACAGGCTGAGACACATTTGAGCACAAGCGTCAATGACATCGTATTGGCCTGGAAATGAATACTTTGGAGTTAAATATGTTGTGTCTAGATAGCATGTGTCGATCACCTGTTGTCTTGTTTGTCCAGTAACGCTATCGACGACATCAGGCTTCAGCAACGGATGGCTGATGTGAGCAGGGCAAGCACGAAAGTCGCCACAATGAAGAATCCGTGTTGTCTTCGGTAACCCATCTCTGCTCTTGCCAATAACTTTCTCGAAAAGATATAAGGAAGAACCGGGACAGTGGTTGGCTGGAATCATGGTCACAAATACTCCCTTGGTGTTGTGGACTTCGACCCTCTTTTCGAACTCTAATGGTACCACCCACTTTGGGTCGACCTTGAGTTGCTGTATCATGAGGTTGCAAGTAACCTTGCTAGCATAAATTGGACCGTGGCACCAAGAAGACGTCAGGCCGATGTAGTGGTCACTATGAAAGTGACTCAGGAAGTAAGCGTTCTGGCCCTCAACTTTTCCGTACCTGAAGGCATCGACACAAATGTAGAATCCTGGCATAATCTTGTAGAAGGGGCACGTTCGCTGATAAGCTGGCTTTCCTCGTGATTGAGCTTCATTATTAGCTGCGGCTGCCCAAGCTGCATCTTCTGCATGTCCAGACATCAGCCTCGTAAAAGCCGACCCTCCTTTATTACCCTTCTCCAACGAAAAGGGATTTGACTGTGCTGGACGAGCAATTGCCGCACGTTGAAAGCGTTTTGGTGCCGAGCCTTCCGTCTCCTTGGATAAAGGAAGAGAGGTTTCACCCTGTAGGTCTGCGGCTTGATTTAAGGGCTGTGCAGTGCCATCGAGGCATGCGTTGACATGGGAGGAGGCTTGCGCCTCTGATAATCCCTTCATATTGCCATTGCATATGGGACAAAGAGGGACGTTTTCGACCGTTGTCGAATGAATTTGAACATCATGTTCAATGGCACTTCTCGGAGTCGCTACGCTCTCTGCGCCGCTCTCTGATTTGGAGTCTTCGTCGAGTCCCATTTCCATCTCTCTTTGTTCCTCCATCCATCTTCGCTCCATGTATTCTTCACCACCCTCAAAAAACTCGTCGTCATCAAAATCTTCATAGTCGCCAAATTCTCTAGCATTGAACAAACTGGTACCCTCACGATGCAAGGCTGGGATGACGGGCTCCGTGCTTTCTTCAGGCCATCCAATCTCAGGCGTTGGGTATGTTATATCGTCATTTCGAATGGAAGAATTCAAGGGCAACTTGATCGATGTTCCTGTCCCGAGGTCAATGTCGTCCGAAACGGCCAAATCAGGACCTCCTACTGTCTCTGAGTCTACATGGCCATTAGATTCGTTGGCATCTGGGGCCTCCATATCTTCTTCATCGCTGGAGTCGTCCACAAAGCCACCAATGCGTTTCGGAGTGCGTTCCCGGTTCTTGACGGTCTTACTTCCGTTTATTTTCTTTGCACTTCTTTCCAAGTCTAGATGAGGTTCGGGGGACGGTGTTCGAACCTCCCAATCGACATCCCGAGGGTCTGTTCGCCTCCTCTTCACTGGAGTCTCAACTTCATTGAATCTCGAATGCTCCTCCTCCTTGCTTGCCTGAATGGCGCGCTCGATGATTTCCTGATCTTCAACGCTCTCATGGGCATCCTTGAAAAATAATGGAGCCTGAGCCTTGGTGTCAATGTCATTCGCTTCGCTTTTGTCGGATTTAGCGAAGAAGTTTAGAATACTCTGATTCTGCCGGAATCCAGGCTTCTTTGAACTAGGGATCTTTGAACCAATCTGCCGTCCAAGAATTGGTGTTTTAGACATCGGTGCTGTCTTGTCGGGCGCAGTGCTTTGAACTGCGAAAAACGGAGAGGAAGTCACTTTTGGCTCGGTGGTGGGTGGTGGAGTTGGTGGTCGCCCAGTGGCGGGACCGATGGCATTGGTAGAATTCAGTTTGGCATTCTCACGAGGATTCCTGAACATCTCGAGGACATCGCCCCTGCATGGGGATACAAGAAAGAGTGGTAGAGCAATCCTAAGGTTGACAGAATTCTGCCAGCACGAGAGAGGTGGTGAGGAATGGGCACTCCAGGGTCCATTCAATGAGGCAAGTCCCCGCAGCGACGCCTAAAATGCCCAGAAATGACGCGGTTGATCACCAGTCGCGTAAAGTGGTTTTGGAATCAGACACAAATTTCTCGAGCTACGCAGGGTAGGACCATAACGCCGTCACTACCTTTCAGAACCAGGAATCAACGCCCAAACCTTTCTAGAGTATATTAAGTGCAGGGTGTCCTGCCTATCCAGGCTTGAAGTAACGCCAAAATTGCGCCCAATCACGTGACCGAGCCCCTTCGGTGAGCGAGAAGGACGACATCATCGCCAACAATTTCCCCCGATGTTTTGAAACCAAGACTTCTGGAAGAGAAGGTTGCTCTCTCTCTCTCTCCTCCCTCAACACAATTCATCAAACGGTCACTCTTAATACTTAATTCTAGTTCCGTGATTCACGACTGCTTCTGGGAATTGCAGAGCGCATGTCGGCGGCCCAGGTTGGGCGACTCAAGGACGAGGTAAGCGTTGCAGCCCCCCAAGACCCCGACGAGTCTCCGTTCTTATCAAAGATGCGTCTAGGGCACAAGACAACAAGTAGTGGTGGCCGGAGCCATCGCGGGGCTCGTGTCCAGATTCTGCATTGCGCCATTGGATGTCGTGAAGATCAGGCTCCAGCTTCAACCCCATTCACTCTCAGATCCGCTGTCATGTGATGGAATCAAAGGGCCCATCTACAAGGGAGCATTTCGGACTCTGACGACCATCGCGCGGCAGGAGGGCATCCGCGCACTATGGAAGGGCAACATCCCCGCCGAGTTGATGTATGTTTGCTACGGAGGCATCCAATTCACTGCCTATCGCGGGTTCACCGAGGCTCAAGCTTTGCTCCCCTACCGGACACCCCCCTCCGTCGAGTCTTTCATTAGTGGTGCTTGCGCAGGTGCTACCGCGACCTCAGTGACGTACCCGCTTGATCTTTTGCGGACGAGGTTTGCTGCACAAGGTCCCGAGCGCGTATATTCTGGTCTCCTCCATTCCGTCCAAGACATCACCAGGCATGAAGGGCCCAAGGGGTTCTTTCGAGGCCTCAGTGCGGCGATCGGCCAGATCGTGCCGTACATGGGCCTCTTCTTCGCCAGCTACGAATTGTTGCATCAGTATATTGGCGGCAAGACCTTACCATTTGGCTCTGGAGATGCCACCGCAGGAGTCTTCGCCAGCGTCTTTGCGAAAACAGCAGTCTTCCCGCTCGACCTTGTCCGAAAGCGATTGCAGGTGCAAGGCCCAACGCGGACCAAATACATCCATACCAACATCCCTGAGTACAGAGGTGTTTTCCGTGGTCTCGCCATGATCTGGAGGAGGGAGGGTATCCGCGGCTGGTATAGGGGACTAACCGTCAGCTTGATCAAGGTAACTTGCTTCGACCGCGCTGGGCCCCCCTTCTTGTGCACGTTCTGACTCTGAAACAGGCAGCACCCGCTTCCGCCGTCACAATGTGGACGTACGAGAGAGTTCTCCGTTCGCTGATCACTTCGGATACCAATGATGAGATGTGGGAGATTTACACCGGCTATGATGACGATGATGGCTACGATGACTAAGACTTGACAGAACCTGATTGACAATCGCAAATGCAATCCCTCTATGGAGCTTTCTACAACAACAGTGTTTTCGAAACTATACCCCTCTGAGCAAGAGGGCCTATCGTTGCCTCCATACGCACAACGGCCTACCCCACATACTCTACCAGCAACACAATACCGTCCCTTCCTGGAACCGGGTTATCGCAGCAGGGCTATCAGGCTCCTAGGGCGACTCGAGCAGCTAGGCCGCAGCAGCCCAACCCATTTCCACAACACAACACAACATGATGCGACGTGTATCACCCCCACGATGAAACTGCATCCACGGGAACAGCAGGGAGGAGGAAGGTAAGTAAAGCTTTGCTTGGCGACAGCACCTTGAGTCGCAATCGCTTCCTCGCACCCACTCGCTAACAGATCGGCCAGAATAGAAACGACAGAGTATTCAGTAGGTGCAAGGCACCTCTTTCGAGCCTGTATAATATTAATGAGGCGAGTAAGCGTTGAAGCGAGCAACACCAATTTTTTAAAGCATAAGTGAAGTACTTTGTATTACCAGCAGTGGTATTGAGCCGTTTTTTGCAGAAAGATGTTCGCTTCAAATTATATACGCGCCTATCTATAAATTCATGATGAGTCAGACTAGTGTAGTGGCATCGCTAGCACTACGCCGTCCATTTCATAACCACAGGTCACGCTAGAGAGGTACATACAGTAGGTTAGCAGAGCGGGTTGTGGTTCATCTACCAAACCGCATCTCCGCACCAGCATAACGCCACAGGCCTCTCAAGAAGCCCTGGTACTCGACTCGCGTACTGGAGCTTCCGCTCACATCACCACCAGAGTCTCCAACACAGAAAATCTCGCTCAGCCGCACCTGCCAAGGAGGATAGCCATCGAGTTTCACGTACGGGCCAAAGATAATTACAAGGTCGGGTTCGCCGGCGTCGACTTGCTTGTTCCGGGACGCTGTGGGAGAGAGGCTGGTGGTCGTGACTGGGTGACCGTTTTGGAGTTGCGACTCTGCCAGAGAAGTCGTCGCGCTGATTTCTGTGTTGATCAAGTTTGGCGTGATATCCTTGGGGGAGATTTTCCTTGCCTGTGCCATCTCCGCCAGCGTTCGAGTGAGGTCGACAATTGTGTCACGGCCGTCACTAGCGGAGAGGATGAGGAGGTTGAACTGTTGTCTCGTTGGCTTGGAGGGAGTTGATTTGGAGCCATTGGAGCTTGGCCCTGAAGGGGGAAGCTGGGGCGACGGTACTGGGGAATGAGAAGGAGTCATCATGGACGGGTGATTTGGGGCGAAGACCCTCAGACTAGGGGCAGCGGGGGCAGGGCCAAAGTAAGATCTTAACTTCAATGTAACCAACTCCTGCAAGGCAGGCATGTATGCCTTCAAGATGCCGGATTTCTCATAGATACTGAGCAATGGAATGCCGGCAGAAGCAGACCAGGCGCAAAGCTCGGCGACTTCATCCATAAGAGCCTCCAGGCCGCCATCCTGCTCGGTCTTGAACTTGAGAATGACACTCAGATGTTCGGGTATTCGGTCAAGGTTCTTGACATCCCGCTGTATATATTCAGGTGTGCGGTGATGGTAGTGGCGTATGGCGAGGAGTCGATCGATAGTTGCATGGTAGATCTGGCGCAGGCGAATGTAGATGCCGAAGAAGAGTTGAATGAGGAAAAATACGAGAAAATGGAGTTTGGTTTTTATGAAGGGACGCACTCGACGTCTATGGCGGGTGCTACGGGATCTTTGGTTGCTAGAGCTGGCTGAGGTGTTTTGGTCTATGGGTTGTGGGTTTTGTATGGGTTCGGGGAGGTATGGTTGTAGAAGTTTCTCTCGCTGTGCAGCGGAAAGATTGCGGCCTTTTTCAGCGACATCCTTGCGGTATGTAAGGACGTCCTTCTCACGGAATGGAGCCATTGCAAAGGGAGGGCTGGTGTTTGTGAGGAATTTGGTCGTGCGCTGCTCAGAGCAGTGTCGGCGAGACCGCAGTTGACCAACTTTGATGTGAGGTGAGCGGCCCTAGCCAATAAATCTAAAAAGCCGTCGAGATCCTAAACTAGGATTGTTTTGAGTTGTAGAGGCATGGCTTATGACCAGCTTGATGCTAGACCTGTGGGTGTTATGGGAGTGGCAGTGGCAGTGGCAGATGGTAGTCAAAGCCACGGTAACATACGTTGGTTTTCTGGACCATGACCGAATGCGATGGGGAATTTGTTGGAGAGAGCCACCCGCGAGCCACCTGGTGCATGCCTTGCCCTGAGGCCACCATACTGAATCGGGTAAGCGCACATCGGGTGTCCCCGCCAAGCGGAATTGTGACGTGGTGCAGGTGCGCGTTCCAGGAGAAAACAAGGAACAAAATGGAAGGCGCGACCTTGACTTATCAATATCATTTGATGGAGGACCCCTGAACGATTGGGACTATAGTATCTTCGATGTCTCTACGCAGTCCACTCTCGAGAAACTTCTCGCCCAAAATCATCGTAATGTCCCCCACCCTGCGACGATTCTCTTGATGGGTCGTTGCCTCATCCTCACCAGCAACGAACGTCGATCCCAGAGTTGACCATGGAAGCGGCCTCAACCGCTCTGTGTGATGGAGATATAATGCTATATGACCTTCCTGAATTGGACTCAACGAACCTCGATTGCCTGGAGGCCAACACCCTTGACCTGGAGCTTGCTTCAACTGCTGGTATCAGTAGTAGACTAGAAGGGCTGGAAGGTGCGATTTCAAGTCTTGTTCCGGGCGACGCAGCATTGCTCCCGAGTCCCCACTAGTCAATCTCCATCAGTAATTCCAATACAAATAATGCTCTAGTGTTGGAGAGTTGAATTCTAGGATGTAAGTAGTTTCTAAAAGTACATAAGGTGGGTGGAGTTGGCTGCCCTATGACTTTTGCCGGGTAACTGTATATAACGAGACTTTTGAGTTCCTCTTTAAAAGCCTTTTCGGTGCCCTTTACAATACTGATATCAACAGGACTGATTTGCCTTCAATAACCGGAAGTGATCTCGTCTGTGGGAGACATCCATATCGCGCCCGCGCGAGAAGATGGTGTGTTACGACCCCCTTAGTGCTGAGCACTGCTGACCATCATGTCTTGACAACTGACAACCCAGCAAGGGCCTCAAACCTTGCCGACCCTCGTCTATAACTCCCCTGTGTCCGATTCCATCTAGATTTGAGGCGCATATCTCAATGTAACATTGCGCTAAATCCATCATCGATACGCTTGGCCGGCGTTACCTTGCATTTAAGGGCCGGCTTATCCCAAATTAAATAGGTCTGGCCACCGTTAGCGGACCCCTTTGACGCAAAACTTTAAGGGGGCGTACATCTTGGTCGTCCCATCTTTCGGATTCGGGATCAAGCTCCAAGTCAAAATTAAGCATAACAGTGGCACATAGTAGTCTCATCTCGTGCCATGAGAGGCTCTATTCCAGCATTAGTCATAATATCGACGTTCAAATAATTCCACAAGACCTGCCTTTCCTATACAAGCTCGTGGCCCTACCACCCACGGCTCAAACGCGTCAGGGCTGTCATTCTTGAATTCGGGATACCCCATCCAACGCTCGGGATGGAACTCGGCGGCATGCTTAAATATTTGCTCCGCTCGGTACGTCGCAAGGTGGTGGACGAACATTTGAGTGCCTTTTGGTACATGCCACCCTGCGACCAGGACTCCATCATGTGAAGCCACTCTTGGGGTGCCGTTAGGTACAGGTGGAAACATGCGGAGAGCTTCCTTGATACAAGCTTCAAGGATTGGCAGCCTTGCAAGCGTATGGAGGTTCATATCGTCGAGCCCTGATAGAGATGACCGGACTTCATCCTGTAGCTTCTTCATCCATTCTGGATGACGGAGGAGATGGTAGGTTAAACCTGAAAGGGCTGCAATGATGTCAGTGATGGTTAGCACCAGAAAAGGCAAATTTCTACCTGTTGCCGTAGTTTCAGTCCCTGCAAGCATAAACATAGCGGCAATCACTTGCAGTTCACCCAGCGGCAGCTGCGGATTTGGTGCTGTTGGATGCCCGCCCTTCTCAATAATACGTGTGAAGATATCTGGCCGGTCGGAATTGTGTGAAAGTCTCTTGGCGACACGGTCGGTTGTGAATTTGAAGTGGTCGGCAGCTCTTTTCTTAATCGAGGGTATACGAGTTGTAAGCTGCGTAACGAGCACTCTTGTGAAAAAGCTAAAAGCCCTTGCCGCGCGGATGTAGTTCTTGAACTTGATGCTCGCGAAAATATTCCTAACCCATTTTTCATTCTTACCCATGTCGAGCATATGCAAGGATTCCGCGAATGTAAGATCAGCTGCGACAAGATGAGTGAGCAAACGGTAAAGGTATACATCCTTGGGCCACTCACCCATAATATCAAAAGTCGCAAAGTTAAAGGCAAGAACCATGTCAACCGACTTTCCACTGGCCGCCTTCCGTATAAGAAACTCGCTCAATTTATTGGCATAGCTCTTTAACATGGGTTCTTGCTCTTTGAGCGCTCTCTCACTAAACCCGTGGGACACAACCTTTCTTTGCCGCCCATGATGGGAGTCTGGTGATCTGACCAGATCATAGTGGCCATTAAAAGATTTCATGTAGAATTCTGGATCCTTATAGTTCTCGGGAATACCGCTCTTTTTGAATCCATAGATGTCTGACCAGGCTTGTTGAGTTCCAATGAATGATAGAGTGTTGGGCGAAACTCGTACAACATTGCCATACTTTTGGTGCAGTGCCACCACAGATTGGGCTTCCGTACCTCGTATCAAGTCCAAACATTCAGGGATAGGAGAAAATGCTCTAAGTTTCGGGCCTGGGAATTTACTCAATGGCCCAGCGAATGCACGGTAGGCTTGGTACACTAGAGCGTACAAAACATAACATATCACGGCTGCATATAACGTGGTGGCGAGGTTTGCCCGCGGCACAATAAGTAGTAGGTCTAGTGCGGACGACATGGCGAACACCATGGTAATCTGGATGGGGACCAAAATTCTGAACGAAAGGCGAGGTGATATGTAAGTACCGCTTAGGTGTTTCTTCTATAGGAACAAAAAGGCTTGCCTTCCCCGGTAAAGCATTTCCATGCCTACCGGATGGTCCCATACTGGTTTCGGTTGGTGGCGCCTTAAAAGGCAAAGCAAGGGCCTAATAATAGGCATTAAACTTCCAGAGCGGTGGATAAAACTAAAGTACTTAAGTAGCTTTTCATTTACCGCCCCTTGATCTGCATGATCTCAACTTCGTTGTCAGTATATACTCGCTCCAAGCACGAGGTGTGCAAAGTCGGGACAGCTACATAGGTAGGTTACTATCGTAGGACAGCGCCTCTACCTATAGAGTAAATAAGTATTTGCTGGGAAGCCTCCGCGGCGAAGCGATTCAGGCTCAGATCTCTTGGGAGAAACTCGCGGGCGATCATACGCGTTGGCCATTTATCGGGTCTGGCGGATACTGCTGCCCGCACGCTTTCTGAAGATTTCTCTAGAACCAAAAAGGTTAATGTTGTTGTGGTACTGAGGCTTAACCGACTGTCATGACATTAACAAGAGCCTTATGGAATCATTCAGCATGCGTGGAAATTGCATCGAAGCTTCTAGTATATTACTTCGATGTATATACTTCTCCTTTCTGAGGAAGTAGAGAAGAGAAATAATAATTGCTTCCACTGCTATAATTCACAACAATTGTCTATTAGACCTCAGTGCGCTTCGCTGCCATGACACTCAGCAATCGTTCTGCCAGAGTGCGCGCATATATTTTATGCACGACGCAGAGCATATGCAGCTTCAAGCGAATGTCATTAGGCTGTCATTCTGGGGATCGAAAGCGGGGAGCACCGAGTATCCGTAGCCGTTATCTCCCGGGTCTAAGGAGTGCCACTCCTGACAAATGCCTTCTCGATGTCATTTAACGCCATATCAACCAGCACAAAGTTGAAGCCTAAGGTCGACAGCCAAGGCACCTGAAGAGCTTGGCTGGGATAGTTCACTCCACACCAGATCGTCCACATCTCTATTGCGATCTAGAGGATGAGCGCAGAGTGAGCACCACTGCTTTTTCGGGCCTTGGTGTATTTATATTGTCGTCAACAGAAGCCAATGTTTAGGCAAGGTATCCGGAGCTACGATTTCCCCTACAAGGTTCGGTCTGCGACACGTTGACGTCTATTCGCCCGGAAATCTAAACATCAAAAATTACTGGAGAATAAACGGGCTATGTATTACCCTGTTCCGAAATCTAATCCAACTTCCCAGTTACAATTTAGTGATGACGCTACTATGAACATTGATACAGTATATGAACCTGAATCCGTCTATCCTAATCCTTTATGAAAAGCTGTATCTAGCGTTGCCACAATGAAGACGGGGATCAATCGTCTTCTCGCCTCCTTGGCACAGGAAAGGATCACAAAAATTGACGTAAAGTGAAGCGTGGCTATCACAGGGGCACGAAGCGATATCAGGTAAGCTTGCACACTCGAGCTCGTCAGAGCAGGTGCAACAGCAGGCATATTGATCTCTGATATCAACGAAAGAGCTCTGGAACAAACTATGCGAAGGAGAGGCAAATAATGACAATGATATAGCTATAATGCTTGAATTGAAGGAGTGACTGAAGTTAGCAAAAGGTCCGCATACAGAGACGGTGACAAGGGCTGCAAGGAGCGCAAGGTTAGGGATTGCCAAGGTGTGGCTAACGAGGTATCCCGCAACTCAGCCTTGCCAAGAATAAACCACAAAAGACAGTTTCGAGCTCTCCTGTTGTACTAGGACACAAAGAGATTTGACAGGGTCGATTATTTACAATACTCCAGGGGTTCTTGTTTGCGGAAAAGCAACTGCATACTTAGCCGGAAGAATGACAATGTTTGAATCACGAACGGCAAGACATCGGAGACCTTTAGCCTTCAGGAACTCTATTTGAGCACCATAAGAAGCCCCAATGTGCTTGTTGCTGTTACTTGCCTTAATAGCCCATTTCGAAGGTCCTTCGCTTTCTTCGAGCACAAGTTGCAAGTATGGCAGTGCTTCCAGTTATCAGACCGGAAGTGGGTAAAAGGCTTCTGCCCGAAGCCGTCGAGTATCTAGGTCAAGTCCAACCTCAAAAGCTTTTCGCCACTTATCACGGGGGCGGAGACGACTATGGAACGGGGTGGATAGACTTGAATTTTGAGCAACTAGCAAAAGCGGTCAATTGGACCTCCTGGTACATTGAAGAGAGACTGGGGAAAGCTACGAACCTCGAAGTCATTGCATACATGGGGGCAAAAGATGTGCGGTACAGTATCTTTACTACGGCAAGCATCAAAACGGGCCGCGCGGTGAGTATGAAAACCCCTTGAGGTAGAGAGTAAGCTAAGAGCAAAAAGACCCTGTTACCGTCTCCGAGAGGCTCGATCGAAGGGTTCATGTATCTAATCGAGCAATCTGCATGCAAACACTTCTTTTATAGCCCAGAGCATCGGCACAAGGTAGAGGAGGTGAAAGCCCATGTCAAGCATGTCCAGTTTTGGCAGGCTCCAACATTGGCAGAAATACTGGCAGGTCCAACTGTGCCCTATCCCTTTTCCAAAACCTTTGATGAAGCCGAAAACGACTGGGCCATTGTTGTACATAGTTCCGGATCCACCGGTAAGAGACTTTTCCACTCTCGAAAGCAGTCAGAACGCAAATGTGGCTCACATTCAGTTAAATGGTACAGGACTTCCAAAACTTGTTCCGTTGACCAATGGGTATATTTCTGTTCAAGACAGATTTTCTCTTGTTCCAGCAATGCCTGATGGCCGCCGCGCTATTTGGACAGTTATGGCACCAGACGAGAGATGTTTATGCATCAACCCTCTGTTTCATTTAATGGGGTTTAATATGTTTCAGGAATCTATATTTCACGGCATTCCTACGATACTAGGGCCTGATCGGCCCATGACCGAGGAAATATTGACGAATATCCTCATAACCACAAAACCCACCATAGCAATCCTACCCCCCTCACTTATCGAGGACCTAAGTCGATCAAAGGAAGGCAGGACTGCGCTCTCATATCTACGAACAACCATTACTGGGGGCGCCGCGCTCTCGCAGGACGTAGCAAGTCGCGTTTCGAGGCTTACTCAACTCGTAAGTGTCTACGGCACTAGTGAGATCGGAACCGTTGCATGTTTAAAACCGAAGTCCAAGGATGATTATAACTATCTGGAATTCCATCCGAGTTATGGGATAACCATGAGCCCTATTAATGATGACTTATATGAGGCGGTTGTTCAGCGAAATCCTCCGAACAAGTTCCATGCGGCATTTCACAGTTTTCCGGAGCTTCAAGAATATAGAACAAATGACCTTTTCGCCAAACATCCTGAAAAGGAAGGGCTGTGGCTCTACACTGGCCGCCGAGATGACGTGATTGTACTCAACAACGGAGAGAAATTCAACCCAATCAACATGGAAAAGTGTATTGAGGAGCACCCTAGCGTCAAGAGAGCGCTCGTCGTCGGACAGTCCAGGTTTCAAGCCACACTACTGGTGGAGCCAGACTGGTCAGCATTGGACGACGACAAGTACTCCGAAGAGGTCTTGATTGACCACATCTGGCCGCAAGTGGAAGAGGCCAACCTGTTGGTGGCCAGCCACGGCCGAATCCTGAAGTCGCACATAGCTTGCACAACTCGAGACCGGCCCTTCAAAACAACACCCAAAGGCAATACTCAACGAAAAGCGGTTTACGAAGACTATGCCGACAGAATCGACGAGCTCTACGCTCAAAATGGAACCACTGACCGTCCGGTCTTGCCTGAGAATCCTACTGTGGAGCAAATAGTACAACTTGTTCTTGGAGTCGTCTCCGAGGCGATACCAGACGCCTCGATTTCACCCGAGGCAGACCTCTTTTCTTTGGGACTCGATTCTCTACAGACAACGCGTCTTGCTCAAGTTCTCCGAAGTGCCGTTTTCAAGCTTGATAGCAACAAACGGGATGCTATTACCCCAACCAAGCTCTATAAGATACCTACAGCCTCGAAAATTGCAAAGTTTCTGTTCGATCTCCTCAATACTGACAGCACAAGCGATCCTAGCCCAGAAATTCATGAATCAAGAGCAGAGCAAGAAAAGGCCGTGAACAGATTGGTACAGAAATACACTGCTGATCTACAACGAACGCCTATTAACTTACCCGCTTTGCCGAAGATGAATACTGTCGTCCTGACTGGAAGCACCGGTTTTCTGGGAAACTATCTACTTGATCGCCTACTCCGGGATCCTCTTGTTGCACATATATATTGCCTCAACCGAGCAGTTGATGCCTTTGCCCGAACCAAAGCAAGTTTCGAGCAAAAGGAACTCAACTTTTCTGAGGAAGCACAATCAAAAGTTACTTTCTGGCAAGCTCAATTCGGCGAAGAGAGATTTGGGTTAGGTGAGAGGGAGTACGATCAAATACGACTTTCCGCGACCCTTGTTATCCACAACGCCTGGAAAGTCGACTTTAAACACTCCCTAGAGTCATTCGAGAGTACCCATATATCCGGGGTACGTAGATTTATCGACCTCTGTCTCGAAAGTCCACTTCACCCTCACTTGGCTTTCATTTCCTCGGTAGCTACCATCGGACACTGGGACTGGAAGCACGGACCTTCATGTCCCGAAATACCCCACAACAATATCGACGTCGTCGTTCGCTCGGGTTACGGACTCTCTAAATATACTGCGGAGCAGATGCTCCATAGCTCGTCTCAGCTATGTGGTGTGCCAAGTACTATCGTTCGAGTAGGACAGGTTGGAGGCCCAAGCTTTGGGCCTGGTTATTGGAACAAAACTGATTGGATTCCGATGCTCATCAAGACCTCGCAGACAATCGCGGCGGTGCCAGACAGGCTGTCATACATGCCAGTTGACTTTGTTCCCGGCGTAAGTTTCTATCTAGCATACTGATCAGATTGTATATTCGACTCCTGCTGACGAGTAGCTCAAGGACATTGGTGCAAGTGCAATTGTGGAATTCGCTCAAGCGCGCCAACATACTCAGAAGGAATCCGTCTGTGAAGTCTTCCACATGATGAATCCTACTTCTGTTACCTGGGAAAGTATCTTACCGGCAATACATCGACGCTTCGCGGCCAGGGTCATCTCTTTCACTGAGTGGGTCGATAAGGTCAAGGCAATCAGGCTGACCGATGAAGCAATTTCGGAGGCCCCGGCGGTCAAATTGCTCGACTTTCTCCAAGGTCTAGAATCCTTGAAAGATTGGGAACAGCCTCCATGGGAGACGAAACGTGCCCAGAAAGCTAGCAAGGCTATGAGAGAGATACCGCCATTCAATGCAGATCTTATGGCGCTATATCTCCAGCAGTGGAACTTCTGATGGGGTATGCCAAGGTAGAGGGAATATGTACGAGCGGTGTGCTTTTATTCAAGCAGGGCCCCAGCAACTTGTAGGCCAGCACTATCGGAGGAGATCTTGGCCCTCCCATGTGATATATCATTGTGCGCTATCATCCCGCTCTCTGATCTTCATGTAAACACAAATGCTTGTCCTTCTCTTGTATTGACTACTGTTATTTCATTCGTCGTTCTGTCAAAGTGTGAGAGTGTGGCGGGCAGAGGCGTCACACGATACAGCATTACCAACGCGGGAGCCTATATTGCAACACCCTCAAGCTTTTAGTGACTACTATGTATTGCGACTTGCAAAGTTCCGTGAAATGCCGCACGGCTATCGCTATGTAAAACTATAAAACCAAAATATTTAATATTAATAGTAAAAACTTCTTAGAGCCCTAGCGCCTCGACTACTTAAGTAATCTTAATAAACTTAGTATCTCTAGAAAGATCTCTTCTTTCTCTATCTAAAGATATCACTAAAAGTATCCGTGAATTCGTCTGGTATATCAATAGACCCGAAAATGGTCCAGAATTGAGTATCAAAGTCCACATTTTCGGAGAGTTCGTCCACGATCTGTCGGGGAGTTAGCTGTACTCTTTGGTCAAGTAAATGACGGAACCCACGACATTATCAGAAGCGGAGGAGGTCATCCTAACATTCGCATCAGAGTAACCATTCAAGATACCGTTATCCCTCGTTGGCTCATCGCGGAGGCTTTGTGGTGTTGCAGGCACTGTAAATGCCTCTGATCTGGAGTTCTTCGTGGCCCTCACGGTTCGCAAGCACAACGAGTTGCAGTCTCTTGGAAAATCGAAGGATAGCATGCCCGCCGTAACATGCTCAAGCTGCCCAAAGTGACCCGCCACGACATTGAGCAAGGCTAGATCCCCGCGTGCGGTGGGGGCATCGGGCTCCTTGAGGACGTAGAGGAATAAGTTGATATAAGCATTCATGGGGTGGAAAAATGTCGTCCAAAGAAAAGAGCTGACGTCGAGTCGTTGTGACTTCAATTGGAGTATGATCTGCCGTGCAGAGTAGGCGATCGTGTTGGCAGACACTGCAGACTGCTCCCGGAATAGCTGATTGCCGTTTGATCGCAGGCTCGACGAGATCCAGGGGTAGAAAAATATGACATGTGTTGCCATCATTGTGGAGTAGACATCGCTGTAGAGATATGATCGTAGAAGGCATCTATTGATGCTCAGGGATGTGGCTGGTGTAGCGCCATCACCCAAAGAGGAGGGGATCTTTTGCAGCAGGTCTTCAAGCTGGGTCTGTATGTCTTGAACGGTATCATATGCCCGATCGAAGCCTTGTTTAGATGCTTTCACTGACATGATGCGAGTCATTACCTGGGAACATATTTGGGCATGCTTGATGATGAGCGTCACCATTTCTACATCAAGCCCGCTCCCTGGTGGGGCAGTGGTGGGAATTGGGGTGCTTATGTCGTTGTCGTCAATCGATGATGGGCGACCGCTTCGCAATGACATCTGTTTTTCTATGATATAAATCGTCCACCACAACCAATTTCTGCTCAGCAGGTCGGCAGGTGACAGCCCCCACGAGGCGGATGGTTCCTGCTGGAGTCCTTTTGCTTGAGCTAGTTGTACGGCGTTCTTGCATATAGGATATTCAAGGCAAGGGCTTGCGACACCCATAGCATAAAAAGTCTATCATTTTCAATGGTCAGGGATGCATATTCCCAGCTGTGTCAAAGAAGTGCAACCCACCATTGTCGCAAGGGCCTGAATCGCAGTCAGACCAGAATGACTGAAGATGAGCTCTCCAAAGACGGACAGAGCATTGCAAAATAACTGCCATGCCTTGCCTTCGGCTTGCTCAAAAGTGAGTGTGGTGCTATTCGCCAGCAGACAGCGACAGCCTATGGCGTAGACGGTGTTGCGTAACGCGAACCATGCAGGGTCCTCCATCTGGCTGGAGTGGTTCTGAGTATGACGAAAATGTTTTCGTAGCCTAACTTCAAACGTTGAACGAATCAACATACCAAAAATGGCGTTGGCTGAATCTTCGAAATAAGCTTTGTGACAATTAATGTCAGCAGACTGAGAGAAGCAAAGCGTCCAGGACATATTCACCGTTGACGTATTTCCATGCCGTCTCTGGGTCTGGCTCTGGGTATCTGGTGGGTAGCGGCTGAAGACGCTGGACCTTCAGTCGTTTACTCCAAGTTTTCATGAAATAACTTGCGATGTCCTCAAACTCTTCTGATTTTGTTCTTTTGCAAACCCAGGCAACTCCTGGTGGCGAGCATATTGAAACCCAGGACCACGGACCGTGGTACTCCCAATTTACCTTATGGAGGGGAATCATATACTCTCCGGGGTCGGCGACATCTGACGCGGTCCCACCGATCTCTGCTGCAGTCTGCCCAGGCATGGATTGTAGTTCTCCCTCTAGTCGACTAGGAGACCGTCTGACCCATGCAGCATTCTCACGTGGTGCTATCAACCGATGGGTATTATCAGAGATTAGTGATAGAGCATCTAGACTATAAAGATCCTCATTGGTAGTCACATTCGATTTATCTCTTGGGTAATTCGGACGTGCGAGAGCAACGGGTCGTTGGTTGCCACTCAAGTCTACGTCGGCATACGTGTCGACGTTTCCTTCGAACCCTGTAAAGGAGGGCCCCGGGTCAAGGTTGCGCGCGCTGAAGCCGTCGCCAAAAGTGTGGGCTGCAGCAGGGAGGGATGAGTGCGCGGTGGTGCCAACCGATGCCTCAGCATTTGAGTCGCCATGTTGCGCTTGGTAATGTGTCGTTTTGACTCGTTTGCCTCTTCGCGACGGAGGATATGTACAAGGTCTATGCAGTCGTTGACAATGCTTGCAAGGTGAACCACCACTGCCTAGAAAACGTAAGAACCTCGCTGCAAGGGGGGCACTTCGAGGGATTGATTCGTACATTTCACTTTTCTATCGCGGCACTCTGAGCACGCATTGGTTAATCGAGGAATCAGCCGTGGCGACTGCATTCTGGCAGTTTGATCGATGTTCCAGGACTACAATCTATGGGAGGAGGGGTGTTGGATCCGTGAGAGAGAGTCAGGCCACACATTGAAAAGAACTAGGGTTTCAAGTCAAGAGTGTGGAGCTTCCCCAGGGCGTGGATGGCAACGCGGGGTAAAATAGGAAGTTGAGAAACGGTTTCTATTCAGGAATCTGAGATACGAATAGCATGTATGGAGTATGCATTATGGAGTACGGGGAGATGATACCCTCTCCGCCCCTTGATGATGTGGTTAGGGTTGTCTTGGCCCGTTTGGTGTTTCTCAATTACATGATTACACTGGACATGGTACCTCTGCATGGGTATTTATATCTCATATCAAGTACCTAGATAAATGGTCTACTAGGCTACTGAGTTACTTTCAGCTTCTTGAATTGTCCCTTCTAAGATATATGCGAGAAGCAAGAGAATCACCAAACATGCGAAGTACTAGGTCCCACACATCTCTGGGAATCTTTCTCCACAGCAGGCTCAGCCATTCGTACTTCATCCCGGGTTGAAATGTTCTGACTCTCTGGAGAATAGTCACAAGACGTCATCCTTGTCAATACTGAAGAGTCCAAGAAGCTGCCCACCCTTTGAAAGGAGCTTTGCCAATCCACGGTGGTGTTCAAACTTCACGGGGGTGTAGAACTCAACACCGACAAGGCTTCCCACGTTGCCGACCTCACCGAGCTCCGAGCTCCAGCTCTGATTGGCAAGGCGTTTTGGAGATGTCAAAGAAGTCCCCGACCATAAGGACCAAATAGTGCTCGCCCGCCACCTTCGGTGTTTGGGCCAACTATGGTGGTCTCATTCGTTGAATGTGAGTGGACCTTTGCGATGGACCTCCAGGCGGCCCAGGGCCTTTCTTGTAACAGGAGCTGTACGGTGGGCTCTGGAGTATGGGATGAAAAACTTGATTTAAAAATTGGGCGATAGAAATCTCGTAGTGGAACCCAACTTCCCTTGCAGGTCCAAACATGCCTCACGAAAAGTGCGAAAAATATGTACGAATCTCGATTTTCGTGAAAGGTAAGCCGGGGGTGAGTGAGGCAGAATTCCATTCCCATTGGGCGAACCACCATGGTCCGTTGGCCGCAGACCTGACCTCCTTTGTAAATATGTAATTGTAACGTAGAGACAAGTGCGTATGTCCACATTCATATCTTTCGTGTTGCTCATATTATTCTAACTCATTACCTCCCTACAAGCAGGGCAACGAGGGTTTCGGTGAGATGCTTAATTTGTAATTTTATATGAATCTCCACATCTACTTCTTTTGAACCGGTGGTTTCCTCCCTAAACATTTGGTCTTCAAATTTTTTCTGCGCTAGGTTGACTTCGTAGATCAGGCGAAATGGCTTTTACCATCCAATGTGTTTGAATTCGTTGTCGACACTAGCAAGGTACTCCCAGACATGAATGAAATCAAGTCCCAAATGCTTCATCAACTGAGCTTGTATGAAATAACAGCAACGAGGTCCCTCAGCCCAGCCGTGCGGCCGGCTGTATTAAGAGACAGCGTGAAATTGCTGCCAAAGTCGATCGCCGGCGAAGAGGCCTGCGACTCGGTGGAATTGCGATACACCTTGGCGACGTTGTCCCACATCAAGGTGACGACGAGGCCAGACTTGATGGTCAGATTGAAACTCGCGATGCCCTCATTCATGTGGCCGTCCTGGGTCTCAGCCACCCATACCACACCACTGACGTCGACCGACAGGCCGCTGCTACGCACAAAATACGGTAGCTGCTCTCGTGGGATAGATACATTTGCAACGCCGCCACTCTCGCTGGTCAAAGACTCCCATGCAGTTGGGGCGTCCCGAGCCAGGCTCCAGGCGGCAAACATGCCAGTACGGTTCGCCGGGAGCAGTAACATCGTGTTGAGCGATGCTGTCTGCTCTGCCACGACAGCCTCGCGGAGCGTGGCGCCACCATCACGTGCGGTATACGCGACATGCAGCACGACGTCGCGGATCGTTCCATAGTCGAACCGACGGAGGCGTGGTAGCTCGATACTGTACACACCGACAGCGCCCGTGCGCTCAAAGGGTAGATACCGTGAGTCTCCGTCGCCATGCTGCCGCTCCTCCGAGCGGAAGGAGAAGAAGCCGCCGTCGGCGTGGCTCGTCGACGTCACGATCGACAACGCCGACGTGCCCATGTTGTACACAAATCGTGGATCGCCGCTGCCGGGTTTCTCGCGGTACGCAGCTGTCGACGACGACAGTAGCGTCGGCGTTGCGCGGTATCGATGCGACACCAGCGTCAGCTTCGCGTTGATAGCTGTCACTGACTCTGCGTCCCCACCAGCGGTGGAATTTCCTCCTGTGGAGAGTTTAATCGTCAGAGCCACAGACTTGTTGCGGCGCAAGTAGTGGCCTGGAGTATCGATGTCGAAGAGCTCCTCGCTGACAGGGAAAAAGCAGGAGCCTGCCGTTCGCAGTTGCGCCAGGGCTTGTGGATCAGCTTCGAGCAGAGAGATATCCTTACGCAACTCGTATTCGCGCGCGTTCTTCTCCATGTACGCGGCCTTCATACGGTTCAGGTCGTTGGCAAGCTGCTCACCGCTCAGCAGGCCGGATTTCAAGGAGTCCCAGTAGCCAGGCTTGATGAAGTTGCCTGACCCGCCGTTGCCCGAGAGCTCATACGAGAAGCACCGTTCCGCCTGCTTCGCTATGCGCAGTGCCATGTCGTACGCCGCAAAGTAGACACTGCTGAGCTGCCGTGTGTGCCAATCATACAGCTCCTTGTTGGTATACTTTTCGAACAAGTAGCTGCCCTCTGCGTTCGAGCCGTCAATGAAGCGGAGATGGGCCGTCAGATCTTGCTCCGCCAGGGTCCGCCGCGTCTCAGCCGCCTTTTTCTCTGTATCAATTTGCGCCATCTCTGCCGTCGCCAGTTGACGCTGGTGGTCCCACTCGTTCCGCCGTCTGTTGTACTCACCGAACTTCTCGATCATGTCCGCCTGGCGTTCTAGTAGTTCACTCACCTTGTCGATCGCACCAATCCTAGCCTCGACTCGGTCGGTGGAGGCATCCTTGATATTCATCTCAGCCACCGGGCTTGCGAATGGCCCGTTTGTACCAATCACATGTGGGCTAGCGGGAATTATGAGCCGCGCCTAGAGTCCGTATTGATACCGCAATGAAATTCTTCGCGACCTGAGGGCCAAAATGTTGAGCGAGACCGCAGCTTTCTCTTGCCCGTTCAAGTTCTGGTCGTGGAGGCTCCTGTAGTATTGCTCACGCAGCGCGGCGCTCTCCCGCGACGCACTGATTGCTTCGATTGCGTCTTCCGATTCCCGGATAGCTGTTTGCTTGACCTCAGTCATGGCATTTAATATGATGGTTGCGTGATCAGACTGAAGCCTCGCAAGCCCCTCGGCGTCTCGTTTCTCCAGTATTGACAGTAACTTCGTCCCAAGCTCGGTCACTAGCGAAGTAAAAGATACGGCCTGGTCGACGACATAGCAGAATCGGTAATGTGGCAGTGGTGCCGACAGGTTGGAAATCAGGGATTCCAGAGACACCCCTGATGCGAGCGCCCGAATGATAGAGCTAGGGTCGATAGGTGGCGCTGTCAACGGAAGGGATATGATATTACCGTCAATATCCTGTGAGTGACGGATTTTGAAAAGCCGGTCTTTCACCAGATCCCAATTTATCAACATTTGCTCGTTTCGTGGAATGCTGAAGAATAGGTTGAGTCCAGGGTTGATCGACTTTGACGGTTTGCCTTTGGTCAATGGCATATCCTTAATTTCTGGCACGTGGTTTTCCAACTCGACAAGAGCATTTCCGAAGTCGTCCACATAATTTTGAAGGCTCATGTAATTATGCGCTATTGATTTCTTGGGATATTGCACCTGTTGCGGTTTGGGGCCTAGTAATTCATCTGCTAGCATATAGAGTTGGGTGGCCTGGGAGAGGCTCTCGCGTGTTAATTGGCGGAAAAGACTGTCGGCCCAGTCGACAATATTCTTGATATATTTGAGAACAATGGCAATCTGGAAAGCCACTGGTCGGGTCCGTGCAACGGCGAATGGCGAAAATGGGTTTGATCGCCATATCTCGACGGCGCGCCTGTACGAGGCCGTAAGCTCATTTTGTGAATCATCGTCGGCAATAGTGCCTAGGAGTTGGTCAATTCTCTGGGAGGCATAGTCTGACACAGTCATGTTGAAGAATGGCTTCGTTATCCAATACTTGCCGCGACTAGTGCCCGGTACCTCGCCCGCTTCTGGCGCGACGCCGTGCGGGTTGAATATGTAATGCATCCACTGCTGAGCCTCAGCAAATCTTTGATCAATATTTAAACGGTCAGCAATCGCGAGTGGTAGATGGAAAAAGAGCTCCCAATTGTAAGTAGCATAGACGTCAGAGAAATCGAAAGACATCTCTTTGACCGGGTAGGTAGGGTGGACAGCATTTTGGGGTAGATACTTCGCTTCGAAGTCCGAGGATGACTTCAGCTGAGTGCTACGATCGAAAATCCCAGGAAAGCCATTCACGAGCATTGCCTCGCGCACTTTGTCGATGAGAGGATGATAGAAGTTGGAGAATTTCTCCAGTGGTTCACGTCCGCGAAACATGCGATCCCACTCAGCGACCAACTCCAAGTATCTTGGGTGTGTTTTAGTCTTTACCTCAATTTGAGGGAGCGCAACTAGTTGAGTATGACCACCGAGGGCAGTGTATCGGTCAATTGTGAACTTGGCAAAATCCAAGGCCCTCCAAATGAACTCATAAAGATCTGACGTTGTAGCTTTAGGCCCGGACGAATAATTGTCTGGAACAAAGGTAGGCGTAATTGAATAGGTGCGTCCTGAGCTGTCACTGTAGAAGTATGGCAATAAAGAGCCGATATGTTGTATGGTTTGATCGAATTGCAGAGCCGAGTTGCCATAAATAGGTAGGATGGATCGATATTGGTCAATATATTGGATTAAATCCAACGCTGATAGTTGAGGTGAGGTCGTGACACGGAAGTCTCCATCTGTAGATCCTAACAGCGTCCGAAGTCTTGGTTCGAATGGATGTCTCACTAGAGAATTCACACTAAGCGACACGGGCTCATCTTCCACTGCACTCGTATGGTGAAAGCGCTGTTGGGAGTATTCTGTTTCCTGCACCCTTGGATAAACCTTGATAAATTTAGCCCGGCTTTGGTCGTCCCTTTCTCTGAGGGCTACAGGGAACCCCTTCACACCACTCAGCGCGAATTGGCCGACTGTCATAAAATCCTCAGCTGCCCAGGGAGGAGGATTGGGATTGGAACCATATCCAAGTTGGGAAATCAGACTTTGGACACCACCCAGGAGAAAATTTTTGTTTCTTATCGCGGCGCCTCGAATGGTGATGACGTCTCCAGCTCTCGTACCAATATCCCAGTAATTGAGCGTAAGTTCGTCCTGTAAAGTGGTGGGATCAGAGGTGAGAAAACTGTACCTTCCATCGGGGTATGGGAAGTAGACTGTGGTCGAAATAAAGTATTAGCAAAAACATGCATAATCTTGCTACCATTACAAAATTGAAGCTCCATTTAACGTCAAACGTACCTGGTTCGGCAGAGACAGCTCTCGATGACCACTCTCGGGTCCTCGGATTCCTTTGACTAACCGCCAGTTTTACAGCAAGTCTTTGCCTTAATTTTTCATTAGGCAGGGAGCCCGATGTGGGTATGCTGTTGAGATTGATCATATTTGGAGGGCTCGTGACCTGAGTTGGGTCCTGTTGCAGGTCGAATTCGGGCCACGCGAGGGTTAGAGTTCCATTCCTTACAAACGAAATCAGATGAGTGGCCGAGGTCTCAGGTCCAAGGACCTCCTCGAAGGGCGACCATGTATCTTCGTTGTACAGTTCAGCATGGTAGAGGCTTTCATTCCCGTTCATGCGGGCAAACACATGTAATGTCCTGGTCGGATAGTCATAGAAAGATGAGACAACCTCCGGATGGGCAATTGCTTCGAGCTCCTCAATATATTTCAATGTTGATATCTCAAGACGCTCGGTCGTATTCTCTGCTTCGTCCATCGCTTTCTCGAAGTCGAGATATTGCGCGGTTTTATCATCGCGAACCTGCGGGTCCAGCCAGTTCTCTGGGTACAGGAACACTTTTCGATTGGCTTCCCATAATCGATACTGGGACATCCAAGTCCATTGCTTCCACGCCTCCTCTTCTTCCGGAGTTTGGGGAATTGACCTCTCTTCGAGCCCGAGCCGGAGTCGCTGTACATATCGTTGCACCTGAAGATGCGAATTAAATACTCGGGAAGTTTGCTGCTCAGGACCCATTTCGACATCAATCAGCAACTGGTCGCTCAAATTTTTCGGAGTGAGCCTTGGTTCAGCATCGAACTGGCTTGCGTAGGCAAGAAGGGCGTCACGTTTTTGGACTCGAATCGGATCGTTGATGCTCTTCAACACTTGAAGCCACTCGTTTTGTGGTGTCATTCTTTTCAGTGCCGCTTTGAGTTCTCGGACGTGGTCGATGGTAAGATCAGGAGAAGAAACCAGTTGTACGGCCACTTCCATGGTAACATTCAGTCGACGAGTCATGTCAAAGATGCCTTGGAGCTGGAAGAGAGTGTCGGGATTTTTCAGGTCGTCAAGTCCGAGGCCCAAAGTCTCGACAGCTGAATGCAACGCAGACAAAGGGCTCCATGATGTCAGGTCGCAGAGATACTTCAGGGCTTGGTCGAATGAGGTCTCTTCTTGCAAAAGCAATTCGAAAAAACGGTTGGCGGTGATCGGCTCGTTTGGCTGCTCACGATTGTCTACTGGAGCGAATTCTCGAGAAGAGAGAATCTTGTGACCATTTAAAAGCTGAACCCATTCTTCAAAATCTAACGGTGGAGCAGACTCGTTGACTGGGAAGCTGGTGAGAGCCGCCCAGCCCAATGGACTCGCGAAGTCAAGCAGCCATTGAAAGTTTTGAGCGTTAATTTTGAGTTTGGATACTACAAGGGAAATGATTTGAATGGGCTGAAGCCGTTCGCCGTTTTGGTTGTCAAATACGCTGTCAAGTAGGGGTGTTCTCCGGAATAACAGGCGAGTGTGGTCTTCTGGAAGGCCTAGGGCTTTCTTCAGTGTCGTTTGCAGCAGCTTCTCTTTCGCATTGGCAGTAAACCAAGAGATGAGGATACCGGCAAGCGAGTCGAGGAAGGTTTCCACAAGAGACTCTGACGATGTACCGGTCTGGAAAAGGTCATTGAAAACTTGGAAAATTTGCTGTTGGGTCGCAACACCCATCGCATCGCGAAATATTGAAGCCGAGATGAGTGCAAGTACTTCTTCTGCTCTTTCGAAAACTTGGTCAATGATAACCTGCCTGAACAATACAACCTCCGAGGTACTAACGGCTGAAAGAGTCTGCACCATATCAAAAACGGCCCCCTGGCGTTCATCCAAGCTTGCAGATGCCTCATAGTGGAAGGGGCCAAAGTCGGTCGTTGCGAACTGTTGACCAAGGTCGACAAGCACGACTCCGAGCTCGCTGTCTGAGATGTATTCGCCAATCTGTACTAGACCATCGATATCGTGTTCCAGGATCGCCTGCAACTCATATATAGAGAGTCTGGACTTCTGAATGACATCGAGACTGTCCATGAAACGCATTGCATCCGCTGGGCTGGCTCTCGGATCAATATCGACCAGACTAGAGATAGCCAACAGTTCTGTCACTGGTAGTTTCAGTGTCAGAGCTAATGCTGTCAAAGAGTAAATCATGGAGATAGTCTCATATGACAATGCCTGCGCCTCAATAAACTCAATACAGGCGGTCACCTCGGATCGAGAAACGCCCAAGCATCGGGCAATGTAGTCAACAAAAGCTGGAACATTGTTGGAGCTGCTGACATCTCCCGGGTTTCTCGGAAACTCAGCAGGTGTTGGCCCATTACCGGCGATATCGAGGAAGATCCTCTCGTAATTCTGCACGCCTGGGATACTATCCCGCGGTATTAGCGGCCCGAAGCTATCGAGTACATCATGCACGGTAGCAAAAGTTGCCCGGTCGCGGAGCTTCTTCACCATGGTGATTCTGTGCAGGCATTCAGCATCCAACATGCCTGATCCAATCGACTTCATTCCAATAAGCCTGTCCAATGCTGAGATGGTCCATCCGGCCGTCAAGTCAGAAGATAGACGCTTCCACACTCGGATGAATCGGTGAAGTCGATCAAGTGCATCCACATTGAGACCTTTGATTTCCTTCATGGACAGCGTACACGTTTCGTCTAAATGGATAATTGTGAGTGGCTGATTATGTATCGCTGAATTGAGCCAGGAAGTGGCATCCATCAATGCAGTAAGATCAGTGTACAAGATTTGAGCAGTATCTAAGAATGATTGGACGTTCTCCAATATTTTCACTGCATCTTCCCCATGTGTGACCCAGTATTCGCTTGGGTTGCGATCTGGGGTGATTATCATGTCAAGCTCCAGCTTTGACAACCCTAGACTTTCCATCACCACGATCTCGCGAGCATTGACTTCTGGACGAAGATTGTGTGCAAGATCGCCGCGCGATACTCCAAGTTGACGAAAGAAGCTCCGACTCTCCTCGTTCTGGAGATGGAATGGGAGGCTAGGCAGCATCTTTACCGTTTTCAACTGATCATAGAGAGGATAGTCTACTCGGGACGGCTGGGCGGCCAGCGTCTCTGAATCACCTAATGTCTGTGGTATGTCGACAACTAGCCAGCCAAGTAGAGTATTGCCACTCGTAACAATCGAAAAGTTCAAGACAATGGAGAATGTTGGGTCTCGCACTACCGCCGCTAAGTGACCATCCCCTGTGAAGTAGTGCTCGATGGTAGCGTCGTCGGATAGAATTGTTGGATGAAACGGCTCTTCCATTGTGGCAAGGATTGGGCGCAGAGATTCGAGAGCCAGATCTGGAGCAGCAGGCACGAGTACGGCTGCTACAATTAGGTTCAGAGGATTAAGTTTTGCTTCGAGAGATTCGCATACCAAGTCGATGTACGGCATAGTGATATTTGTGTTGTTGCAGTTGAGGTCCATGTAGGCGGTGAAGAATGCTCTTTTAAGGAATGTTTGTTCTGCTGTCAAGGGCACACTACTGGGGTCATTTGGACCTGGTAGGACGGGTCGAGCTCGTAAGAACCGAAGCATGTCAACAAAATATGCAGCTGGACTATACACAGACATGCAATCATCACAGTCGCAAATGTCGCCAAAACTGAACAGTGATCTGAGATTAGGAAATGCACTTGTGGCTTCCTCAGTCTTACCCACGGCGACTGGCTCTGTTGACAGCGAGCGGATAGCGAGCGCGTTAGACAGCCCGCGGAACTCAGCTGCCACGAGGTTCGCGGCCAGAGTTACATCAGCGGCTTTTCGAAAGATGTTTGAGACATCATCTCTGCTGAGTGACTTGTCCTGATCGAAGAGCTGTGCCAATCTGACCTCCCCGAGCGCCTCGATAGCATGAGAAGACTCTACGCCCATTGAAAGGAGAGCTATTGTCTGTTCGTAGGTTGGTGCAACCTTGAACACTCTCTGAAGCCGTTTGAGTGAACTCTTCAGTGACTCTGTGTCGCCGGCCCTTGTGAGGGCCTCTTCTTGTTTGAAAAAGTGCTCAATATTTGTCTTCGTAAGATCAAAATGGCTGAAGCCGGAGAGAAAACTGGAAATGCGCTCAGCCTCGCCGTTCTTGAATGCCTGTTTACGACCTTGTGGATCGCGCATGCTTTTGCTTAGCTCCGCCCACAGCGCATCCCCCCGCTCTCTGTTCTCCCTTGCGAAAGGCGCTAGCTTCACCTCTTTGATATTGCCAACAATAGCAGACATCATTCTCGCACTCTCTTTGGCTGTCAAGGCTGGATTTGTTGAGAGCCCGCGGCTCAAGGCCTCGTCCTTCCCGAGATTTGTTCGCAGTCTTGTGGCGAATGCGAGCGTCGGGTTGATTGGCTCCGCCACAGAAATCGCTGATGGCGGGGATTTACGAGGGCCAGAACCTTGCAGGTCCTTGAGAAATGAAGCCATGCTCTTCACCCACCCATTTCTGCCATACGCACGGCCAAGATCATGTTCTTCGTCTACCAAAAAAGCCTTCATTAATTCAGCTTTGCCGGTAGAAAGTAATGGCCGAATGACGGTCCAGAGCTTCTCGTAATAGTCGTTATCGGCAACAATTCGCTCATCTCTGCCAGTATCGAGAGACGACCTTAGCTTGGCGAAACCTTTTACCACCGTCTTCAAGTCGGCTTCCAGCCCTTGTGACACCAATTTCTGCTGGGTTGCTAGTGTCACACAATCGCGAATTGTCTCATCGCTCAAGCGGGACAGCCTCCGCAGCAGCTGCTCAGCGTCCGCCTCTATGTCGACAGGTCTGATAATATGGGCAAAACTGTGTCCCGAAGTGGCAGATTGGTAGTTGTCACCCGCGACCAGGGTGAAGAATACCTCAGGTGAGATATTAACATTATGGGTTTCCGCCAGATCTGCAAGCCGGCAGGACACCACTACCTCTTCAATCTGCTGAGTGGTGAGTCTGGATTCCGAGCAACCGGCGATGAAAGAAATGTCTTTTGCTTCCCCGTCCTGTCGCAAACGGGAAATAATCTTCCGGACAGTTGTTGACTTGCTGGCTCCAGCATCCAGGGTCTCGTCCAAGTGCTGAGCAAGGACCTCGCTGGTCACCGCCATTGTTTTTGAGAACGCATCGAGCAGTCCAAATGGGGACATAGTGCTCAACGTAACACTTGACACGATCAAGCCTGGGGCAGCACGGATCGTGTTCTCAATTGATGACTGGTAGAGGATGTCTTTGTTGCCCATCACTCCAATGCCAAAGCCTGCAGCCATTTTGTCTTTGCTCGTGTCATCCACAGTAAAGTTGGTCAGATAGTAACCTTCGGAATCCGTGATGGCCTTGGCCAGCTCCTGAACGGAGGATAGGGAATGTCGTAAGATGAAAACACGAAGCTGCGCGCCCGGCAAACCATCGGAATACACAATTCGTCCCGAGATGTCATACCTGCCGTTGACATTTCGCTCGTCCAATGTCTGTAGCATGGCGGCTCCTGTTTGTTCGTTGTAGATGCCCGTTGGATTGACGTGCCCAGAGGCCTTGAAACCCTGCTGAAATTGTAGCACAGCTTTTCTGGTTGGATGATCATAGCGGCGTTCAGCCACCTCACGCGCGGGGATGGATTTTCCCAGACCTAGCTGCAGAAGCCACGAGTGCACGAGAGACACCGCGGGACCTGACACACCCACGTTGAGAACTTGAGGTACCTCGAAAGGCCCTGACGCTGAGAAGAGAGTTGTTTGCATGGTGGCAGGATGAAAGACGTGATCTTGGTGAGCAGACCTGGGAGGAACAGAACGACTCCCTTTCCTAAATGTAGCATTATGACCATCAAGGAGAGTCCATTAACGCTTTTAATTTTACGTAGCCATGAAGGTCAGGCGAAGGCTCAGTGCTGTCAGGTTTCAGCTAGCGGTCACCCCTGTTGTACCAGACAGCCATTCATGACCGTAACAAACTCGAATAATCACGGTGCATATTATATCTTGTAGAGCTGAAGCTGTGTTGACGAGATTCATTATCGCCATAAACCTTGGATTTCCCACGAATTCTATTGTGGCTGGCTGAGCGTCTGTGAATATGGAGCAAGCAAAGAAAAATCGTTTGGGAAACCATGCCTGAATAGAGGCAAGACAATACCGTAGAACAGGGAGAGAGGTCTGAGATGCAAAGTAGAGCAGCAATCAGAGGTTTGTACAACCCCGTTACGAAGGACGAATATTTTCACCGTTTCCTATCCGGTCACTATGCAATGTAAGCACCGGCGGCAACTAAGCGATACTCCTAAATACTTCCCTCTTGAGTTGAGATGTAGTTGCCAAGTATGTTGGGCTTCGAAGAAACCTAGGACAGTGACATTGGTGTTGTAACACGAGGGAGCGTAGACACCACCTCGTAAGTATCCATGCAAGTAAACAGGCGGGGTCCCCTGCAGGGGCAGATTCAGCTGCGATGGACTCCGTACGGAAAATTATTCTTGTGGTTTTATCTGGGCGCCACCGACTTCATCCGCAGCGCCAATACTCGGTGAAAAGTTCACGGTGATAGAGTCAGCGCGAGGTTGCATTGGGAGAATGGATAGGCTTCGAACAGCACTTGACCGGATCCTTATGAGATTCTCACAGCAAGGAAGAAAGACAACTAGGGGAGGTATTGCCAAGATACTTAGAGTCATGAGTTCTCGATGATTTGAGGAGCCCTTGAAGAGTGCTTGATGAGTGCTTGGCTGGTACTTGATGTCTGGCCCGAGTCTACGATAGGCCCACTAACACAAATATAGACTAGAGCACTCGGAGTATAGTTGATCCTGTTAACGGACGGAGACCAAGTCGTCAGGAATAATATTAATCCGCTAAAGAAGGCCTATTTAGGTAAAGGCATACATAGTGGGGCAAAGTTTCGGATGACTTCAATCATGACTCAAGCTACAAGTGAAAGTGAAGTGTCGCTGACTCTCAGCATTCTACTCGCCTGACTTGTATCTTGTGGACGCTAGGCAGGCCTTTAATAAGTCCACCGGTAGTAATTTCGGATAAATCTGAGAGATCAAGTGTCCTACTGTTTCTCACTCTTCACATCCTTCGTATTGAGTGCCTCGGAGGAATGCACAAGGGGTCCTGCCGAGAGCACCAAGAACTCCGTAAGGGATATGAGTGGTTTCTGAATGAAGAGGGAGGCTCGCTTAACTTTTGGAGCGTAGCCTTGCTCTGCAAACCAATGACTGGTGAGCGGCAAGACGGAGACATGGAAAATTTGGTATGTTTGTAACAGGCCACAGCAATGGCAGCCTTGGCGGGGGCCAACCGACCTCGTCTGCTTACAGTGCGAGTCTGTTCGCTTTCGGTGTTCCCATGGCCTTCGGCTCTTGGCTCCATGTGCGTTAGACAATGTAGGGCTGAGTGGCTTAGAGAACGAACGGAGGCCAAAGAATTTTCAAATGTGCACTCCGTACGGGACCATGCTGTAATGTCAGCATGTCCTTTTGTGCAGCACCCTGCATTTCGCCCAAGCTTCTTGGTACTCTGTATGTTGTGAGGCTTGAAACAGTTGGAGCTGAAAAGATAGAAAGGCCTTGCTAGTGGCCGTCACTCATGACGTTATATAAACCGCCAAGGTGAGTCTGTACAGCTTTGTCGCCGGCCAACAGTTTAGCTTAGCATGGTCAGCGTCTCATATTGTGCTTCTTGGCGCCCATATTTGGGATTCTGCTGTTGCATTGTTGAAGATTACGGTTCCAAGCTGAAGAGAGGGAAAAAATTCAGTTGTAAGCCTGCAGGGTTGAGGGACAAAATTAGAGACTGGCTCATTCAGCACCCATTGGTAAGTGTGTAAGATGATGCGTCTCGGTGGAAACATATATTTGGCTGGATAATTTACCTGTAGTATGATTTATCTACTCTGTATTTTCAATATTGTTGTTTGCAGCAGCGCATGGCAATAAAGCTCCATCATGACACTACTAGGAACATTGTCTATATTTCAAACTATTGCGCTCGCGATAACAGGATATGTGAGTGGATCTTTGTCAAGGAAATTAATTGGACTTTGAGCATCTAATCAGCCCTCATATAGTGCGTCGGGGTTGGGGTTTATCGCTTGACCCTGCACCCTCTTGCGAAGTATCCTGGGCCACTGTTGGCGAAACTTTCAGGGTGGCCCGATGCGGTTTCAGCTTTTCAAGGTCGGAGACACATTGATCATCACAGACTGCATTGCAAATATGGTATTATCACTCTAAGACCGCCTGTGCGTACATTGTTTTAACGGTTATGCATAGGTGGTGTGGTACGCTATGCACCCAATTGCCTGTCCTTAAATTCAGTCAAGGCGTTACACGATATCTATGGTGATCGGAATGCTAATCTAGTCAAAACTGGATGGACTGAAGCTTCTGAGTACATCAACCAGCCGGCCAACTTGCATACTTATTCGGATAAACGGCAGCATGCGCAGAGGAAAAGACTCCTTGCTCACGCCTTTTCTGAGAATGCTCTCCAGGCTGCAGAAGAGTTTATGTTGGAGAAAATTCGCGTCTGGTGTGATTACCTCGGTCAGGACAGCAAACACGAAGTCGATCAAAAAGGGTGGAGTGAGGCAAAAGACATGGGCCACTGGTCCAACTTACTGACACTTGATATCCTCGGAGAGCTGTGCTTCGGCGCCAGTTTCGGGGGGATGGAAGCCGGTAATCACACGATTCTTGATATGGTGATTTTCAGCGCAAGACTGGTCCAGACGGTGCGTATACACGCCTTAACACCCACCGGTTGTCCCCGGAAGCGGGATTATTAGAGACTAACCTCAACAGATCGCTTACTTGCCAATTCAGATGCTCATCTGGCCTATCTTCCGAAGTCAAAGGCTTCTTGCAGCCATCTCGGCAGAGACTTCCAAGCGTAGGTGGGCTCTACGGTTGAAGATGAGCGAACTCGTCAAAAAAAGACACCAGATGGAGCTCCAGAATGAAAAGGAAGGCACTCCCATGCGAAAGGATTTCTTCCATTATTTACTTCGAGCTCACGACCCTGAAACTGACACGAGGATAGAGCCCTCAGAGCTTGTGGGCGAGGCTGTTCTACTTGTCGGAGCTGGGTCGGATACCTCCTCTACGGCGATGGCCTCGTGTCTCTTCTACCTTCTTCGAAATCCAGAGACACTTGAGAAACTCAACCGAGAAGTTCGAAGCGCTTTCTGTGATGTGGAGGATATCCGCGCTGGTGCCACACTCTTGTCACTGCGCTATCTCCGGCCATGTATTGATGAAGCTATGCGCATGACGCCGCCAGTTCCTGGGGTGCTTTCGAGGAAAGTCCTTCCTGGTGGCGCCACAGTCGACGGGCATCAACTTGACGCCGGCACAGTGGTGGGCGTACCAATTTATGCGATCCATCACAACGAACAATATTTTCCAGATTCTTTCTCTTTCTTGCCAGAGCGATGGATTGAAGGTTCTAAAACACCGCTCTTCGTTGCCACGCAGGAGGTGCTTGCATTGGAACGATCTGCTTTCTGTCCATTTAGCTTGGGTAGCAGACAATGCATTGGCAAAAAAATGGCATACATGGAGCTATTGACCTGTATTGCTCGAATCATATGGTTATTCGAGCTCCAGTTCTCCAAAACGTCTTTGAACGGAGGGCGGAATCCAAAACGAGTCGAAGTCGGTAGGGACCGAACGAATGAGTATCAATTGGATGACTGGCTGGTTTCTGCGAAGAAAGGGCCTTTCGTTGAATTCAAGAGAAGGCCTATGAATTAAAATAGATTACTTATACACGGAATGAACTGTTTACTAAGTAATTTAAGTCCGGGTAAAGATAGCCGAAACACTCCGGGGTCGGCAAGTGGTTATTGATGGAATGTCGGCAACGAAGGGGTCAGATAAAGAGGTTTGTCACAAATTAGAAATATACATATCACTTCACCTTATTCACCATGAGTGAGCCAACAGTGCCTACACCACCATATCCGCTTCCTATCGACGAGGAGAGCCGACCATCAATGCGGAAGTAGCCCCGCAATGCAGAATCCAAGCAGCATAATGTCAGCATTCAGGGTTGCGTAGATACTGGAATGTACGACGTGTTGCGTGCACCATGTGGGTTTCTCAAAGTCGAACACCTGCTCGTCCTTTCAGAACGATACTCACCAGTGGAGCGGCAATGGTATCTGAACTGAGTCCAGATTCTCCAATTAGGACAGCATCGAGGAGTGACGAGTATCAAACACTGCCGCTAAGCCTTCCTAGGTATGTGACTGCTAAGACGGCACAACTGGGTATTTACAGACTACGATACAACCCTAGCTCTTAGATAACCTATTTATCGGAGGAGACCGCACACAATTCTTGAACCTTGAAGTTGTTGGCTCGGGGACAGCCTTGGGACTCGGCCTTCGGAGATAGAATTCTTTATCCACCTCACAGGTCCGAAGAGAGTCACCGATTAACGAGTTAGGATCACTGGCCGATCATTGAACAAGCCTGCACACTCTCTTGTCAACTTAATATCACCATTTATGTGTCTTTATCGCGATGTTAGACTTGATTCCCACGACTCATCAATTAGCACACCACCAGAAAGCTCTTACATTCACCAATAACACAAGGGAAACATTGATTCGACATACTGAGAAGATCAAGGAGCACAATGGGTTCAATAGAAGAAAAGAGCCCCGTGTCTCTTCACATCTGGGTCACCAAAAGCCCGAGATGTCTTATCAGGAGTTCCGTGACTACTCGTCTAAGGTCCACGGACAAATTTTCATAGAAATGGATGTGGTACGAAAACACTGTTTGAGATATGAGTAGGTGGGCCCCTCTCTGGAATCGTAGAATAATTGTCATACTCTAGTTCTTGACACCCATGAAGTGCCGAGGGCTAAAGAGCTTCTTCATATAGTGGATGGATGATCCAGAAGAGCGAAAAGCTGCCGAGGATGCTTTTGGGATGGAACCTTCGGGCTGGGATGGCCTAGTGGTTCTGACATTTGACTCAATCGAGGGCGTAAAAGCTGTCTATCATGACCCAGCATTTGTAAAATTCGCTACAGAAGATGAACCGATGTTCTGTAAATATCCGGGTGTTACCAAGCGAATCGCTGTGGTTGGAAAGCCTCACATCGCTTGGAATAAGGACGACAGCGTCAGTTACTATGGACATGGAGCAGAGAGGTCATATTAAAAGTGCCAGAGATTCTCTGTAGAGCAAGCAGACGTTCCCTCCTCTAGAGTTCATTTCTTTCTCTATCATATACTTCTGGTATAGCAGACTTGCCATGTTCATTACTCGCTTGGAGCGCGCGAGTCATGATTTGGGAGTATCGTCTGGAGAAAAGGTATGCTTTGTGTCAAATGCTGACACTATTCTGAATCTATATAGCCTTCTGGCAACAAAATCCATGTAGAGTCGATAGAGATGTTCTAGGAAGACACTTGCGCTGCTTCCGCAATCAAGCGTGCACGATCCGCTGACCTCGGTTTCAACTCGAACTGGAAGGGCTTGGGCATGACATTTGATCCTTCTGTGTAATCCAAATCATCAATCGGTATGTCTTGGCCATCTGGTCCTATCTTTCTAGAAATGTCACAAGCCCATGCAAGCGTGGCGATCTGGATGATGAGTGATCGATCGGCAGTCTCTAGACCTGGACAGATTCGTCGCCCAAAGCCGAATGCCGAGAATCGTTTGATGTTTGGATGAATGTCCGTAGGCTCCTTGTAGGTCGGCCAAGTCGTCTCGAGGTACCGAGATGGGTTGAAAGTCTTACCGTCAGGATAGAGGGACTGTTCTCGATGGATAGCCCACTGGTTCCCATGCACGAATGAGCCTTCGGGGAGATGGTATCCTCGGTATTCATCATCTCTGGTCAATCTGTGGGGAAGATCTGAGAAGTTAGCCCAAAATCTCCAGAATAAAATTTTTCCCAGAGGGTCATTTACTCCCAGGCACAACTGGCCGCCACCGCAATATCTCCTTGGCCACTGCTCGCACCAGTCGAAGATGCGGCCTGTCAGCAAAGCTCGGCAGTCGCTCAGAACCAACGACATCATCGAGTTCGGCCTGTAACTTCCTTTGCCATTCTGGATACAAAGCCATCGCCATGATAAATGTCTGCATTGCATTAGAAGTAGTTCCTGAGCCTCCCCCATACAACGTGCCAAGCACATAAGTGATGTCGATCTTTCCTAGCTCCCAGCGGTTATCTTTTTTGAGCCAGCAACGAGCAAAGGATTCGGGAGTCTCGAGGATCTTTTCATTCCAACGCTGTTGAGCGTCCTCCACAAGACCTTGGAAGTAGGCAAGCTCCACATCCCGCAAAGCTTGGGCTTCAGCTCGAAAGGAAGTCATCCAAGCTGGTAATTTCAACAAAGCTGGGATGAGCTCCACTAGGTAGCCACCAGGAGTTCCCAAGCGCTCGATGTTGTGCATGCGCTCTGAGATTGTGCGAGTATGGTACTCCTCCTCGGCCACCGTAGTAACTTTCTTACCATAGATTTCTTTTAGTGACACCAAGGTAGCATAGCGATCTAACCAGTAAATATATCGTTCGGGCTCTTTCATCATCGATTGGACCATTCTCATGCACTGAGATGTTTGATAGGGCTCCCATTGAGCAGCCATTGTAGGTGTGAGCATCGACGCCGCAAACCGTCGACCTAGCCGCCAGTACTCGGACTCACTGCTCGATGCCAATAGATCTCTCCCTCCAGTGACAAGCTTGATCATTTGTAGAGTTCCCCGGTCTGAATAGATGGCTCCCTTTTTAGCCATCAGATCTTCCGCGATTTCCTGGCTGGAGACAATAACATGCGTGCTGCCTAGAATCTCGAGTTTGAAAATAGGACCGTAGATATCTGCCCATTCTTTGAACTGAAGGTATGCCTTCTCTCTCGGCATGTCAAAAAAGTTTCCGAAAATAAAACGGCCTTTCACAATCAGCTGGGGAGTCAACAGCTCTGGGCATATCACCTTTGGGACCAGGGAGTTCCTTTAAATTCGCGGGCATACGTCGTTTGTAACCCACACACCACCAAGCCAAAACAGATAGCCCCGCTACCACAGCAAGCATCGTATATAGCGACATATTTGTTGACAATATTGCTCAGTAACTCACTGCGGCGTCGACTGGGCAGTCCCCGGAATATATTCCAGTGGAGGAACGTACCACTGGGCATTCTTCAAGAGGCCGAAAGACTAATTTGTCCATGTTGGACATCGAAGCGGGTCTCGGAGTCTATACACACGGCTACGTGTCTCGCTGATCCAGTTTGGCCAGCAAATCGGAGGAGCACAAGTCTCCGACCAGGAGCATTACAAGGATTACGTGGGCATTGTTCTAGTTGGCAACCCCGCGAGCTGAAATAGCGAATGCGGAGGATAATTGAGGCCGAAATTTGATCTATGGGCACAGCTAGACTAACCCAGTCACGCGGTCAAGGATTGAGCTTACCGTGTCCAAACAGATGCCGGCAGCTGGATATGCACGGTTATGTACCCCGGATTTCGGCATCTCGGAGAACATTCACGTATAGTCCCTGTCACGCTCCGTCCGAAAGAGGGAGAAAATCTCGTGTAGTAAGTTCGAGAGAAGCACAGTGAGGAAAACATACGCGCAAGAGCGTGGCTGACAACTCCGAGAAACTAAATGGATGCAAAGTTCAGGTTTCCATAGTCATCATGGGAGCTGGGGCTGGATTTCTATGGACTTCCTGTCGCGTACTCAACCAAGACCAGTATCTCTACTCGCCTACAGATTTGTACACCATGACTCTCTCGGAAAGAGGTTTATACGTCTTTTCACCCGGCAGTGAAGTTGGGTTGCCGAACACAATTTGAGCTTTCAGTTTCCAATCGTCGGCAATGTTATACCTCTGAGCAACCTTCGCGTCTATAAGCGGACTATAATGTTGTAAATTTGCTCCAAGGCCTTCCTTAGCAAGGGCTGTCCATACTTTAGGAGATACTCATTCAGCACACGGTTGCAACGCAAGAGGACAGCATGGGCTTGAGCCAAGGGGTCGACTTACGAACAAAAGTGCACATGGCATTCGTGTGCTCAGCCCATGAGGGGAAGTACTCCCTGTACAAAGGATATGTTCGTTGCAGTGATACTGTGTCGGCTAGACTCTCGAAAAGAAGTATCTGAATGCATGTTGATCAGTACAGGGTGTTTTGTGGGCTGGAAGACTCACGGTGCCATGCGCTGCGGCGAAAGCCGATATCTTTGTTTTCAGAAGCAGGCCAGGCTTCCTTCGGTGCCACTGCCAAAACAGCAGGCTTTGTGATATCGTTCCAAAGGTATTCATGTGCATCACCAAGCAAAACAAGGGCGCGGGTTGACTGAGAGTTGAAACTGCTTGGAGTGTGCAGGATAGATTCATTGACAAGATGAATGACCCTATCATCTGAGAGTTGGGGACATTTGGCCAAGGAATATATGGTCCTCCTACTCTTGCACGCCGCAAGAAAGCCATCAGCTCCTTGGGAATCAGACTCTTTAGACGTATTAGACATGGTGATCCGAAGCGAGGTTGATTCAGGGATCGCGGTGGCGTGCAGAAGGTACATTAAGAAACCATTGCCAATCAAAATAGTCAACTCCCTGACGTAGAGTAGTGTATCTATAGAAGGATCTTAGAATGTTCGGCCAACCAAGCTCACACGGCTTTCAGAGTCCACTGATAGAAGGTCGGGGTTCGTGTTTGCCGTTATCCTCCGGCCAGTGCTGACACGGCATACTAGCTCAGGTTTCAAGGTCCGGGTTGGAAAATGCTCAATCGACAGAGAGACGGGAATTTTATCCATTGAAGTTTCCATTTTATTCCAACAGCAATTGGTTCTACTCCAGACTCCTAGACTAAGCTCACTTTACCAATTTTCGCGAGGTTCAATGGTAATTCAGCCATGACACGAGCCAAGCTCAGCCCTTTTCTACAGTTTGCAGCCCAGAGTATTCTCCCTGGATGAATTTGAAATACGGATCATAGATTGTAGTTGTTCGCTTCGAAAATTCACCATCTGTGTATCCCAACCCTTGTTGCTCCAGAACTCGGTCTCTTGAGCCTTCAAACATCTTACTGTAAATGGAGGGATCATCGGGGCAATTAGTGTAACCTTTCACGATGGTTGAAACGGACGTCATTCTATGGCGTGGTTAATGATAAGTATTGAAGGGTAATAAGTTCAGTATGAGAAGCCCTTACGAGCCTTTTCTGAAAGTCTCCTGCAACTGTTTATTGATAAATTGAGTCGCCACAACCCCGGGGTTGAAACAATTAATCGAGATATTGTCGTTCCGATCGGTTCATTAGAGATTCTTATAGAACATAGTGCGGGAGGAATCATGATGCCTTCTTTAGAAACAGTCCTCAGCCAACCACCAGCGCATTAATTTCAAAGCAGTGTTGGATGCGCACCAGTGCGAGGTGCAAAAAGGGAACAAAGATGTATTCTTACCCCTGCTTTGGCGGCGCCATACTCTGGAAATGACCCCATTTATTGAAACCCCTTCGGAAAGCGTGACATCGCTCTGGTATTTAATAGTCAAATTTTTGATCTCCAAATTCTTTAGCCAAATTGTCTGCAAGTGGCGTTTGAGATGGAATATCAAGCGCTGCAACTTTCCATCCTCTCTCTTGATCAGAGTTCTAGCGAGCTCGGCCCCTATTCCGGACTGTTGAGGTCAGAAAGCATTCAACGTACTGCTCCCGCTGTCACGATCGCAACCTGCCCTGTCATGCTTGCGAAAACAGAATCCACTGGAAGGCCTCTTGAAGATGGTCTGAGAAATCATCAAGGTTTCAATGGTGTCGTAATATTGATCGAAGCTTAGGATCACCAAAATCGTTCCTCGTACCGTAAAACCTGTCACGGAAAGACCTAAACTATCTCTCCACGCTCGGTAAGCCTTCAAGAAACCCCGACGCCAGATGCTTGCGTAGCGGCTAACTTTAGACACGAATTCTGCGTGATAACCATGACCATGGCGGTAGCTCAACCTCGGACTTGACTCAGGTATGGGGTAAAGTGCCTCCCGGTCTTGCTTAGACACCCTGTGCTGTTGTCTTTTCAAGTTATTTTGTTTTAAGATTTTGCCGCTATGATCTTTGAGGCTAGATAGACCTTGGATAAAACATCGGCAAACGTTATTCTGTTGCCCGTCTTGCTTTCCCGTCTAGAACGGCCATGGACGGGCCGTCGCTAGCCCATCGTAGGAGGTATACCACCAACACTTTTGGTTCCTGATCGGTTAGATACTGTTGTTTCATGGCTTTGTTCTCTTTGGCTGATGGTGGTCGGCCTATCTTGAGACCAGGAGTAGGGTTCGTGCTTAGCGGGGGATTATGTGCGTGATTCGCGCGGCGGCGGTGTCGATCGCTGTGACTAGTCAACGCGAGGGACTCTGGTCGAGGCTTATGCAGGGGCCGCTCGCTGGCGTGTCGGTTATAGGGCGTCAACGACACGAAGTTTAGGCCATATGGCTCTATGTAGCTAGCTGCGACCGATGTCTCCTATAGCACGATAAAGTCCCACATTCTGGCTCGAGCTAGACGCGTTGTATCCTTATAACTATTATCATAACGATCTAGGACAACTTCCTTTCATACTCACACTACCAACCTTGCATCAACGCTCATATCTTAGTAGACACGCCAACATCGATAGCGATAGGAACACTTGAGATGAATACTTGACGTATTATATACCCTTCATATGCTGCAAGAACTGTCTGATTCTCGCTTTTCCTCTTCTCAACATGGGAGGAGTATTCGACCGAGGGTTCGTCCTTAGTACTACAGCGATGCGGATTTTAGCCAGCAACAAGAGTTGGAGGGAAAACTTTGTAAACATCGGACGTTGATCCCGTTCCAAGACATACTACACAACTAATTAGGTGGTCTGTTTACACCAGCTCTTCGTACATCACCGTGGTATCATGCATGTACCAACGTCTCCATATCATCCAAGGGAAATTCTACACCGTCTCTCATTTAGCTCAAGAGTCTGGCGAGGGCGGTTTTCTTGTCAGAACCTATTTCCAGAGGGTGTTGATAGTTGAATTCCCACTACCACTTATCGTAAAGATGGGCAAAATGGAAATCACTTTTTTTTTTAGTTTGCACTTGCCAATGAACCTGGATAAATCTTACCAGTTTCCATTTGTTAATGTACCACTTTGAAAAATCAGAATCGTCGTGAACTCAGTGTCGTGGGGTCGGGATTCTTCTGTCAATTCGAGACCCTCGAGCCTAGAAACCTCAACCAACTCAACATTATGGAGGTCAAGGAACTCGAACAGTCCGGCATTTCTTTGAATCAAACCTTTAAATTCGGAGGCTTTAATCATGATATTCTAGAGTTCATAATGTCTTAAATGTGGAAAGCATAGATCGCGGCTTGGCCAAGCGGATGAGGTAATTTGTCTCCTCTTGTGTTGTCTCTAACACGTTAATCTCCATAACCTATAGATATAATGCCTGTCGTGATAGTTTGCCTAAGAATACGAATTCTTCCTGTTTCCGTTTTGGATCCTCCGGCTCTTGAACAATTCAGCGAAGCTCCTGCAGCGTTCTAAATGCCTCCTCCCACCCACTGACCGATTTCGTAGCCTGCTCAAGAATGTCAAGGGGCCAGTTAAGCAGTCAGAGAGCATTACCGGCGTCATGTCATCCGCACCAACTTTTCAGGAGAACAAGAGAGAGCTCCTGCGTAAGAATAGATCCGTACTAATAAGGATCTTCATATGCCGATGCGCACTCATCGGGTTCTAATTCATTGAATTTCTCTGGTAGCACTAGCTCGTGCGTTTTTACCCCTTGTGGACTGGAATGCTAAATTGACCCGACTGGCCACATCGCGGTCCTGTAAGAGGGAAAAGTCGCGCCTTGTCACGTCTATTCTAAGGACGTGAATGAGCGACAGGGCGACGTACAGATGGCGGCAACTTTCATCAACGAACTCCATTACATCCACAGAGAGTGTGTCTCTATGTGACTACAGTGGCCCCCAAAACCGCCCTCCCCTTTGCTGACATACTACAACCTTCTCCCACTAAGCTAAAGATATGAGTGGGCCACGCATTGCTGATTTGCCATAGTTTGGCTAATCTGGCTACGGATCACAAATGAGCAGATTTTACAGCTGTATGTCTAATACCGTACGGTCCTGGTGATTAATAAATGAGATGGTGCAGCTCTCGGCGGACGCAACACATTACACCTCCTTAGTCACCCCTAGGCGATCAAGGGTAATGGTGCTATTAATCGTCCTTAAGGGATTTCGTACCTCTCTATGGACAATTCCACAGTATTCTATGGATCTTTATCGATGGCCGCTACCACCCAAAAAAATTCTCTACTATCAATCTGTGTTACCTATGGCATTCAGCTATCAGACTAACACCTAATTTCACCATAGGCGACTCCTGAATCATCATCAAATCCGCAAAGTGTTGTTCTCCTTGGCAGCCTGGCCAATCGTGGTAGACTCTGCACTTTGACGAGGTTAATGAGATTTTCTTGAGCGGAACCTAGTGGAAATCTGATTGAAGAATCTCCTTCGGCGACCTCGTCGAAGGAGTTCCTCGATAGCACTCCAGTAATCAACTTGCTTGTCGTTTACCGAAAATGGAGCGATCTTGATCGGCCGTCTCCGTACTTCCTCCGAAAGACATACTCCGTTGCGTCCTACCTCTGACTGATCCGATCCTTTGCTGAGTAGAAATTCAACGAGACTATACCTCTCAGAGGTGGAAATATTTGCATGAAAGCTCCAGTATCCAAGATGCTTAGCACTAATAAAGTACTCCCAGCCAAAAATAGCGCATTCGAGGATGGATGTAGACCCAGACGTTGGTTGAGCTAGAGAAGGATCTGAGGAGACCTTAAATTTGACATACTCTGTGAGACACACCTGTGCGGCGAAACCGACAAAGGTAATATTTTTCAAACCTGTCTCAAGAGCCGTCATCCCAAGAGGCATTGTCCCAAGAGTCGTGGGCCAGTGGACATCAGACGAGGGGGTGTTCGGTGGTGTTTGGGTGTTACCTAGCTGACTGTCGCCGTATTCCGCCTTCGCCTGAATTCGATCGTACCATTGTCTAACTTTCGATTCAAAATTGTCAAGAGTTGAAACAAGATCCGGGAGGGTGGACGGCGATTTCCGAACGTAGTACGCAAACTCGATGCAGGAACTAATGTGGTGCCAAAAAACATTTGACCACTGAGACGTAAGTTTTCCGCCATCGAACAGCCGTAAATTTGGCCCTCCCCACTCTTCAGGATCGGACATTAGAGCCGTCTTCACTCTCAGAAGCTTTAGGTGGATATCAAAGGATTCTGGAGCTTGCGAACAGATATCCTGCCGGTTTTCTTTACTCCAGTCGTAGACCGTCCGGTGAAGGTAATCAACGTCTCCGTTGTCGAAAACTTCGAGAAGGCACCGGGTTCGGCTATTAATCTTTCTCTTGACTAGCATCATGATGCCCTTCCCTTGCTCTGCTGAAATCGTAGTCACGTCGAATTGAGCCGGGATATCTTCAAAAGCGAGGAAGAAATGTAGCGCAGTCAGAACTGTAGACGACCTTTCGACATACAGTCCCAAGCGAGGATCTCTCTCGAGGACACATAATATATTGGCTTCATTACGAGACTTTGATAGTTTATCGGGAAACTCTTCACGTACTTGGAAGAACTCAGACGCTTCAGGCTTATATTTTGTGCTGATGCTAGCCCAAATGCTGGAAAAAAGCTCGTCGAGATCGCTAGGAAGCAGGCTCACAGTTTTTTCGAGTTCAGCAAGCTTCTCGCCTTCTGTTAAGCTTTCCAGAAGTGATCGTACAACAACAGAAACCCAGAGGAAGACGCCAGCGGCTTTTTCTATGATGCTTGCCAAAAGCCGATTGGTTTCGTCTGAGTAAATACTCTGGAGCTCGCTAAACGCTGGATGTGTTGTTAACTGCCTCAAGAATATGTCAATATCGTTTCTTGTAAGGTCCTCTAATTTCAGGCTTGGATTTGATCTATAAGCGTCCGAAAACACATTCCAGGGGCGGCTGCTCACGCAAAGCTTGATCTCGTGGTTCAAACTCATTTCACGAATGAGGGTGACGAGCTCCGCATGATCTCCATCGAATTCGTCAAGACCATCAATGAAGAAGGCCAGCTTAAACGCTTTCCCACTCTCCAATGCCAGACTTGTCACATTCTCGGCCAGTTCGCGGAAAGTCCATTCGAGGTCTGATTGGGGAATCGCGCCAAATATCTTGAGGAGGGCCCATCTCTTTCGACATATCTTGGGAACCAACGCAGGCATATCTGACAGACACTGTCCTAGGAGTGTCTTCATAAGGCCTTCGCGCGACTTTTGTGCTGCGGTGCCGGCATTCCAGAAGTAGAACCCGCCCATGAGGAGGGGGAGATTATTTGCCCACTTTCGCAGGAGAGTCCTAAGCTGTGGATGATGAAGAATGAATTTCATCAAGGTGGATTTGCCGGAGCCTGGCTTGCCAGTGATCCAGTATATGTCTTTCGAGGGCCCCGTCAGCCACGCAGGAAAGCTCGACCAGCGCTCCCGACTAAAACTACAACCTAGGTCTTCACTGTTCTTGAAAATCCACTCGTAAGTGTCTTGATATGCTTTTGGTATCTTTTCATCACGGTCATTGGAGACGGCTAGGCTTTGAATGATGGTTGCCTGAATCTGCTGGTCTCGATCCCTTTGCGACTCCTTATCTGTTGAAGGCTCGATGGACGGGGCGACCGTTTTAGGATTCCATTCAGAGCTTTTGATGGCTTCGATCAACATCCGCTGCTCTTTCGAGCTCTCGTTGACCAATTGAATAAGATTTTGGCTGAAATTATGCGTGGTCTCGTCAATGTGATCGAGCGTGGCGATCAGCCGGACCTGTTGTTTGGATAGTTCTCGAAGTTCTTTGCCATTCAATTTTGCTTCTTCCCAAAGGCAGAAGAGAGCCGCAGCCATCATTTCTTCCCTGATCTGCCTAAGGCGCTTCCCAAGCTCGACTGTTTCCTCCTCTGACCAGATACTTTCAAGGGCAGTAACAAAGCTAGTCCTAAGCCTGTTCTTCTCTCTCGCCTTCAGCTTTGCCACGGTATCTAGAAGCTGAGTTGAAACTTTCTGGCATTCTGCACAAAGCCTCAGGAAGATCACTTCCGAATTGCTTGGCTGCCCTGAATGAGGCCTCAAAGGACGAGACTTTTGCTCCACCTGCTCGCTAAGTTGCTTGAGATCTGCCGCGACAGCCGATAGCTCGATTGCCTGCTTGGTTTGGCCTGAGGCGGATTTGTAGATTTCACTTGTCGTGGATAGTAGACGGATGCCGAAGTCCACGAATTGCACAACGCTAGCAGCGACAGTGAGAGCACTCAAGGGATCCATCCCACGTGCGGTATGCAAAAATCGCGATATAAAAATAGTATTTCGCAAGGCTGGGGATGGTTAATCTTATCGGCGGGTAGATGAGTGAGAAAGAAGTTTGCAATGTGTGCGCGGGGTCCGGCCAGTTTGCGCATCTTCGCTGTAAAGTGATGCGATGCAGGTGGACGTTTAGTCACGCACTTTGTTAGCTGCATGGCACCAATGCGTGTGATCAGGAGGACTGTACTGACTCGCCTAATCGCCCAAAAAAGCTTAGGATAACTACAATCTAGTAGTTTAGGAATTGTAGCCACGTGATCCGGTCACGTGCCCAGAATCACATGCGTTGAAGACATACGTCACGTGCTCCAGTAGAATGTTCAATTCATCAAAATGTTAAATAAGGTCTTTACATTACACCTTACGAGATGAGTCAAGTTTGCCTAGAAGTCGGCGGTGACCGTGAAATACAACCAGTCTGGAAAGCTCAAAATCGGTCACGGAGTTGGAATCGATCAAGCCGAAGTTCGGGTTTTAGGTTTGCGCCTAAGATAGGTTCCAACGGCGCACTCGGAGTCTAGAAAACCGATTCAATTGACCACACAGGGATCTTAAAACCCACAGGGATGCACTTTACATGCGACGGGGTTGTGTATTCCGTTCTGGATTCGGGGGGCGAGCCTTGGAGCTTGGGGTTCGGGGTCTCGGCTTAGGTCGGGGACAGATTCCTAGGTAGGCTTTCAATTGGTTGCGTTGGTTTCATTTTCGGCGATCGACCACAACCATTCACGGATGCACATACAAAGCCTTCCAGGACACTTTCCCTGATGTAGGGCCGCAAGGGTGGCTGCCCTTGGCAATGGTCTGTGTATCAGGAGATCCAGGTAATGGTTTACGACGGCCGTCGTATTGAACACCGAGTGAGGATGCAATCATGAAATCTCACAAGCCATATATTGCCTATATATCTAGTCAGGTCTCAAAGCGGCGTTCTACAAGACCAAAGTCGACTACATTCAATAACAAGAGGTTCTTCCCAATGTGAAATGGAGGATAAGGTCGTCCCGATTATTATTGTCGGTGGAGGTGCGTGTGGGCTTTCCATGTCAAACTTCCTCAGCAACTATGGGGTTGAGCATATTCTCTTTGAGCGCAGGGAGAAGACCAGCGGTTTACCCAAAGCACACTATCTCAACCAACGGACGATGGAGATCTTTCGCCTCCAAGGTATGCCAGAAGTCAGAGAGATGAGCTGCCCACCTCGACATATGAGTTACGCGACCTGCGTAACCTCGCTTGGAGGACAGGACGAGCTAGATCGGAAAACAATCCATCGCATCGCATGCTTTGGAGGAGATGATGGATCAGCAAAAGCACAGGCTTACCTAAACGACTCTGCCGAAAGATCAGGGAATGTTCCTCAAAGTCGGCTTGAGCCACTACTCCGAGAACTTGCTATTCAAAAGAGAACATCTTCACTGTATTTTAAGCATACAGTTGTTGATGTTGTCAGCCAAGGAGACACAGTGATCGTATCTGTCGAAGATGAACGTGGAATACTGTCCCGACACCGCGCGAGATATGTGGTAGGTGCCGATGGCGGGCATCTCGTTGGCTCCAAGATTGGAGTCTCAATGACAGGCCTGACAGGGATCACGGAGATGGTGGCGGTCCATTTTGAGGCAGACCTTTCAAAGTACTGGGATGACCGGGTGTTCTTGTGTTATTTTATCAATGGAAACGGTGGTACCGTCTTTGAGAGTGGCGCCATTGTCCCTCACGGACCGGTTTGGGGAAAACATTGTAGAGAGTGGGTATTCCATTTCGGGTTTGATTTGAACGACGAGGCCCGTAATCAAGAAGCAAAATTACTCCCTCGCATACGGGAAACGTTAAAAATTCCGAACCTGGAGATCAAAGTGAAGAGAATTAGCCACTGGATCATCGAATCCGTGGTCGCCGAGCGGTACAAGGTCGATAATGTTTTTCTAGCAGGCGATGCTGCCCATCGACGGCCTCCAAACGGCGGTCTCGGACTAAACACCTCGATCGAAGACGCCATGAATCTTTCCTGGAAGCTTGCCATGGTCGTCAAGCATGGGGTCGACCCGAAGATCCTGGATTCATATGACTCAGAAAGAAGACCGATTGGGAGGCGAAATAGCGATTGGGGCCTATTCGCCTTTGAAAATTCCGCCGTGATCAATAGTGCTGTGGGACTAATCCCAGGTCAAAAGGAGCTCAATAAAGCCCGCTTCCGGCGATTGTTCGAGCAAACACACGTTGGGGAAGCTCGCCGAGCTCAAGTTCGAAAGATGATAGAAACCCAATACGTCGAGTTCGGAGCTCATGGTCTCGAATTAGGCTTTTCGTATGATGGGGGTCTAACGGTTGATGATGGCAGCGATAAGCTGGTGGAAGACGCGTTAGGACAGCAATACATGCCTACAACGAGACCAGGGCACAGGTTACCACACGCCTGGTTAGAACGAGATGAATGCATCCTGTCAACTCATGACCTTGTGCGAGGTGAGGCAAAGCTGCTGCTAATAACGGATGAGACTGGGAAAGACTGGATTGCAGCCGCAACGAGAGTGAGTGAAGATTTGAAGATTCCCCTTGCAGTAGCACAAATTGGTGTATCTCCATATATTCGAGACTATGACAACCGATGGGAGGCGTTGAAGGAGCTTGAGCTTGGTGGAGCTCTGCTGATAAGACCCGACAATTTCGTCGTGTGGCGCTCAAAACGGTCGTCCAAACTGAAGGGGAATGAGCTCGAGGATGCTGTCTTTGCATTGCTGGGATATGATAGAAAACAGTGAGCCGGGACACTTCCCCACTTGGAAAAGGGAGAGAGAGGGTGTTGTCCTTTGATCACGCCATGAGCGTGCCTTTGTCAGGCTAGAGCAGTATCAAGTATTCAAGGCTGAAGCCATTATTCTTGCAATACCTAGATGCCTCACCCGTCATGTCTTGGGTCGGACGTTATCCGAAGCACTCTGTGGTCACATAACTTGGCTCGATTTTTCTTTGGCATCACCGTATATACCTATCTAGTCACAAGGATCAGTTGTGGCCAGGGGGCAGTTGACCCTCCAGGATCTCTCGGGCCAGCCTTACTGGTCTTTGGCTCTCCCCACGTTTCTCCCCCCTGCCCCCCTTCTCGGAATCGGCAAGGCCTTAAAGTTGTGCGGCTATTGATATGCCAAGCCACTTATTTCTTGGCAGATTTTCTACGGTGGAACAGTTGTCATCGAAGCGCATGGATAAAGTTTCGAATGGGGAAAATTGTTTTGGATTCCGTTTTGATTAATAGAGAGGAGCCAATGCTATTAACGTAGGCGCGTCCAGGTCCCCGAAATTGCATTGAAGAAGTAAAAAGTTCCCGCATCGTGCCACCACGACTGCCACCTCTACGTGTAACCAGCGCACCACCTCGTCGTCTCCCTCTCAACCCTCCTCCTTGTACGGTCCCTACAACCTCCCCAGTCACTCTTTCGTTTCCTATATCGTTGTTATGCCAACACTCGTTTGAAAATGACCGTCACTCGCACGCAAGCAGGCAAAACCCCCAAGTACGCTTCCCCTTTGCCATTGCAACCCCCATTTCCACTGATGCGGTGTACAGGAAGACCTCACGGCCCGGCTATGTCGAAACACCAGGTACTTTTGGCAAGCCACGGACACGCAAGTCGGTAGTTCCTGCCAGCGACGACTCTTCAGATGCATCCCCAAGTCAAGACGAGGACGCCAGCAAGCCAAATGGAATAACTAGCAATGGTAGCGCGAACGGCCACATTGCAGAGAAGGTCAATGGCTCGTTGAATGGTCACATCAAAACAGACGCCAATGGCTCCATGAATGGTCATGTCAAGAAAGCGGCCAACGGTCACCTCACAAATGGAATTAATGGACACGCCAAAGTGCGCAGCAAGCTCATCGACGGTTGGGAGCCGGGCACAGACCCGAAGATCGATATCTCCGGCCATTTTGAATTTGGAGGAACACCTGGTGTTGCTGCTATCATGACTGGATTCCCACTACTCATGTACTACATGTGGATTGGTGCAACATACTATGATGGGAAATTCCCGTTACCTAAAGAAGGCGAGACCTTTTCGGAGTTCTTACGCACTCTAGTGCAATTGGCGCGCGATGGAGCATGGCCATCCGCAAAGGCATGGGCGATGTACTGGACCTTTTTCATCTTCGAAGGCATTCTCTACTGCCTCATGCCCGGGATCTGGACCAAAGGGAAGCCGCTTCCGCATGCCAATGGCTTGAGACTTGATTACTATTGCTCTGGGAGCTGGTCTTGGTGGACGACAATTGTTCTTGCTCTTGGCCTCCATTTCACAGGAATCTTCAAACTGTACACCATAATCGACGAATTCGGACCGCTGATGTCAGTCGCCATTCTTTCGGGCTTTGCGGTTGCCATAATCGCATATACATCGGCCATCTATCGTGGAAAACAACACCGAATGACTGGCTCCATGATATATGATTTTTTCATGGGCGCCGAACTCAATCCTCGCATGTTTGGCATTCTGGACTTCAAGATGTTCTTCGAAGTTCGGTTGCCTTGGTATATCCTTTTCCTAATCACCACTGGAACTGCTGCGCGTCAGTATGAGAACTATGGGTATGTGTCTGGAGAAGTAGGGCTTCTTCTGCTCGCACATTTTCTCTACGCCAATGCTTGTAGTAAGGGTGAGGAATGCATCGTCCCGACCTGGGACATGTATTATGAGAAATGGGGATTCATGTTGATCTTCTGGAACCTTGCGGGTGTGCCACTGACCTACTGTCATTGCACAATCTACCTGGCCAACCATGACCCGAGCACCTACTCTTGGAACAAGTATGCTTTGGCTGCCCTCTATGTCGTGTATCTCTTCGTTTATTGGGTCTGGGATACCACAAATAGCCAAAAGAACCGCTTCCGGGCAAAGGATTCAGGGGGTGCGATTACGCGCAAAGCCTTTCCTCAGTTGCCCTGGCAGACTGTGGAGAATCCTAAAATTATTACCAGTGAGAATGGGGACACCATTCTCGCAGATGGTTGGTGTAAGTGCTGAGCCGCTCTTGCTTCGAGGATTTTCTGCTGACTTCTTGTTCTAGATGGGTATGCGAGAAAGATCCATTACACCTGTGACCTCTTTTTTGCCTTGTCATGGGGAGCTGTGACTGGATTCAACTCGGCGTTCCCATGGTTTTACCCAACATTCTTCACTTGCATGATTATTCACCGCGCCATTCGAGATATCCAACGCTGCAGAAGAAAGTATGGCAAGGCGTGGGAGGAGTATGAGAGACAGGTTCCTTATCTTTTCATCCCTGTAAGTTTATTTTGCCCGCATCTGCACCACACGTCTGCTAATCAGCTCATAGTATGTATTTTAATAATTCAAAAAGCGTACGTCCTTTGCAGGTGACTACTTGAAACAAGGGTCGCACCTAGTGAAAGCCCTCCGTGTAGACTTAGGGGAAATGCTGGTGACTTCCAGGAACCGACTTGAGATCCGTCGTCTGTGGATGCTAAACTCCAATGAATAGAATGGTTCAGTCCACCGACTCTCGTGAGCCTACAATTTCTGTAGTCACCGCAATCATCATCTCAGTTGCCGTTCACTTCACAAATGCGTGTTTCCTCGATCAAACGATTATGTGCCTCGTCAGATCCATGTTCTCGACATTCACTTGTGATATCACCTGGACCGATGCTAAATCTCACCTCCCTTTGACATCCTCTCTGAACCCTTTGTCACCATCCAGCGGCGTTTGTGAAATGCTAGGATTGATTGCCATTGTTGTGGCTCATTGTGCATTTTGGACTACCAGGTACGTCAGAGCTCTTCCCTTTCCTTGAGATCATGCCTTTCGTTCAATTTCGAGTTGTCCATTTGGCGTTCGAGTTAGCTTATCTGGCGTCGATGACATTACGATCCGTTTCAATGACATTTCTAGCCCGCCATGGCTCTATCTTACTATTTGCATAATATCGCAATGCTGATGATTCTTCTGAGCACTGCAGTGGGGCTGTCTGTTTCGTCTGCCTGGGGGTCGCCGAGCCATTCACGCGACAATTTCTCTCGGCATATCAGGCCTTTCTACGACATTGACGGCTGCAACCCCATCGACAGGATTACATCGTGTTCAATTGAAACTTCCTTGTCAATCGCTCGCCCATTCAGCCATTCAGTCCCTGTCTTGGCCTCCAGCACAATTCCCACCGGCCCAAGTGTCATAGTCTACTGGGTACAAGCAACTACCACCAGTACGTCCACAATAATGCTCCCTCTTTTCACAGCTCCCCAAGTCTGTGGACCTGTTCCTGCTTCAGCAGAACCAATTGGCCCATCTGACGCTGCTTCCATGCTCACTACTCTATCAGCACCAGTTCCTGGTACCAATTCACTGCTAGCTATCATCGACAGTTTAGAAAACCCAACCGCGCCTCCGACCACAACATCAGAAACCCCTCCGCTTCCACTTCAAATCAGCGAAACTTCTGTCACGACCACGACCTCTATCGCTCCAGTGGACGTTTACTCTCCACCCGTACCGGTTTCGACTGTTGCAGAACCAACAACTCGACTCCCGATCACGACTCCCTTCGCAACCCAAACTACAAGTTCATCGTCAAACGCTGATTCCATCCACCCAACCATGGCGACACCAACTTCGTCCAGTTCATTCCAATCTCCCGAAATTGAACCTAGTTCTTCAGATGGAACCCCCTTCATCATAGCAAGCCCTTCCAAGCCCCCTCTAGTTTCGGCCAGCATTCCCTCCTTAACAATCGATAATTCTAGACCGAGCCCAGCTGAGCCTGAACCCACCACTTTCAAGACTGAAGTGAGTTCAGTAATTACCGAATCAACATCAGCTAGTTCAATCGGGACCACTTCAGCAGCAACAGCAGATGTATGTATTGACCCGATCTATCCCTTGGTTGTACTAATTTTGTCTTAGTCTTCCTCCATCGAAGCAACAGGCAAGTCAAGCTCTCACAGATTGCACGGATCAAAGAAGACAGCCGTAATCGTCATACCGATCATTCTTGTCATTGTCCTCGCTCTACTGGGAGGTACGGCCTGGTGGTTGTTGACTCGCCGCAAGGAGAAGAAACGAGTAGATCGGTTGGCTGAGAAAGCGGTTTGGCTGGATCAAAATTACATTGACTCGATCCGCGAGAAGATGATGGGTATGGATGAGAAGAAAGTGGGTAATGACAGTGCCACCACATCGCCGATGAGCAAGCTTTCTGGTATCGGCCGGTCCAATACCCTACTCGGAAGCAAGCGGCTTTCAGTAATCAGTGACTCGATCCCAACTCTACGACGATCCAGCAAGCGAATCGACAGGGCAGAATACTTGGTAATGGCTCGATCAAGCAATGATGCCAACCCCCCCAATGTTGAGAGTTTGACACATACACCACCACTTGATGACGCGACCAATGGAGGAGCCGATGGCAAAATGGCCGTCAAGCATGATACTCCAACTTCTGCAGCAGGCGACGACCTTGCAACCGCAATGCCAACCACCATGCCACAAAGTCCAAGCAAAGCAAACTCGACCAATCTTTCATCAACGGCTTCGACTGGCACCGATAATGCTGCTACTGCAACCGGGGAAGAAACTAGAGCGACTACTAGCCACCAACGAAGTGGCAGGGTTGCCAGCAGATTGAGTCATCATCTGGAGCAAGCAGTTCGCCGTCGCAGCGGTGTTGAGGAACTTCGTTAATGCTCACCATGGAGAAGAGTAACCTTCGGCAACAGGCTTCACATTGGAGAGCTTCAAAACAAATACGGCACGATTCACAGGATTGCTGGAATGAAAATATCCAGTTTCAAGAGTCCATACACCACGGAACGAGAATGCAAGATGAAGAAATGTCTCGGCAATGGCTACCCCCCTTGAGAATGGAAGACACGAAGGGTGTGATGAGGCACAATGCAAGAGCCACGGATGACTTACGTGTCCGATGGACAACACAAATGGTGATTAACAGAAACCCCCGACAAACATGAGCTTGTTATAGCGGAATTGCTTCGAGGAAGCGAGCTTTGGGCTTGGAATTCTGAATGAAAGGTGCACTCCCTTTTTTTTGAGTACGATACGATACGATACGACGAAAACGACACACGAGGGTGGGGGAGGGTTTTTTTTTTTGCATAACAGGAGAAGTTGTAACTTTCATGGTTCTTTGCAGGCTACAAAAGATCCGACTCCCAAGCTGGTACATATCTTCTTCTTTCGTTTCTTTTCTTTTGAAGATCAACCGGGAGAGGAGAGCAGTGCGATCATGGATGTCTGTCGAACGGCCCCGAATCGCTGATGAATCTTCCTTCTTTTAGCCAGTTTAATAGTTCTCCTTCTGAAAAAAGCATGATACATTGTGGTTTTTGTCTCATGGAATTTAAGTTTCCATGTCTCGCTGATGGCCACGTCCAATGCAAAACCTTGTGGGTTGTGCTCTTAATTAACTCCTCCATTCCCGCCATTTGAGGTTCTCGTTTTCCGGTTGCTGAGACCGACAGCTTCGTAATTACCTTGTGATGCCTGGCTGAGAGAATCCATCCCAGTATAATGTAGTTAGTGCGCGACCTCCAGTCCCTAGGCGGCACTGACAAGCCCAACGACCCCGATATCAGGTGAACCAATCAATATTGTGGTGAGATTTCTGTTTTGCAACAATCGATCTAACCTAAACATACCTGGCGAGTTGGTTCAATGAGCCTGCTGATATAACCCTTGTTGTACCCCAAGCACGAGGGTGCCACATCGAGGGTCGATCATATCGTCGTCATGCCGGTGGTATTAATGGAAGAATGCAGTTCCTCTCCCGAGTCCCGTATGTGACTAATTGGTCCCTTGGAACTAATCATCTGGCAATTCGGCTACAGCATTGAGAAGGCGTGCTGATGGCTGAAAATGAGAGATATGTATCTAATGTTTTGGGCGAGACTATGGGGAAAGGGTGCCTCATTGGTATCTCCTCTTGACCCAACCCTCCACCGTCTCCATATCGAATCCTTTAGCTCGACTCCAGGTCCCCTCCAGCGGCCAACTGAGTCCTGTCCCCTCTGCAAAAACCACGCGATATTTCTTCAACTTGTCCTCAGGGGTTCTCCGACTTTCTTCTCTCAAATACTCCACCGGCCACACGTTTCTCACGACCTCTTTCCCCGTGACTCTCTCGATCGTATCCGCAAACTCGCCATACGTCAACGTGTCACCAGCGATGTAAACGGGCTGATTTCGTGGCGCGTCCGCGTCCAGAATCAGTTCAGCCGCACATCGACCGATATCCTCGGCAGTGGTGGTGGTGATGACATCCTCCCACGAATTCAACGCCGTGACGCGAATCCTCTCTCGGCCACCACCATCGCCGGATTCCTTGCGGACCACTCCCCAGAAATCCTCGAACAAAAAGCTCATGAAGATCCCGCAGCTGAGGACGACCCATTGCGTCGAGCGCTGACCCCTCAACAGATCACGTACGTCGACCTGTTCGCGGAACAGGCCCTCCCCGCCCTCCCGTCCGATCGCGTCATAGTTGACCCCGTGCTGCCATGGCATGTAAAGCTTCACACCAGCCGCAAATACTGCACGGGTTATCTTGGTGATCGTCCCTGGAGGACTGGTCATGCCGCCTGCATGGATGACGGTGGTGTAAGGCTTGAAGAGGGCTGTCAAGGCAGTTTGGTCGTCGTTGTCAATGTCGCCGGGAATGAGCTTGATGCCCCGTGCGCGGTACGCATTTTGTTGTTCGAGTTTCGAGGCGCCGGGGTTCGAAAGACTTGTGGGTCTGACTAGCAGGCTTATGGTCGCTGGAGATGAAGGTGTGTTGAAAAGACGGTTGTTGAGCAGAGACGTTAGGATCTCGTGGCCCAGCTCTCCCGCTCCCAGTACCAAGATGGAATTCATCGATGATGCCGTCGTCCTAGATGGCCAGGTGTGCCGTGCGATATGGCATCTATCTCCTATCAAAATGCGTCCGGGATAGAAAGATTGGCCAGATAGTGAGGATTGAATTTATGTAACTTGAAAAGCAGACAAGTCATGCATAAACGAATACTAGGAATCTGACAAAGCAGCTCGGGGTGTCGTGCATTATTCTTAGTCAAACAGGTTCAGAGCCTTGCAGGTGCGGCTGTCATTGACCTCCTATCGCCGTGACAAGCTTCTCGGCAATGCCTGGGCACTCGGACTTAACGCGCCATTCATGTCACCAAGTCCTCACGTCCTATTGACAAGCTATTTCTATAGAATGTCACCCGCTTGGGTCATGCCATATTTCATAGGTCATGCTGACGGTCAATCCAGATGACAAGGATAAGATCGATATGGCTTGTGGGATAAACACCGAGTCCTTGTCCGGGGTGAGCTATCTCCCGGTGGACTCTGCCCGTAAAGAGACTACTATCCCAGTAATTACTGTTTACATATGGTATGGTTGCACATTCGGACAAGTCGGAAAGGCGGGAGGGCGGATTCAGGACGGATTCAGAGCGGGTTGATGGAAGTAGCCATTTACAATATTCGTTTTATCAACGCGCCCTGAGATTCCGTCAAGGCAATGGATGTCCCACGATGCCCTCCCTGATCGTGCGGGGGATTTTGTTGCGTCCACCGCGTGGGACTGATATTCCCGACTGTTCTCTCTTTCCGTGACCTTGGTGCTGGAGACCCCTTTTCTCCGGCGAAATTAAGAAGAGCACATGCATGACGAATATCTTGGTGGTCACCTTCAATCTCGGCGTTTTTTGGCGTAGGGCACTCGGTGCCAACCGCTTGTAAGGTTGCCGCGGAAGTTATATTGAGGTTCGTAGGACTCTGGCTGAACATTGTATCCTTCATCGACAGCCTTGACAACGAATTGTCTGCCTGCGAGTCGTTTTGGCACCAGCCACCTCCAACGCGTCCATGACCAAGATTTGCTGCCGTGTGTTTCTGCGGGGATCAGTTCCGCCTGGTACCATGACCGACCGTCATCGGGGCTGATGTCCACTCTGATGATCCTCCGGCCGCCGCCGGCAAACGCGTAGCCCTCGACCTCCACAGCGTCTTCTTCCAGGCCGTAGACACGCAGCAGTTTCTGATCATGGGCTGAACGAGGGGATGTGTTTCGAAGCGATGTGATCACACTCTGCACCGGCATTTCCTGAATGGCAGGCGCTTTGGACCAATCGATGTCATGACTGCCTTGATTGGGACCGAAACACTTGTAGTCGCGTTGTTGCCATTGGGACTGGGACTCTTGGTCGGAGAGAACGATTCGTTTGAGCCACTTCACACTTCGCGCCGCTACGTTTCCGGGCACCAACACTCGCAGTGGGTAGCCGTGGTCGGCGGGCAGCGGCTCGCCATTCATCTCGTAGACAAGCAGGACATCTTCTCGCTTTCCAACGGCTTTTTCAATAGGAATTGAAGAACCATACGCTTCGGCGCCTTGGAACTGAGCATGCTTGACTTCACTCTCATCATAATCATTGACATCAAAGCCCGCGTCAGCAAGTACATCCCGCAATCGGATGCCTGTCCACACGGCATTGGAAATTGCCCCGATGTCCCAGGGTAATCCGTTTGTGGCTCGCGCCTCTTCATTCATGTGTTGACGGCGATTGCCAGAGCATTGCAGTGTACATGTGACCTTCACCGGCGTGAACTGTAGGACACAATAAGTGATTAGTCAAGCTCACAGTCTAGCGGTATTATGGGCTGCTCTGGCCTACCTTTTTCTTCAAATCTTCCATGGAATATTCGACCTCTTCTCCATCGGGCAATTCGATCTGTAGCCTGTGGGATCTTGGGTCTATCTGGGGCACCCACAAGTGATGTCGGACGTAGAAAGTTTGGTTGGGTGTGATGAAAGTGGAAAGATCAGGTGGAGCAGTTTCGGCGTTGAAGGGGCGATCGCTATGCACCACCAATCGGGGATCCCGCTTCGGATCGTTCTCAAATGGGTCCTCAATGTCGTCTGAAGGCACCTTGCCGTCGACGAGATCCCGAGGGTCCAAGTCGCCCAGGTAATACTGCTCCAAAATGTCGTAGACATCCTTTTTCTTATGGATGGTAAAAATCTCCCAGTATGGGTCGATCACGCCGCCGACCGCGCGAAGAATCACCTCCCCTCCTGGGTGATTAGGGATCCAGTCTGTGATATCGTACACCTTGGTCCCCTTCACGACCCAGCGACGTTCTGCTTTGGCACCATGTTTTCTGACTTCACTCAGGCGAATGGTCTTGCGAGCTGGGGGGGCCTCAGCATGAGCAATAGACGCCGAATAGAAAAGATAAGAGCCCAGTAACCCGGTTGCACTAGCCGCAATGATCAGATGAGTGAACCGCGAGACAGTTTTAAACCGAGTTGGTTGGAGCGTGGATGATGAGTAGGGCTTTTTGATAATGACTGAAGAAATGACCTTAGGATATGACAGGGGCTTTGATGCCCGCAGAGCCAGTCTACGCTCAAATATCGAGAGGGACATCTCTGTCGGGGTTAATTGGGGCCAATGGCGGAGGGCCTATTAAAGTGCCTATGTATGTAGGCTTGAAGCGCCCAAATGATACTGGTGCAGCCGCCTAAGTTAGGGAGCCAAGTGGCCAAGAGGAAATTGAGTCTCAGCGCGTCGAACGCGAATATCTGGACAGAAGTACGCGTCACATTGACAAACACATCAGGAAAGAAAAGAAAGAAAGAAAGAAAGATAAAGAAAGGCAATGAAGCAGCAAACGCAGTAACTTTTCAAGGTGACAACGTTGAAGGAAAGGTTAAGGGGATGCTGCCATGTTGTCTTGTTTACAGCCAAGCGACAGGCAGTGAAATGACATGAGGAGAAGGAATCTGGAGGGAGGCTGAACCCCAAAGACGTTGCAACCGCCCACGGGCCCCAGCCAGCCTCAACGGACAAGGCTCCGCAAAGCTTGACCATTGATCAGGTCGGCGACTACGAGTCCAAGGTCCCCGGAACCACAAAGCCTCTCTCTCTGGCACCGAGTCCGGGGCAGATGGCATTCAATCACGGTCTAGCTTGTTCTATGCTGAGGGGAACCCTGACAGGTTGGATGAACCTTGAGCCATAGCATGGGCACTGCTACAATCGGACTGGGCGACTCTAACGAGCATATCCATCTCCAACGAGCAAATAGGTAGCAAAGGGTCAAATTCACAACCAAGGAACTCCGTACATGGGTATCTACCTGTATGCCATGTCCGTCCTCCACTACACCGGCGATAATCACACGCATGTGTCCTCCAGCAAGGAATCTAGAATGCCCTGATCCTCTTCTGCGGGAAAACTCCCTCTAGGGAGTCTGCGAGCAGTTCTAGAAGGTCACCAATTTCTCCAGAACTCCTGGCAACACCTCTCAGCCCAGCCATAAGGAAGGTCACATGCTTCGTGAATGCCTGGCTGATCTTAATAATTTCCTCTGTGACCGAGGTATCATCGTCTAGGATAAAAGTGGAATATCCCTCCCCAATCTCGTCCTCATCGTCCTCATCTTCGCTACTGCTGCTGATGTCTTGCCCGGCTTTCCTTCTCCTTCGGCGGTGACTTCGAGCCGATATGAAAGAGCTTGCCTCAAAATCTTTAGAAGACTGGCTGGCCGCGGTCAGCGGGGACGAGACAATGTCCGTAAAGCGTATGCAGAGATCCAGGACGCTCAGTAAACTATCGTGTAGAGGCTTGATGCGCTTGCTGCTCAAGCACGCAAGCTCAAGATGTTGAATGTAATCGTTATGAATTGAGATCATTTCGTCAACACTCCCTTCTAGCCTGCTTCGCATTATCTTAGTCATCGGTGTGATTGTGCAGCTCGTGAAGTGGTCGTAGACTTTGTTGATGAAGACTGATAATGTGAAGCATATTCCTCGAGCCATGTTTTGCACAGCGGCATCTCCTGTCAGCGGGATGTTCTGCACACAAAAATATGCACGTCTTTCAATGACGAACTTGGCCCGGCGAATCTGGCTCAGAGTCAGTGCAATCCTTTGATACGAAGTGATTGTCCCGGGAAGAATGATGTTTGCGATCGGCCAAGATATGTCATAAGAAACCGTCAGTGCATTCAATATCCTGACCGAGCGTCTCCGGCTTTCCATGCTTCGTGAAGAAGTGTATGTGGATTGCACAGTGAGAAGCTCCGAATCAATACACCCCACGTCAGCGAATGTTTCCGTCAGTGCATCTGCCACAAGAAAGCGGTCGTTCCAGATCTCCACACATCGGTCCATTTGATCAAACATTCTGGCTTCAAAATTGGTCAGTACGGCACCATCTTTGCTAAGATAGATATACTGGAAGGCGTCAAGCAGGCGAGAAAGCCCGAACTGTTCTTCCAATAACCCTTTTAGGGTAGCTGCAGATGCAGATAGAACTGACGACAGCTGTCCGTCAATGATTGTCTCAAACGCAGCAGAAAATGGAGCTGGTAAGGTGGCTGTAAGCTTGGAAGCTTCCTCAGCAGCTGTCGCAAGACCACGCTCAATGAGTGGACCCTTATTGTCAGGAGATTTCAGATACCGCAGCAAGGCGGCAGTCTTCCCAGCAATGAATATTCTCTCCGCGTACTTTTCGAGGAAAGAAGGCATCGATCTATCCCTGTCCGGGACAAGATAGAACCAATCGTGCCACAGTGTTGCCGGACTCTTTGCAACTAAGACCTGAGAGATGAAAAATGGACTTGGGTTCCCATCGATGGAGCCGGACTGGATCCATGCGTCAACTGGCGCTGCATATTTTTCAAAGGCTGCTGCAAATACTGGAAGAATCGTGTCCAACGCAGGTTGATCGCAACACGAGTATGCTAGATCCACATGCCTATACATGGTGTTAAGGGCAATGACCGGCTCATTGTTTGGCATATGTGGTAACAGGAGGGAGACTGAGTTCAATGGCACCATTGCGCCATTAATACGATGGAGTAGCTCCAACAATGTGATCACACCAGTGGGATAATTTCCATTCGCCAGATCAATCTGGAGCTGGGTGACGAATCGGTTGAATTCCGATATGGTGTTACGAATCCGATGTTCAATCAGTTGCATAACAGCGTCACGCTGAGGCTTCTTCAACCACGCCATGATGGTAAGCCTCTTGGAGCCAAGTTCAGCGGCTTGAGTTAGGAGTCGAGATGATGTCTCAACTTCGATATTGCCAACGCGATAGCGAGGATCCGGCTTCAATACGTTGCCATGGAAGTCAAACATTGAGGTGGGATATCCATTCAGCATCATCAGGACTTCTCGAATCGCTTGTTGCTCTGTCGTCTCGATAGAAAACCCTGGTTTGTTCCAGAATTGGCAAGAAGTAAGATCAGATGCTGAAGATGTCTCCTCACCTAACACTACTGTGTCGAATGTCCGTGATGGTGCTTTGCCGGTCGATCCTTGCCGCTTTACGCTGGCAGGCGAGGAGCTTGTGGGAGAGACAACTACATCGTCATCTTCCGAGCTGAGATCACTATACTCTGGTATATCCCAAATGTGATCGTTACGGTCGATTGGATCATCGGCTTCAATATCTTCCCAGGTCAAAGGCGGACGAGTCTGGGGTTTCATGTGGACCCTTTCAAGATTACTGACGCGGCTATGCTTAACAGGGTCGACCGAGAGATGAAGAAGTAGGTCCAACACATCAGGCACCCATCGGTCTTCAGCGATGTTCAGCCTCATGCGGCGAGAATAAAGCTCTTCGGCGACATCGTCAAGATTGAGCACCTGGAGTTTTTCTTCCAGACCACTGAGCCTCTCGATGACATCAAACTGATTGGTTCGCCCATAGCCATGATTCTTAACTTGTCGTATGAAAGCTTCTTGATATTTGCGGGTGTTTGATTGGGGAGTTGACGCTGGCAGAAAGGACTGCGCAAGCTCCTCCATCCACGCATTTATGGTGGTCGAAGAAGCCATATCAACTGACTTTCCCTGTCAAAGCCCTTGTACATAATACACCTGGACACAGTGGAATAGTTGCGGTCTTAACTGAGCTCCTCAGCCAAAGGGAGCAAAGTGATGGTGGAGGGTGGTTGATGTCACACCGTGAAAGGGCGGTGGGCAGGCACGCGTCGCGTAGAAAAGTGGGCTGCTCTAACGGATAAAATGCTCCGCCGTAACATTTGGAGCGAAAGAATCGTCATCGCCGAACGCATTCGAGCTATGTTGAAGCACCATGGGCTCCCAGCTCCAAAGTAACATCAACCGAGGATGAAACGAGCTTCGGGAGCTCAAGTTCGAGCTCAATTTGCCAATTTTCTCGACGACCTTTTCTACTGTCCGTCGTGCACGACATGGCGGAAACCGAGACCATCGCCGACGTTCTCCCAAAGAGCTTCACGTTCTACCAGCACACGCCGTTGCGCCTCAACCTTGAGCTCAACCACTGCGGTCAATGCCACAAAGAATGTACCTGCGAGATATAAGGGGTTATACCAAGCACTTGGAGAAGTACGCAAGAAGGCAGCAGGGCAAGTCAACATCAGTCGACTGCAACTCGCCCTGCAAGGTCTAGAGTCTGAGAGCCCGACGACAAGAGTCGCAGTTCTAGGGCTTAATGTCCAGCATACCGCACGCCGACTAGTGCGACTGCTCTTAGCCGATGCCTTGGGCGATGAAGAGCAATGGGAGAGGGACTTGGTAAGGAGCACAGACGACGCGAGTCAAGGGCTTTTGGTTCGTTTCGGCCACCCTTCGAATCCGAATCTGCCCCCGCCGAGAACGACGATACCTATCCTCCATGTCCCCTCGAGCGTGCTCGAAAGAAATAATATTGAGATCTTGGTGGCATCTATTAGTTCCCTAAGAAACGGAGAGCTCTTGCAAGGAGCGGCTACCGTGACCTTGGACGCATTTCTCTCCCCTTCCGTTGGAACCCCTACTGCCGCAAATGGACGACAAACCACCATTAGCCAGCCTGTTCATAGCAGCCTGCTCGTGACGCAGGGCTTAGACGAAATGGTTCTCGCCGCAGAGCTGCTCGCATCGACGAGTTTCGTGACCAAGGAGGACCGAGTCGCTACCCGGCTGGCTGTCAACCTTGAGAACACCAAGCAGCAGGCCCCAAGCACTGTACTGATAGTCGATGCTACACAGGCTGAAGAAGGGCTCGCGGCTATCCGCCGGTCAGTCGCCGAGGCCACAACATACGAGCACAAGTGGGTTGACTCGGGCCTCCCAGAGCTGTCGAGCTGGCTCACCCTGTCATCAGCAAGCCAATC
>Ga0105239_10000142_pt1 | contig 101628 bp, 108 predicted proteins | sample KBSC44metaG_FD_92761 | JGI IMG/M metagenome (GOLD analysis project Ga0105239, IMG submission 92761) | Corn rhizosphere microbial communities from Kellogg Biological Station, Michigan, USA - KBS C4-4 metaG | ecosystem: Host-associated > Plants > Roots > Rhizosphere > Soil | place: Michigan... | reverse complement strand
GCAGTCTTTTTGTTTCCCGTTATTGCTAACTGCAAACTCCTAACTGCCTACTCTCCCTTTAAACTGACCACTCTATAAAAGGCCCGCTTTACTACATGATTTTCTATTTCCTAAAAGAACTTTTCTCTTCGCCTCGCGGTTCAGATTTATTATGTTTTCACTTTTAACAGTGATTACTTTTTCAATTTTTGTATCCGAAAATCGCTCCCGGTAACTCGCTTAATTTAGCGCCCCTTTCTTTTGGGACTGCAAAGGTACGAACCTTTTTTACTTTACCAAATTATATTTTAAATTTATAATTTGAATCTTTTTTCACAATGTTATTAGAACCATTCCCGTTTGTTCGGGGTGCAAAGGTAAGGATCTTTTTGTATCCTCCAAGTTATATTTAAAATATATTTTTGTTACCTTTTTTATGTTTCTTAGAACGATCCGCGCTATCTCTTTTGCGGGCTGCAAAGGTACGCATAGTTTCCATCCGTGCAAATAGTTCTTATAAAAAAACAAAAGTGTACAATTAACACCCTGCAAATCAGCCTGAAAAAATATAACAGCAAAATAAAAACCGCCTGCCAAATCATAATTGAATAAATTTGAGCTGTATGAAAATATTAGTTACCGGGTCGTCCGGGCAATTAGGATCTGTAACGGTAAAGCACTTAAAAGCCTATCATCATACTGTATATGGTATAGACATTATCCCATCGGATACCACTGACGAATTGGTGGATATTGCCGACACCGATGCTATAACTGCCGTTTGCCGGAATTTTGACGCTATTATACATACGGCCGCTTTACACGGCAAACATTATGAATTGGGGTATCCGCGATCTGCTTTTATCAAAACTAATATTGATGGAACTTTAAACCTGTTAAACGCCTGTATTAAAAATAGCATCCTCCGGTTTTTGTTTACCAGTACTACCTCTATATATGGAGCCGCTTTAATAGATCATGAAAAAGCGGTTTGGGTTGACGAGTTACTTGCAGAGCAACCACGCGATATCTATGATATTACCAAACAAACAGCAGAGCAATTATGCAAAGACTTTTTTTATAAAGAGGGCCTGCGGGCATCTGTATATAGAGTGGCCCGTTTCTTGCCCGAAGATGATAACCTGAAACTTAATCATCGCCTGTACCGGGGGCTTGACGAACGCGACGGCGCCAAAGCATTGCAGCTGGCCCTGGGTACATCCTTTGAAGATTTTGAGATCTTTAATATATCAAGCGGTTCGCCGTTTAAGCAGAACGACCTCTATAATATAAAGCAGGAGCCGGAAGATGTGATATTAAAGTATTATCCTGCGGCAGCAGAAATTTATAAAGCCAATGGCTGGCAATTTCCAAAAAGCATAGACCGGGTTTACATTTGCGACAAAGCTGCGCGATATTTTAATTACAAGCCGGCATTTACTTTTGAGCACCTTCTGAACAATATTAAAGGTTAAAAGATGTTAAAAGTACATACTATATATATACATAGTAAAAAACACCTTATATCTTAGCTGCCTAAATAAATAATTGACTGATTTATAATATTCCTTATCTTTGCAAAATGTTTAAAAAACAACTACCATTATTTGTTGGCTTATTAGTAGTATTATTTTTAGCCGTAGCCGGCTGTAAAAGTAAATACGACAAGCTTAAACTAAGTAATGATAATGCTAAAAAATTCCAGGAAGGCAAGAGGCTGTACGACAAGAAAGAATATGCCAAAGCATTGGGTTTATTTGAAACCTTGCTGACACGTTATCGCGGAACTGACGGTGCAACCGATTTGTTTTACCTTAATGCCATGGCTAATTATAAATTGAAGGATTACACGGCAGCTGCTTATCACTTTAATGAGTTTGCTACATCATACCCGTCTGACTCGAGAGCTGAAGAGGCAAGGTTCTTAACTGCTTACTGTTATTACCTGGACGCTCCGGGTTACTCGTTAGACCAGGAGAATACTTATAAATGTATTGATAAACTACAGTTGTTTATCAACCTTTATCCCAAAAGTGATCGCGTAGCCGAAGCGAGTAAACTGATCCAGGATTTGCGCGACAGGCTGGAATTAAAAGCATACTCTAACGCTAAATTATATTTAACTATTGGCGATAATCAAGCGGCAGTTATAGCTTTCGGTAATGTTTTGCGCGACTATCCTGATACCAAATATGCCGAAGAGATGGAGTATTTAACCATACAGGCGCAATATGAATATGCTCACCAAAGCCGTGAGTATAAACAAGAGGAGCGTTATACACAAGCTATAGGCTTTGCCGACCAGTTTACAGATAAATATCCTAAAAGCGGATATTTATCGCAAGCACAAAAGTTAAGAAAAGATAGCCAAGCAGGCATCAATAATGCCAAAAGAATAATAGCCGAAGCGGCCGAGAACGAAAGACTTGCCCGTAAATTAATGAGAAAAGATTCGGTATATATACAACAAAGATCAGAGAACCAGGATATTCATAAAAAAATCCCAAATTAATAAAGACATGAGTAACACAAATAATAATGCAAACAAACCTGCCGTTGCAAGCAGCACAGTAACACGCGATTTGCGCGAACTGGATGTAGAAACAGGAAACATTTATGAGTCGCTGGTAATTATGTCAAAAAGGGCAAACCAGATCTCAAACAATGTGAAAGAGGAATTGCATGCTAAGCTTTCTGAATTTGCATCATCAAACGATAACTTAGAAGAGATCTTTGAAAACCGTGAGCAAATTGAGATCTCTAAATATTACGAAAGATTGCCTAAACCATCATTGGTTGCAGTTCAGGAATTTTTAGATGGTAAAGTTTACCACCGCAATCCGATTAAAGAAGATTAACCCTCCTGCCCCCTAAAGGGCAAGTAACGGTCAATGATATTAAAACTCCCTTATGGGAGTTTTTTTGTCTATGCTTTTTTCTAATTTTACTAAAAATATTCCCCCTTTAGGGGGTTAGGGGGCCTTATGCTTGAAGGTAAAAATGTAGTATTAGGCGTGTGCGGTAGTATTGCCGCATATAAGTCGGCTTTGTTGGTTAGGTTATTGGTTAAGGCCGGTGCTAACGTACAAGTGGTAATGACAACTGATGCTACCAACTTCATTACCCCTTTAACGCTCTCTACGCTTTCTAAAAACCCCGTACTTACAGACTACTTTATAGCTGAAACCGGCGAATGGAATAATCACGTCGAGTTGGGTCTATGGGCTGATATTATGCTCATTGCCCCGGCAAGTGCCAATACACTGGCTAAAATGGCCAACGGGTTAACTGACAACCTGCTTACTGCCGTATACCTGTCTGCCAAGTGCCCGGTGTACTTTGCCCCCGCTATGGATCTGGATATGTGGAAACACCCGTCTACCACAGCTAACATCAGCATGATCCAATCTTTTGGTAATATCCTGATCTCGCCTGGTACGGGCGAGCTGGCAAGCGGTTTATATGGCGAGGGCCGTATGGCCGAGCCCGAAGAGATCATTGCTTTCTTAACTGCCGATATCCTGAAGAAACTTCCCTTAGCCGGCATTAAGGCTTTGGTAACCGCAGGCCCTACTTATGAGGCTGTAGACCCGGTACGCTTTATCGGCAACCATTCGTCTGGGAAGATGGGGTTTGCTATTGCTGATGAGTTAGCCTTATTAGGTGCCGATGTTACCTTGATCTCCGGGCCATCTGCACAGGTGAGTAAGCAGCGGGCTGTTAAACGTATTGACGTGATAACCGCTGCCGAGATGCTGGAAGCCTGCCGGCAAAACTATGCCGACGCTGCCGTTTGTGTGATGAGCGCCGCTGTAGCCGACTACACCCCGATTGACGTCGCTACACAAAAGATAAAGAAACAGGATGGCGGCCTTACTATAGAAACCAAAAAGACCACCGATATTTTAAAGTACCTGGGCGACCACAAACAGGACGGCCAGTTGCTGATAGGCTTTGCTTTGGAGACCAACAACGAAGAGCAAAATGCTACCGATAAACTGAAAAAGAAGAATTTAGACTTTATTGTACTAAATTCGTTGGGTGATATGGGGGCAGGATTTAAAACCGACACCAACAAGATCACCATAATAGACCGCGATTTGCAAAAGACCGCCTTCGACTTAAAAAGCAAGGAGGATGTAGCCAAAGATATCTGCCTGAAAATAACCACACTGCTTAAAAAATGAAAGCGTTAAGCCTGTACATAGCTTTACTATTTTTAAGCCTGGGTGCTATGGCGCAAGACCTTAATGCCCGCATTACCGTACTCAGCCCTAAAATACAAACCACCAATAAGCGCGTCTTCCAGTCGCTGGAGACGGCTATGAAGGATTTCCTGAACGGCCATAAATGGCTTGCCGAAACCGTGCTGCCGCAAGAGCGGCTTGACTGTAACTTTGTGCTTAACGTAACCGCGTGGGATGGCGGCAGCAACTTCACCGGCGAACTGCAGGTGCAATCTTCGCGGCCGGTTTTTAACTCGAATTACAACACCAACCTGCTGAGCGTGAACGATAAGGACTTTGAGTTTACCTATACCGAAGGCCAAACTATCGACTATTCAGACCAAAGCTTTCAATCGAACCTGGGCTCGGTAATGGCATTTTACGCTTATATTATAGCGGGAATGGATAACGATACCTTTTCGCGGTACGGCGGCACTTACTACTTTAACCTGGCGCAAACGGTGGTTACCAATGCGCAAACCTCGGCTTATAAGGGGTGGAAGGCGTTCGACGGCAACAACAATCGTTACTGGCTGGCCGAGAACCTGAACAACAAGGTTTACGCCCCCCTGCGCAGCTTTTTATATGATTACCACCGCAACGGGCTCGACCAAATGGCCGACAACGCCGGCAAGGGCCGCAAGGCCATATCCGACCTGCTGCCTACCCTTGCCCAGGTTGACAGGCAGCGGTTGGGCGCCATGTTCCCGCTGGTGTTTTTTAGTGCCAAGAGCGATGAGCTGGTGCAGCTATACGCGCATACCGACTCGCAGGCACGCCTGGCCGCCTACAATATCTTCACCCAGGCCGACCCGGCTAATGGGATCAAGTACCAGGAATTACAAAAGAATTAAGTTAAAGATCGGGTTACGCCATCCGATTCCCTTCCTGGGGAGGGGTGTGTCCTTTCGAGGGTTTAACACGCCGGTTGGGTACGCTGGCATTGTAACAGGTGTACCAAACTGAATGTGTCCCGGTGATACATCCTGATACACCTGTTTTTAAACTGGTTGTAAAACAAGTGGTTAACTTATTAATATTGATTTCATGGAACAATTTGGAACAATTTTTCTTGTTTTTAGCGAAGTTTTGGTAGTGTGTTTAGTGACAAAATAGCGCCACCATAGTTTTAATTAATGTTTATTACGACACACGCAAGCAGAATGCCTGCTATATAATAGGACGAAGTTACGCTGTAGCTAAACTGCAACCAGTGGGGGTTTATTGCTCCCTGCCAAACAGGGTCAGAACAAGATAAAACAAGACCATTTCCGTCAATATCTGTCAATTCCCGTCAATAAATTGCACTAAAAAACAACTTACAGCATTAATAAACAGGTACAGGCATAATTACATTGCGCATTGACTTGCGCCAGCAGAGGGGGATACAAGATTTTAGATTATCTTAAGATACCGGAAAATAAAATTTTCATTTTTTTATAAATCTTTTCCGTGAGGAATTTTTATAAGCACCCCAATAAATAAAAGAACACCAGCCATAAATACTAAAAACAATATCCGCACGTATGGCAAAAGCCGGGTATCGTTGATAAAGGCATATCCTATCATCAGCACCAGGAGTAGCAAGAACGTTAATGCTATAATAAGGCCCAGCGTTACAAAAAATGTTTTCATGGTTATATATATACCTTAAATACGGCGCTGATGAACGGATTGCTGGGCAAATAAAAAAAATAAATATTTTAAAATAAACCCAGCATTTTGCTTTAGCGCTGCGTATGTACCTGTAAGAATAATTATGTTTATAGAACTACCGAACTACCCAAATGAACATATCCTCTGTTAATGCTAAGCTGATTAAAGACTGCATAGCTAATGAACGCCCGGCACAACAGAGCTTATATAATTTGTTTTATGCCGATATGCTTCGGTTATGTTACCGCTATTTAAAATCAAACGACCTGGCTAAAGAGGCGATGAATGCCGGATTTTTAAAAGTCTTTAAGAACATTGAAACATTTGACAGTAAAAAGGGAGAATTGAAATTCTGGATAAAAACAATAATGGTACGCACCTGCATTGACTTAAACAGAAAGGAAGCAAAATTTAACGAAACGGATATTAGTGATGCTGACACCGATATTGTTTTTATTAATCCCGATGCATTGAATAATTTATATGCGCAAGATCTTGTAAAGGCTATCAGGAGATTACCTGCAGCAACACAATTGGTATTTAATCTTTCGGTTATTGATGGTTATTCGCATAAAGAGATTGGCGAGCAGCTTCAAATTAGTGAAAGTACATCAAGATGGCACCTGTCAGAAGCTAAAAAACAATTGCGGGCGCTATTGGAACCACTGTATAAATTAAGTAACGATCCTACTGAAGATAAAAATAAAGCAAAATGAGCAATTCAGCATGGTATACAAATATCTGGCGTAAAAAACTGGATGAACTTCCGATCCAGGAAGATGCTGCGAACTCATGGGCCGATATGCAGCGGTTGCTTGACCAAAACATTCCTATTGCCGGCAACCCAAAGGCTGTCCCGACAAAATCACTTGGCGCAACCATTATTTCGTTGCTTGGTTATATTATCCCGGCGGCAGCCATGGTTGGCGGTGCAACTTTTGCTATAGTTCATATAGCAAAAATCAAAACAATTACCACCCATCAACCAAAACAAAAAACAGCCTATAACCGACACCATATTAATAGGAAAGCGGATAGCTTGATTGCTAATGACTCATTAGATGTTAAAAATACAGATAGCGCAAAAACAACCCCCGACCATAAGACGTCTTTATCATCAGCAACAATAAAGTTGCAAATTGCACAGACCGGAATAAATAAAGCCGGTTTGGCAGAGACAAACCCTAATTCAGCTAAATCAAAACAAGTTGTCGTTATAAAACGTCAGACCCTGGCAGTAAGATTACCCCGCCAAAATTTGCCGTCATTAACGAAATCCGTAGTACAATCCCAAACAAAGCCTTTATTTACCCAACAGCACTTCAATACAATGCAGCCTTTAATAATAAACAATGTTAAGGACGCATCATCCGGCAAGAATACTAATAGTCAACTTGATAATATAAAAAGCCTGCATGATTCCGTTAAAACCGGAAATAGCTTTTTAGCACTGCTTCCGGGCAATAAAACACCTAACCTATTGGCAGAAAAAAAATCCGGTGAAAAAGCAGGTACTAAAATTGAAACTCTCTTAAAAAATCATAAAGCTGCTGCCTTAAAACCAATAAAAACTAAAGGGAATACGAGTACTCTTTCAACCCTTGATCATTATGGTTTTGAAACCGGAGTAAATATGGGTAAAGGCACCGCGCCGTATTTAGGTGTTTATGGGGGCCTTAGCTTTAATAGTAAATGGCAGCTAAATGCAGGGGCCCGGATAACGTTCGGCATTCCCGTTTCGGGTGGATATGAACACCCAAGTTTTTATAAGCCCGATTCTTCAGCTGCATTTAAAGTAGTTGATACGCGAAAAGTAACAGCTGTAGACATTCCTGTAAATGTTGAATATGAAGTATCCGACCGGTTATTTATTAAGGCAGGTCCGGTACTTAGGTTTAACATCCGGCAACATCAAACAGGTAACAATATTAGTCCTCATAATTTGATCGACACCCTTTTTTATGGACAAGTTATAAACGATGCTATTAACAAAACAACCATTAATAAAATAGGAATTGGCCTTACCAGCGGAATAGGGTTAAGATATAAACATTTTGATATTGAGGGTCGATATCAACTATTATCTCCTTTCAAAATAAGCAACGATATTGGCAAATACAAGATGGCTAATCATTCTTTTCAATTAGGCATTACTTACCGAATTAAATAAACAGTTAATGTTGGCTTACCCTGCACAAGGTAACCTGCGAATTTTGTATTGCTCATTCACCCGAAATCGTGATTATCGTCTGATATCTTTGATGAAAATATTTTTTCGCATAATTAGTTGATATATCAACTAATTTATATCTTTGCATCATGAATAGCAAACTTGATCATCCTGCTCCGCCTTCACTGGTCGCACAAATCGGCTCCCTTTATCATAGTATATATAAAGAATGTGACAAAATTTTTCGGGGGCACGACTTTCCACTTCAGATGGATCAGATACCTGTTTTGATGGTACTGTATTACTCAGGTGGGGCATCACAGAAGACTATTGGTACAGACCTGGGGCGCGATAAAGCATCAATTAACAGAACAATATCAGTTTTTCTTAAAAAAGATTTTGTAAGGGTAATCTCTGATACCATTGATAAGCGGAAAACCTATGTAAAATTGACAGTAAGTGGCGAAAAACTGGCGAAGCAGGCTGATACTATTCTTGAGAGATTTGATGCGCTACTTTCTTCGGAACTAACAGAAGAAGAAAGAAAAGGATTGGATAAAACAATGCTGAAATTAATCGGGATAGTTACTCCCTGCTAACGTAACGACTCCTATATCTACAAAAACAATTTAACAAAAATGAAAAGAAGCTTATTTTTGATGGGCATGTTATTGCCTGTGCTCAGCTATTGCCAAAGCGTTGACAGCAGTAGCATGCATAAAAAATTTACGACTACAGCACCTCTACTCGGCGGTGTTACCGTAACCAATATTGTGGCCCCGGTTGATGCCAGCGGAAATACATTCACTATGCAGCAACCTATTGTAGAGGTTGGTTTGCCTATATATAAGGATTTTTCGTCAGCTCACCCTATTTTGATAAAAACAGGCATTCGTTACCAGGGCCTTTTTCTTTCAGGTGAACAAAATATAGGCAGTAATGAGTTTCAGTCCATCACCATTCCTTTTTTGTTAAATTATTCGCTTTCACGCACCACCAGTATCTCTTTTGTGGGTTTGGCAACCGCAGGCTCTGACTTTAAACGAAGTATTGACGCGGAGGATATTCTCTATACTGCCGGTGTGCGGATAGGCTTTCGGCCCAGCAATTCTTTCAGGTACGGCATTACGCTTGCCTATATCAGCAACTACTCGGGTAAGTTTTTGTTGCCTATACCTGATATCGACTGGACGATCAGTAACAAGCTAAGTTTGACCGGCGTTATACCTGCCAGGGCCTCTTTAAAGTATAAGTTATCAGAAATACAGTACCTGGGTATTACAGGGGCACTCAACAGTACCATGTACCGCCTGAACGAAGATGTTAAAGACCAATATATAAATTTGCAGCAAAATAGTGTGGGGCTCATTTATGATCTTAAACTCAGTCAGCGATGCAAACTGAACCTGATTGCCGGTCATACTTTTTCGCAAAGACTGGAAACATTTAATATGGATCAAAAAGTACCATTCGACGGATTTACTAAACTCAATGACCGGGTATCCAACATCTCCTATCGTCAAAATTCATTTATATTTCAGGGTGGTATTAGTTATGATTTTTAAAAATTTGATAATTTAGGGATGCTTGATGTAGCTTCCAGGAAGTTCAACCATATTAAGATTAATTTTTTTCTCCTTCAAAGCAATAATCTTTTTACAATCCTCAATAAAAGAGTTCGACATTTGTACATTTAACGTCACCAAGGAAACACCGCTATTATACGTGTTTCTTTTTTTATGCCTGTGGCAAATAACTATACTATGACAACAACCAATCTCGCCAAACGCCATTACGGCTTCGATATCCTCAGGGTGCTTGCCTGTTACATGGTTATGCAGATCCATACCGGGGAGTTTTATTATATAGGCAATAACGGCGCGGTGATCAATTCAGCTGATTCGCATATTGTGGGTTGGTTCAACTCCTTTTTCAGGATCTGTGTGCCGCTGTTTGTTATGCTGTCGGGTTATTTTCTATTTCCGGTTACGGATACACGGGCCTTCTTTAAAAAACGTATGAGCCGCGTAGCCGTTCCGTTTATTTTATGGTGTGTGGTTTATGCCTTCTATTATTATTTTAAGGGACAGGCTAATCTTACGGCAACATTTATCAATATCGCCAAAATAGCAGTCAATTACGGTGTTGACGTTGGCCATTTATGGTTTGTTTATATGTTGTTGGGGTTATACCTCTTTGCTCCGCTTATTTCGGGATGGGTACAAACCTGTACCCGCAAAAACATGGAGTTTTATTTACTGCTATGGGCCATCGCTTTAACTGTACCTTATATCCACCTGGTATTTCCGGCAGTTTGGGGCGAGTGTTACTGGAACCAGACGCCCATGTTATACTATTTTTCGGGCTTTTTAGGGTATGTGATCCTGGCAAATTATATTAAGCGGTTTCACTTACAACCAAGCGCATGGAACTATTACCTGGGTGCGGTATTGATTGCCGCAGGTTATGCAATAACCGCCTTTGGCTTTCTGCACCTGCTGCCTACCGAAAAATATACCAACACGTTAGAGCTGACCTGGGGTTTTGAAACCATTAACGTAGCAATGATGAGCGCCGGGGTTTTTCTGATATTCAAAAATATTTCGATACAAAACACCAACGCGCCGGCGGTCAGGCTCCTGGCCGATATTTCGGCAAAAAGCTATGGTGTTTACCTTGCCCACATCATTGTTTTGAACGCGGTTTTTGGTTGGCTTAACCCCTATTTTCAAAGTGCGGCTGTCAAGCTGCCGCTTATAGCCTTCACTACTTTTGTGATAACTAACATCATTATTAAATTACTTTCTTATCTTCCAAAAAGTAAGTGGCTGGTTGGATAAGTGCAGGCGCTGTTTGAGTCTCCCGACTTCGAATGATTAGCTTATGGTTGGTGTTACAGTCTCGACTTATTTAAAAATCCCCTTTTTATAATCGCGTACAAACTGCCGGTAATCAGCCTTGACCTTTTTAGCGTAATGCCGGGCATAATCCACCAGGGCTTCCTGCCAATCGGGCGACTGGCCGAATGCTGATAACTCGTCAATGATGGAAGAACCCTGGATCCCGCCGCTGCGCAATTGCCCGGAAGCCAGGATGCCGGCCATATCATCGATCACCTGGTACATATCCCGGTAATTTTCCAATTGTTTGAATTTGATCGTGTCTTTTACCGGTTGCAATTCTTGTATCACGTACGATTCATCGCGGAACACCGAGTGGCTAAGCAAGGCTGCCGGGGCGTACTGCATCCTTTTTTGAATGGTGGCGATCCGCTCTGCCTCGGTTTCCCAGGCCAATTGTTGTACCTTATCGTAAGGCGCGACTGACGACGGGCGTGCCTGCTTCATATCTACCAAAAGGTATTTGCTTTTGGTATTGGTACTTTTCAATAAAAACAGGTAACGCTTTAGCCCGAGACTGCCGGTGCCCGCCACCCGGAACACACAACCTTTTACTTCGTAATTATAGGGGCTATCATTGCTGGTGCTGATCCACTGGTTGATATGCGAGGAGAGTTCTGCCTTTAATTTTTTATCAACTTTAGTATGCCGCTCATCTTCTAATGACAGAAAGATCTTTTTCTTTTTACTTACCGTCAGCTTTTTAAGGATATCCTTTTCGCGGTTCTGATCGGCCTGGGTCAGGAAATTATAAACGATGCCTTTAGCCGTACGCGGTTCGATACAAAAAGCCTTTCCCCTGGCCAATGTTGCTGCATAACTTTTCAGAAAAAGCCGGGTCATTTTAAAGGCCCTTTCTTTTTCAAAGCTCAACGAATCAAAAGCAATAAAGATACTGGTAAGCATGCGCAACAACTCATAGCTGGCCGGCGCCAGCACTGCCTCGTCAAAATCATTTATATCAAAATACACCAGTTTATTGTCGCCTTTGAAGCTGCCGTAATTTTCGATATGCAGATCGCCGCAGATCCAGGTTAATGGCGACAGCGGCAATTCGGCTTTTTGCAGATCCTGGTAAAACAGGTGACAGGTTCCCCGGTAAAAACGAAAAGGGCTTTCGGCCATTGCTTCATACTTAAGCAACGACAATTCAGGCAATAAACCCGCATTAAAATCAAGCAGGCGTTGGGATAATTGGGACATAGATTGATTGTTTAATTATCGCAGACAAAGCATCGTCGCCAATAAAGCAGTCGGCGTAAATAATTGTTTCATAATTGGTTATAATTAGTCAATATTATAAATTAAAACTACTGAAAGATGGCAAATGAACCAAATGATAAAACATTAACGAACAACAGCTGTAGTCGTCGCTTAATTTCACTAAAACAAAAACGGATAAACTGACCGTGTTGATCATCAACAGCCCGCTGTTCAAGTCTCCCGACTTCCAACGATTATACATGTAGTTTACAACTACACGGGGGCTTTATAAATCAGCCACAGCCTGGCTGCATGGTAGTCCGAAGTCATAGACATTCTGACAGCGGATGGTTGTTTAGCTTGTGGCAGGTGTTCGGAAGATCATAAATTTACAACCACTTTGCCGGGCTGGTTTAAGAATGCTTTCTTTTGACCATCAACCCAAACCATAAAACCTTTTCCTTTTTTATATCTCGTGCCAAATTTGTCGTAGAGAACGGTTATCTCTTTGCCGTGGTATAATATTTTATCCAAACAAAAATAATCCCATTTGCCTTTGGGCAGCAGCGGATTAATAACTAAGCGGTTCCCCTCACCGGGCCGTAACCCGATCAGGCCCGAAATGACCAGATCGCAAAATGTAGAATGGTTATAATCCTTTCCCCGCTCCACGCCGCCTTTATCATCGGCCCACGTGCCGTTATGCCAGGCCTTGAGCCTTGTACGTGAGATCCAGTCGCCGGTTAACGGGTTCAGGTTTTCATCTATCCACGGCACTGTTTTGCCTTTGTCATTTTTAAGCTGCTGACTGGCCGCATAAGTTTTTAACAACTCGTAATAATCAGCCTTACCAACAACTGATTGCCTATAATTATTTAGCAGATTGGCCATTGCCGTTAACGTGATGGAAGTTGCGTATGGCCAGCTCGGCCCGTCCCACTGGCATTCGTGCCCCTCGTAGGATAATTTAAACCCGGGGTGGTTCCGCGCTACGGATGTGGGCCCGTAAGGCGCTTTAAAATAAGTGGTATCCGTAATATATTTCCAGGCCGGGGCATAGGCATTATCCGGCATATTAAAGTACCAGGGAGTATATCCCAGCAGTTCCCTGGCGTCACAAAGTTGTGCGTTAGGGGCCTTCGGTTTAACCTTAAAAAAGTTTGCACCGGCGTCCCAAAGTGTGTCCTGAACTTCGGTTTTCAGCTGCGATGCTTTTTGACTGTAGATCTTAGAAATATCAAGTCTGCCCGCCATCAGTGCTATTTTACTGATCGCGACAGCATCCCCGTACATGTAAGAATTGATGGTCGGCCGATACCCGCTGCCGCAAACAGAAACTTCCATACCGTCCCTGTCATCTATTTGCCAATATAAACCGTTGTTGTCCCGGTGTTCTTTTTCCCAGGCGGCATAATTGTTCATAAGGTCGGGCAATAAACTTTCGATGTTTGACCGCTTGCCATTTACCAGGTATGCATTATACATGGCATCCGCCGCCCAAAAACTATACGACCGCGGGTTTCCGCCACCTCTGAACCAAAACTTAGCATAATCATTTAGGTAAGTATCGTCGCGCAGCCAGCGGCCCTCGTAAAAGTGATGGCCGGCGGGGCAACTGATGGTATTGTACTTTCCGGCCCAGGGCACATTGGGCAGGAACTCGGTGATCACATAGCCGTCGGGTGTTTTTTTGATGTGTTTTCTATAGGTCCACCACCTAAAATAGTAGGTCCTTTCTATATCCTTGTCAGGGCAATCTAAAAGCGGAATGTTCTTTGACAAAAATGCCCAGCTATCTTCATTGCGGATAAAATTGTGGTAGTATTCGATGTCGTTTTGGTTAAACCCATCAATATAATGTTTAAAGTTACTCTCTTTTAATATGTGCTGCGCCAGTAAAGCGCAGCTGTTGCAAAGAATAAAAACAACAGACAGCAAATACCTTTTAATGATATACATACAGTGCATGTTATTTACTAAACCCCAGGTCTTCGCCCTTGTGCAAAACAACCCCGATCTGTTCTTTACCATCTTTCCTGCCGTTGTACCATAACAGCCATTGCTTGCCGTCAAAGATGGCGTATGGTTTGTAAACCGCGCTGGCGTCCCAGCCATCACCCGGCCTGATTATCGGGTTTTGGGGATGCCTTACCCAGTTATGGATCCCGTCCGGCGACTTTGCAATACCGATCTGGGCGTAGTCGACATCGCGAAACCCGATGTAAAACATTAAATAATGATCCTTTTGTTTAATTACCTGGCAAGCGGTAACTTTTGCCTGTTCCCATTTATTTGAGGGGTCATTTCTGAAGATAGGGTTTTCTGTATCCTTTTTCCAGTTGATGCCGTCGGTGCTGGTGGCATATCCTATCGCATCCGGTTCGTACTGTTCGCCGGCCGAGTACCACATTTTATAAATACCGGCTTTCGCATCCCAGATCACGCTCGGGCACATTACCGATGTTTTCTCCCATGGCAGTTCGGCAGAGAGCACGGGTGTCTTGCTCATACGGGTCCAGGCCTTTCCATCGCTGCTTGTCGCGTAACCGATCCAGGATTTACCGTCGGCCTGGCCCGTATACCACATGTGGTAAAGATTTCCTTTTTTAACCACGCAGGGCCGGTTCAGGTCCGACTCCCATTTATTATCCGGGTTTGGTGTAAGCACCGACACCGGGTCGGTCCACTTTAACCCATCTTTACTTGTGGATAGCGCGACGCTTTTCTGCGGGCGCCACGAACTCCACATGCTGTAGCCGTCATCCGTACGAAGCACAGTGATATCAAATATTGTCCCAAAACTACCGCCCAGTACGGGGTTCTTATCGTATTTTACCCAGCCGGCAACCGTTTCCTGCGCATGGCAGCAGGTTGCAAAAACGAGTGTAAGCGCTATCCCCGTTATTACCAGGTTAATGATGTTTTTGATGGTTCTTTTTAGGTTTCTCATATTTATTTTTATTCGCAGGTTATAACTAAGGTAGCCCATTTTTGTAAAATACCTACCAGCCAACTCAAAACTTTAAATTGCGCTGTTTAGCGCCTTTGATCTTTTGACAGGTGAATGTCTACGTAGAGATTGCTTCGCTCCCCGGGATGACGCGCGGAGAGACCTGGGCCGTTTTATTGTTCAGAAAATTAATTTTGTGGTTGTTGCCCAATCATTTCTTCATACCTGTAGTTAGTATGGGGGTATGGTACAATAAAGGTTTGCTCAACCCGTGTGGATCGTTTAAAGTACGGGATCCATATTGCCGAAACCAGTACGGCCCGCATTGCTGTAAAAGCTGCTTCGTTGCCAACTGTGCTAAAAACTGCTTTAGCCCATACATAATCGACTACAAAGAAAAGCACCGAAAAAGCATACAAGCCTATGATGAAACGCGGCAATATATCGCGTTTATTTAGCAATAATATTAAACAAAAGAGTGCATAACACATTAAAAACGTGTTACCAATAGCTTCAAAAGTAAATATTGCTTTGAAGCCACCGCTTATATGTGATCTCCAATTATTCAGATCAAAATAAGTGCCTTTGCAAAGTGTTATAAATAATGCCAGGGCCGAAAAGCCCAAACCAAAAGCAATAAATATGAGCCAGCCACCCAGCGGCCTGAAATTTGCACCCGGCTCAAATAATATTTCATGCGTTTCTGTGCGGTATATTTTTAACCCTAAGCCACCAAGTATCAATACAAAGATAATAACGCCAAAAAACATCCAGTAGTTTAGCCTGAACGGTGCATGGGTATCAGCCGGCGTGTATGAAAAGGTGTAACTAAGATAATTATCTTTAATTTCTTTTACATCAGCGGCATATTCATCGATCTTATCTATAGGGATAAAGCTTTTCAGATAGTTTAACCGGTAATTTAAAATAAGCGTGTCTTGTATTGCAGTTATTTTTGACGAAAACGTATAGGCATCCCTTTTTAGTTCGTGTCTTTTTTCCTCAATATTCCACGGCCCGGATAACAAAACACCTACGGTGTAATTAATATTACACGGAAAATTAGCCGTGCGCGGATATCGAATTTTAGCATTTATATTTGTCAGTTGATCACTGATGTAATCTGCGTAAAAAGACGCGTCATAACGTTCTGAAGTAGAATCTTTTTTTAAAAAATCAGGAACCAAATAATGCTCTATGGTTGTGATTTCGTTTTTTTCATCATCATCTTTTATCGTTATAGAATCTGCCAACTCTATCTTAGGATAAGTTTTTTGATAATAGGTAAGGTAATTTTTTTCGGTTTCTGATGTACTTGCCGATGCCAGCCTGTTCCTTATTTTATCAGCCTCATTTAAAGTATAAGTAGTTATAACATCCAGCTCTACTTTTTTCGGATCTTTAGGTACGGTATAATTTTCGTGGCAATTTATTTCTCCACCTTTTGAAAGCGGTATATCGGCCAGGCCCTGGCTTTTGGCATCCAGGATCAAACCTTTACCATAGTCCGGATAATATAAATTGGTACCCGAACCGCCTTGATTAGAAATAGTAGGGTCTATCCAAACCTGTTTGCCGTTTACCGTTGCAACTACCGTAGCATGATCAAACGCGTAGGCGGATGGTAAATATTGATCGGTCTTGAACTTTGCGTCCGAATTGATCAGGACCATACTTGCAGGTATCCCGCCGGCATTTAAAATAGATGCAAGCAATAATGATTTATCCTTACAATCGCCATAGCGTTGATTGTATACCACTTCGGGCCTGTTAGCCCTGTGAGAGTATTCACCCATCTCTATGCCCATGTACCTTACTTCATCCTGCACTAATTTAACCGCGCTCCTAAAATATTTCGCTTTATCATTTCCTGCGTCAGCTTTAAATTGGGCTATTTGTTTTGCAAGCACGCCCGTGATATTTGTAGCAATGGGATTAATTTTCAGAGCCCAATTAGCAACCTCGTTCCAACTGGCAAAATCACTTATCTGCACGTACCCATAATTTGTAAACCAACCGGGCTGGTTATTATAGTCTTGACCAGGTCGAACCTGGAAATCTTCCCACTCATAACAGTTCAATCCATTTTTAACAGATTGAACCATTTTAGGAACCTTATTAAAAGATTTAAAATTTAATTTGCGGAGTGGCGATGCCAAAATCGATCTGTAAATGTGTGCAACCGGCTGCGATTGTTGCAGGTACATATCGCTGCAATATTTATTACCCAATATAGGGTTACGACCTGTAATAGTAAACGAGTATTCTATTTTATCGCCTTTCCGGATATCGCTTAAAATACAATATGCCGAGTATGTCCCCTGGTAGATAAATTTGGATAGTTCGGTTTCGTCGGCTATGATCTTAAATGCACCTGCCGATAAACGATTTTGTGGCTTGTTATTGCGCCATACGGTGATTTCATGAAAATCAAGCCGCTCATAAGTTGGGTCAAAACTAACTGAGATCTCTGAACCATTTTGTATCCCGGCACCCGAAACTATTTGCCGTATAACATGCGAATAATCCATTTGGCTTTCAACCTGTACCTGCTCTTCGATCAATTGATAAAAATAGCCGTTCTCAACATCACGTTCGGGGATCTGCTTATCGTAATTTTTATAAGTGTTGAGCCAATTAGGCTTGGGCGTTATGTGTATAACCGGGGTAAAAGCATTTGCTTTACGGCTTACAAAAGCCATTACAAAAATGCTGAACAGAAAAAACGATCGTGATAAAGATTTCCCCACCATAGGTGCAATGAAAATAATAAAAATATAGCATTTGCGGATATTCTAAATATTTATTTTTTCAATCCAGATAGATCTCTTTCACTGTTCCAAGTCTCCCAACCTCCCGCTACAAAAACTACAGCTTTTTAAATACCCGACAGCACGCCTAACCCGGTACAAGCATCCCAACCCTTAGCCGCGTTGTACCCGGTTTTTTTGCTGGTAGTTTTGTTGTTACCGGACGTAATATCCCGGCATAGACCGGGCTTGGCATAAATAACCGGGTGTATAAATCCTGAAGGTTTTTTATTTTTCTCGTTTAGCAAGGCGATCAATCCGGCCATCAACGGGGCAACCGCACTGGTACCGCCGATCACCATTTCCTGGCCATCTACCAGCACCTTGTAACCTGTATTAGGGTCGGCAACGGCAGCTACATCAGGAACACCACGCCCTTTAAACTTCGTGTCAATTTCTAACGGAACACCTGCATTCAGCTGGTAGTCGGGCACGGCAAAATAGCTGCTCACACCACCACCGGTAGCCGAGTCGCTGGATTCATGCCAGACCGTTTCTGAACTTATATTGCCGCCGCTCACTTCAAGCTTAGTACCGCCGCATGCCAGCGCGTAGGGACTTGATGCCGGGAAGTCTACGTGAACCTTACCATCGGTTTCCCCATCCCTTGAGCCGCTGTCGCCGGCTGCAACACAAATACTTACACCCAGGGCTGACGCTGTTTTAAACGCTTCGTTAAAATTGTCAAGCGCCTGCTGCGTCCAGTTTACCTCGGCAGAGCCCCAGCTGATCGAAATGACTGAAGGTTTATTAGTCCCGTCATGTATGGCTTTGGTTATGGCATCCAGGAAACCCTGGTCTGTATTGGGCGCAAAATAAACGGCTATAGCGGCACCGTGGGCTACCCCACCCGCAACCTCAATATCCAGCATAACTTCCCCGTCGGCACTATCGGCTGTAGAAGGGCTGTTCTTGCCACCGTCAACTGCTATCGCTTTAACCTTTGGCTTGGTGATGCCCAGGCTTTTAAAATAAGCGGTAATGTCTTTAGCCCGGAAGCCCCCGCCAAGTTCTATAATGCCGATGCACTGGCCTTTGCCGGTGACACCTGTTGGAAAGCCATAAATACCGGCCAGCTGGTTCGGGGTAAAAGCCTGTGGCGCGACGGCATGCGAAACAAACTGCCCCTCTTTTTTAACCACCTGGAACATCGGCCGGGCAATAGGCTTGTCGGACAGCCCGAATACTCCCACGATAATACCCTGTAGTTCAGCAGGGATCATGATATCACCGCTCCGTAACCGGTGCCCGCCTGAAAATTTCAGGTTGACGCCAAAAGCTGTTTCCATATCGCTGACTTTACCGCGCAGCACAATGCTTCGCCTGGCATGACTGCGGTCAACCGTAGACAGTGAATGCTCATGTGCAAAGTCCTCCACCTTATCGGCATCATCCTGTGAAACAGCATATTCAGCCTCATAAGCTTCCCGGGTTAATGGTTGGCCGCCAAAAGCGTGTTGCGGCAGCTCTTTTTTTCGGCGCAGCCTGACAGTTACCTCAATGATCTCTTCTTTATCGGCGTCATGCAGCTTGTCATCGCCGATGGCTGGCCGGAAACTACCCGCCAGTTTTACTTTGTTCTGATTTTCCATTTAGCTTAAACAATGCTGGTAATCAAATGGTTCTATCCTGTTCAGCTTTTATTTATCAACCTAAGTGCAAAAAAAAGTGATATTCCACGCCTGTGATATACATGGTATGTACAAATAAGAAAAATGCTTAAAAATCAGGAATTACGGCTCTACGACGATTTGTGTGGCTGGTAGTCGAATTTTATGGCCTCTGACGAGCAATGTCATTAAGTTAAGAGATATTTCATATGCGCCGTAGGTGCAAAACGTCGGTAGGAAAAATAAATATAGAAATTATAGCGTGCCGTCAGGTACGCAACTTGCGAAGTTTCGTACCTGACGGCACGAATTTTCCGTTTGCTTTTTTCTGCTACCGACCTTTAACGCCTACGGTGTTGCTTAACTAATGACATTGCCTCCGGCGAGGCAAAAAACAAACATTAATTTTTTCTACAAAGGGGTTATCCCTACGGGATATTTTTAACCAATGCAATAATTGTTGATTTTATTACCCACACTATCCGTCATAGAACCTGAATTAATGTATGGCTTTAATAACCGTTACTTTCGCTTTTGCAGAACATAAGCAAAAGATAAATGATTAAGTTTGTACATGGAGCAGCAGCAAGCCTACCCGAAACTTTATTTCTACCGGCGGATTGTCCAGGCCAAGCTATTTATTGACCAGCACTTCGCCGAAAATATCGAATTATACAGTATAGCCGACGAGGCTTACTACTCCAAGTTCCATTTTGCCAGGAAATTTAAAGAGGTTTACCAGCAGACGCCGCACCAATACCTGATCTTTGTCCGCCTGGAAAACGCAATGAGATTACTTACCTCTGGAATGCCTGTCGCTGCGGTATGTCGGGCGGTCGGTTTTGAGGAGCTGAGTTCTTTCAGCCGGTTATTCAAACGCAAAGTTGGTATCAATCCATCAGCTTATTTACGCCGGCACCGGCACATCCAAAAGCAAATTGCAGAGGCGCCCTTAACATTGGTGCCACATTGCTTTGCCTACCAATACGGCTGGACCGTAAAAGAGCAATTTCAGACAAATAAAATCTGACCTTTTAGCTGTTTATTTGTGTTATGATAACACGAATGACCCACATGAATATCTATGTCCTCGACCAGGACAGCGCCCTTGACTTTTACACCAATAAGCTGGGGCTAAAAGTCATCATTGACGTACCGATGAACAAAGACGCGCGTTGGCTCACCGTCGGCACGCCTGAACAGCCCGGTTTTGAAATTAACCTGACTCCGGTCCATGAGAGCGTCCTGCATTCGAAAGATACGGTTGAAACGTTGCGCGACCTGGTTAAAAAAGGCACCTTTGGCGTGGGTATTTTTACTTGCTCAGATATCATGGCCACTTATGAAGAATTAAAAGCCAAAGGGGTTGAATTTATCAAACCGCCGACCAAAGAATTTTATGGCACAGAAGCCTTATTTAAGGATGATTCAGGCAACTGGTTCTCATTGGCCCAATTAGTACCCGTGACCGTATGAAAACCCTGTTTGATGATAAAACAAGAACCGGGCTGGTTGCCCGGATCAATAAACTCGATGAGCATAGCCAGCCGCAATGGGGTAAAATGACGGTCTACCAAATGATCAAACATTGTGCAAAATGGGATGACATGCTGTTATGCAAAACAACCTACAAGCAATCTTTGCTGGGTCGCATTGTTGGCAAATTTGCCCTGAAAGACATGATGAAGGACGAACCCGTGAAACACAATCTGCCAACTGTCCCTTCTTTTAAGATCACGGATAATGGCGACGTAACAGCGGCCAAAAAAGAATGGTTGAATTTAATAAACGAATATAACGGCAAAACACCTGCCGGTTTTATACACCCGTTCTTTGGACAGCTGACCGCAGAACAAGCCGGCCAAATGGCCTACAAACATATCGATCACCACCTTAGGCAATTTAACCAATGAACCAGATCAATCTAACCGCCTATTACGCGACCATCAAAAAGAAAACCGGTAAAACCCCTGCTGACTTTAAGGCCCTGGCAATTACCAGGGGCTATTTTGAAAACGACGTTTTAAAACCAACTGTCAAAGCGGCTGAAGTCATTGCCTGGCTAAAAGCTGATTTCGGTTTGGGGCACGGGCATGGATTGGCCATTTATCATAGTTTAAATAATGCCGGATAAATTAGCCGGCTACACAATAGTCTAAAGTCAGGGACATTCGTACAGCGAGAAGCCTGATCCCTAACACCCCCGGTAGTTGCAACAATGTATGGGTACCTGTCTAACAGACGATTACAACCGGGTGTCATACTGAGCCCCGTCGAAGTATGAGCGTATAGCGCGGCCACTCCTATCGGCGGCAACGCCCCAAAAATATTTACACCGGCTGTAACATTTCCACATTTTCAGCGCCTTATGTATATCAGCACCAGGCTGTTTAACAAACTTTAACAAAAAAATATTTCAATCTATTTGTATATACGAAAACTATCGTACATCTTTGTACGAAGATATTCGTAGTAAGAGAGAAAACATGGAATTAAAACCGACAGAAAGCGAGCTGGAAATATTACAGGTGATTTGGAAAAAGGGCCAATGTACCGTGCGCGATGTGCACGAAGAACTGGCCAGGAATAAAGATGCCGGTTATACCACCACGCTTAAGCTAATGCAGATAATGGCCGATAAAGGATTAGTGGCACGGGATACCAACGCCAAAACGCATTTGTATACAGCGGTGATCAGCCGTGAGCAGGCGCAGAACAGCGCGCTCGACAAGATCCGCGATACGGTATTCAAAGGCTCGACCGCCGACCTGGTGATCCAGGCGCTGGGCCAGCACCGCGCATCGTCTGATGAGATTGATGCGATCAGGAAATTCCTTCGGAATTTTGAGAATAGAGATTAGTTAATTAGAGATTAGTGTTGAAGATTGGTAATTAAAAATTAAAGATTGGGCTAAGCGCCATAAACATTAAAGTCATGCAAAATCTATTATACAACATCAGCCAGGTTTTAGGTATAACCATTATCCACTCGTTGTGGCAGGGGTTAATTGTATTTATAGCATTACGTTTGTTTATGCTGATCTTCGCGGCAAGGCCGTCGGCGGTGAAATATTGGGTAGGCTACGGCTCGCTGGTATTTATGCTGGGCTGGTTCGTGGTGACGCTGTTTAGAGAACTGGGGCATTATGATTGGCTGTCGACCACCGCGCTGAAGCTACCGCCTTTGGCCCTGCCTGCCGTTATGCAAGAGGTTAACGCCCCGGCAAACAAGCTTTACTTTACCATATCGGGCTATATGCCTTATTTAACTATGCTGTATGTTGTCGGGCTGGTGTTTAATACCCTGCGCCTTACGTTTGCATGGAACAATATTTACCGCATCCGTCAAAACATCAGCGACGCGGGGTTCGCACAAACGGTTAAGCGTCTATCATCAACGCTCAACATCAAACAAACCGTTAAAGCCGCCTTTAGCGAGTGGGTGGATGTACCCTGTGTAACCGGCTTTATTAAACCTATTATATTATTACCGGTGGCCCTAACCTGCTACCTCACTACCGAAGAAACTGAAGCAATTCTGCTTCATGAACTGGCCCATATAAAACGTAACGATTACCTGTTAAACTTTATTCAGCAGGTTATTGGTATCCTTTTATTTTTTAATCCCTTCGCCAGGTTGATCAGTAAAATAATTAACGAAGAAAGAGAAAACTGCTGCGACGATATAGTTGTGCGCGTTACCGGCAGTCCGTTTATATATGCACAAGCGCTACTAAAACTCGAGGAAAATAAACAAAATCAGTGGCAACTGGCCCTTGCCGCTACCGGAAAAAAGTATGAATTATTAAACCGAATTGAACGCATCATGAAAACTAACACACACACCGTAAATATACGCCCGGTACTGGTAACGGTACTGGCCCTTACCTGCGCTATAAGCAGCATTGCCTGGCTAAACCCTGAGATCAAGAATGGGAAAGTAATTATTAAAAACGCGCCGGCTATCCGCATGGTTACGGCGGCTATTATCGCGCCCGAACCACCAGCACCTATACCTCCGTTGCCTGCATTGCCGCCATTAAAACACAAAAAACATTTAAGCTTTAAACTATTGGCAGATACCGAACGCGCGGCTAAGTTAAACGACACCATCATCAAACACAAAAAATACAAAATTGTAATTGAGAACGAGAACGGTGTTAAAACCGAATATAACTCGGTTGACGACCTGCCCGCTGCTGACCGCCTGAACTTTTTAGGAAAAAGTGGCGATATGCATTTCGGAATGAGCGGTGCCGACTCTGCCCAGTTAGTTAAAATGCGCAAGTTTTATGAAAGCGACGAGTGGAAAAAGCAAACCGCCGAAATGGCTAAGCGTTTTAACGGCCCTGAATGGAAGAAACAGCAGGCGGATATGGCAAAGAAATCTGCCGCGATTGCTAAACAGTTTAACAGCAAAAAGTTCAAAAAGCAAATTGAGGCAATGGCTAAATCGGGCCAGGATATGGCGAAATATTATGATAGCCCCGGATTTAAAAAGAAGATGGAAGATATGGGGAAATATTACGAAAGTCCTGAGTTTAAAAGGCAGATAGAAGATATCCAGAAGTCTGGAGAAGATATGGGAAAGTATTTTGAAAGCGGCGAAGGTAAAAAACAAATTGACGCTATAGCAAAATATGGCGAAGATATGGGGGAAGCGATGGGTAAATATTTTGAAAGCGGCGACGGCAAGAAGCAAATAGAAGCTGTAAAAAAGCAGGCTGAGGATATGGGCAAATATTACCAGTCGGGCGAGGGTAAAAAGCAACTGCTTCAAATGCAGAAGCAAGCGCTCGAAATAGCAAAAAAGGCTCAGAAACAAATTATAGAAGAAAGAGCGAAACAAAGCGCCGATAAAGCGGCAGAAAAAGACAGCGTAAAATCTGCCCCGGTAAGACCCGAAGCACCTGAAGCACCGGTAAAACCTGCACCGCAGGAAAACGCCCCGTTATAGTGCCCATTAATTTTAAGATCAGTTTATAGTTTGTAAATAAAGAGGGCTCGTCCCTCTTTATTTATTAAATCTACTTCCCAACTATATGCCGTAAGTCGTAATTTAGTATCCTGCAAACAAGGATACTTTTTTATGCTTCAAAAACTCAGTATAAGTAATTACGCTTTAATTGATAACCTCGAGATCAGCTTTGATAAGGGTCTTAATATCCTCACCGGCGAAACCGGCGCGGGTAAATCAATTATCCTGGGCGCGCTATCTTTAATATTGGGGCAGCGTGCAGAAAGCCGCTACTTTTTTAACCAACAAAAAAAATGTGTGATAGAGGGCACGTTCCGCATTACTGATTTCCATTTAAAGACTTTTTTTGAGGATAACGACCTGGACTACGAAGCCGAAACCGTGCTCAGGCGCGAGATCTCTGCCGATGGGAAATCGCGTTCGTTTGTAAACGATACCCCGGTAAATTTAAACGCATTGAAGTTATTGGGCGAAAAGCTGATCGATATCCACTCGCAGCATGCCACCATGGAGATCAACGACGCCGATTTCCAGTTACTGGTGGTCGATTCGGTTGCTAAGCACCCGGAGTTGCTGGGCGATTATCAAACTAAATTCCGCGCTTATAAAAAGTCGATTGCCAAATTGCAGCAATTGATTGAAGAAAGCGACAAAGCCAAAGCCGACCTTGATTATTACCAGTTCCAATACGATGAGCTGGAGAAAGCCGGCCTCTCTGCCGACGAACAGGAACAGTTGGAGCAGGAGCTTTATGCCCTCAACAATGCCGAAGAAATAAAACGCAATTTACTAAGTGCCAATTACCTGATGCAGGATAGCGACGCCGCCGCCCTGTCGCAATTGCGCGAGGCTGGGCAACAGTTAGGGTCACTGGTAAAGTTTAACCCGCAGATCGAGGAATTGCAGGAACGCTTAAACAGCACCATCATCGAGCTGAAAGATATAGCCGCCGAAATTGAAACAATAGAACAACATACCCATACCAACGAACCGCGCGCGGCTGATGTGAATACCCGCTTAAGCACCATTTATAACCTGCAGAAAAAGCACCGCTTAAACAGCAATGCCGAACTGCTGCAGTTGCAGGACGAGCTATCGGGTAAAATCCAGCAGGCTGTTTTTGGTGATGAAGTGATCGAAAAGCTACAGCAACAACTGGATGCCGATAAAAAAGACCTTGAACAACTGGCCGGGCAATTATCAGCTAACAGGTTAAAAGCGATCCCGGCTATTGAAAAAGATGTACTGCAAACCCTGGCCGAAATGGGCATGGCTAACTCTGCTCTTAAAATAGATTTATCACCATTACAAGCCGCAGGACGTAACTCCCCTTTAGGGGGTTTGGGGGAAAGCGGGGTTGATGTTATTCGATTTTTATTCAGCGCCAATAAGGGCCATGCTTTGGCCGAGATGAGCAAGGTAGCTTCAGGCGGTGAGTTGTCGCGGTTAATGCTGAGCATTAAATCGCTCATAGCAAAAAACACAGCCTTGCCAACTATTATTTTTGACGAGATAGACACAGGGGTATCCGGCGAGGTAGCCAACAAGGTTGGGCAGATCATGGAGCAACTGGCAGATAATCTGCAGGTGATTACCATTACCCACCTGCCGCAAATTGCAAGCAAGGGCCGGAGCCATTATTTTGTTTATAAAGATGATGAGGCCGACACCACCCGCACCCGTATCAAACAACTGGATCCCGGCGAGCGCATCTTAGAAATAGCCAAAATGCTAAGCGGCGATAAACCAGGCGAGAGTGCTTTGCAGAATGCGAGGGAGTTGCTCAATTTTTAAGTAACTTTATTTCATGCTTCAAAATATATCGCAATTTTTCAGTAACAATCCTTTGCTCAACATTATTTTCTTGTTATTGGCCTTATTCAGTATAGTATTGACTCTAATATTTTACTTTAAAGCAAAACGAGAGAAACTGCCAGCGTACAGCAAAAAAACTACCCGCGTAATTCAAAACACAGTTATTAAGTCAAACCAATTAGAGGTAAAATACAACGGTTCCTTAGTTGAAAATCTTTCAATAATGGAATTTGCGTTCTGGAATGCTGGTAGAGAAACTATAAGAGGAAGTGATATTGCTGTGCATGATCCATTAATAATAAAGTCAAAAAACAAGATAATTATATACGATGTCCAAATATTAATTCATGACCAAGTGAATAATTGTCAACTGGTACGACTAACAGAAAACTCCTTCAAAATGACGTTTGACTTTTTAGATCAAAATCAAGGCGTGAAGTTGAAGATATATCATAGTGGTAATTACAGTGCTGAGATAGAAGTATTAGGTACTATTATTGGTACTGATGGCATCAAACCAGGCATTGCAAAAAATCTACTCGCCGACAAAACTGACGTTTTAACTAAACCCATCAACTGGCTAGTGAACTCCAAATCCATTTTTCTAAAAGTTGCTGGTTATATTTTTGCTTTAATTCTATCTCCATTTCTTGTTGGACTTCTTGTTGTCATTTTGCCAATGGATTATATTTATGAAAAAATTCATAATACGCAGCCAAAAGAATTCTTTCTACATGATGATTTCAATAATTGATAATTAACTTCTTGATATCAGACAGTCCAAGTTTATCGTTTAAAAGCATCATTAACCATGAAAATTAACTTCCACCTCCCAACTTTCCTGATCACCACTTTAGCGTTCTCCTTACTTTTCCTGGCGGGATTTACTTATGTACAGCAGGATAAGGGGTACATTTTAGATCATGAAAAAGATATTGCAAAAGAGGACGTGGGCCCGCATAATGGCGGAGGCAAAACTACCGCGTACCCTTTCTTTAGCGAATTTAAAGGCGGCAAAATAGCTTTTCGCAAGCGGGTGCTACATCCCGGTTCATCCATCGGTTATCACTTACAACAAGAGCAGGAGATCTATTATATCCTTAACGGCAGCGGCGAGCTGCAAATGAATGGTAAAACGATATCCGTTACCACAGGCGATGCTATATTAACGCTGCCCGGCAGCAGTCACGGATTAAAACCGGGCAACGAGGATCTAACCGTATTGATAGTTTATCAAAACTAAAGCTCCACCCTCTCCGGCATGGTTACTATGTGGACACAATTAACCATGCCCCATCGGGGCTACCTATTTGTAGAAATTGACCACAAGACACATTTTTGCTCCGTAGGTGCAACCCTTAATGAATAGATTTAACCTGTCAAGTCATGGGTTGCACCTACGGAGCAATTTTTGATTTCTGCCTTTTACTACAAATAGGTAGCCCCGATGGGGCATGCCTGTTTAACGACTAAAAATGTGTTCACACAGTAGCCCGGCAGGAAGGGCTTTAAAAATCCTAATAGTTTCTTCCGCCGGGGGAGATTATTCACAATTGTTATTTTAAAGCGTTCATGAAGGCTTCGCCATTCAGCGGGGACTGCTGGTTTTTATATTTAATTGTAATTCAATAAAATCATACCTTTGCCCTCATTATAAACAAAAATCAACACATGGCTTATAATTTATTAAAAGGCAAAAAAGGAATAATTTTTGGCGCATTAGACGAAAACTCTATCGCCTGGAAAACCGCCCAGCACTGCTATGCAGAAGGCGCCCAGATTGTATTAACCAATGCCCCTATCGCCTTGCGCATGGGTACCATAAATAAACTGGCCGAAGAGATCAAGGCCCCGGTTATTCCTGCCGACGTTACCGTTGCCGCGGATATCGAGAACCTGTTTACCCAGGCCATGGAACATTTTGGCGGGCCGGTAGATTTTATTTTACACTCGATAGGCATGAGCATTAACGTGCGCAAAGCTATTCCATACTACGAAAACAATTACGAGTTTACCCACAAGGGTTTTGATATATCGGCATTAAGCCTGCACCGCGTGCTGCAAACCGCCATGAAAATGGATGCCATCAGCGAGTGGGGATCGGTAGTAGCGTTAACTTATATCGCCGCGCAACGTGTATTCCCTGATTATAATGACATGAGCGATAACAAAGCCGTGTTAGAAAGCATTGCCCGTAACTTTGGTTACTACTACGGTACCAAAAAGAAAGTGCGGATCAATACAGTATCGCAATCGCCAACCCGCACCACTGCCGGATCGGGTGTTAAAGGCTTTGACGGCTTTATCAATTATGCCGAAAAAATGAGCCCGCTGGGCAATGCGGATGCCGACCAATGTGCCGACTATGTAGTTACCTTATTTTCTGACCTGACCAAAATGGTTACTATGCAAAATCTTTTCCATGACGGCGGTTTCTCCTTTACCGGGGTTACACAAGCTGTTATTGAGCAGATGGAAAAATAATATTTAATTTCGGATATTCGTCCCGATAACTATCGGGATCGGAATTTTTAAAAGGCTGACCTTGGGGTTGGCCTTTTTTGTTAGGCACTAATCAGGGGGGACAAGAGACACAAGGTATTGCACCTCTGCAATTAGTAATAAAAAAGGCCAACCTTTCGGTTAGCCTTTTTGTCTAAAAGACAAATTTCTTTTATTGTTGTTGTGGATTTACAGATGGTATCAGAACCAATTTTAAACCAACGGATGACGTCGGTTTAGTCGGTGTAGTTCCACCAGCCGATTGTGCGTATAATACCATATGTAAGCTATTGTTAGATACATAATGGAAATAGCTATACGATATGCCGTTAAAAACTTCTGGCACTTGTTCATAAACACCAGAAACAAACGAAAAATAAACCAAAGTAGCGTCACTCTGATTAAAAAACTCGTATCCGTTAGGAACTGTTACATCGACAGAATCTGATTTCCCATCCGTAGTAAGCGCCCAATCAGATGTTTGAACGGTGTGTAACCATGTTTGATTAGGCGTATCGGTCACCTGGGTTACATATGTTTTTTTACAAGAAGCTAAAGCCGCCACTACAAGGGCTACACAAGCAATAGATAAGATTTTTTTCATAGTTATAATTGTTTTATACATCAGTATGATGCTACTAAAACACAAAGGTTTAATGTTTAGTTTGATTTTTTTGATTTTTATTAAAAGCAATACCCAAATTATAAAATATAAAAAGAGCCTCCGCACAAACCAGAGGCTCTTTTTATATAATTAACTTAATTTTGCTCTTCTTGCTTTGGCTTTTTATTAGTGCCTTTTTTGGGAGATATTTTTATCTCTTCAGCCTCTTTATCATAATCAACCAGCATGATATCGCCTTCGGTCAGTTCGCCTTTCAATATCTCTTCGGCAATCGGGTCTTCCAGGTATTTCTGGATGGCACGTTTTAACGGGCGTGCACCAAATTGCGAATCGTATCCTTTATCGGCAATAAACTTCTTGGCCTCATCGGTCAATTCAATTTTATAACCTAAGCTGTTAACACGGCCAAATAAAGCAGTTAACTCAATGTCGATAATTTTGAAGATCTCTTCTTCGCCTAACGAGTTGAATACGATCACATCGTCTATACGGTTCAAAAATTCCGGAGCAAAAGCACGTTTTAAAGCGTTCTCGATCACACCTCTTGAATGCGACTCGGCTTGTGTTGTTTTAGCGTTAGTGCTAAAGCCTACACCTTGTCCAAAATCTTTCAACTGGCGTGCACCAATGTTTGAGGTCATGATGATGATCGCATTCCTGAAATCAACCTTACGGCCTAATGAATCAGTTAACTGCCCTTCGTCCAACACTTGCAGCAAGATGTTAAATACATCAGGGTGCGCTTTCTCGATCTCGTCAAGCAATACTACCGCGTATGGTTTACGGCGTACTTTCTCTGTTAACTGTCCGCCTTCTTCATAACCCACATAGCCCGGAGGCGCTCCTACCAAACGAGATACCGCGAATTTCTCCATGTACTCGCTCATATCAATTTGTATCAGCGCGTCTTCGGTATCAAACATAAAGCGGGCAAGCTCTTTAGCCAACTCTGTTTTACCGACACCTGTAGGGCCTAAGAAAATAAATGAACCTATCGGTTTTTTAGGATCTTTCAGTCCGGCACGGGTACGTTGTATGGCACGGGCCAGTTTCTTAACCGCGTCGTCCTGGCCAATAATTTTCTGACCTATCTTTTCAGACATGTTCAGTAATTTCTGGCTGTCGGCCTGGCCTACTTTCTGTACCGGGATCCCGGTCATCATAGAAACCACCTCGGCAACATTATCTTCAGTTACGGTGTAACGTTTTGATTTTGTTTCGGCTTCCCATGCAGATTTAGCCTGGTCAAGCTCTTCCAGCAAATGCTTTTCTGTATCACGTAGTTTTGCCGCTTCTTCGTATTTCTGGCTGCGTACTACTTTATTCTTTTCAACTTTTATCAGCTCTATCTTGTTCTCAATATCCAATATTTCCTGCGGAACGTGGATATTGGTTAAGTGAACGCGTGACCCTGACTCATCCAAAGCGTCAATAGCCTTGTCCGGTAAAAAGCGGTCTGTAATATATCTTGTAGTTAAAGTAACACAAGCCTGTATGGCCTCGTCGGTATAAGTTACACCGTGGTGTTCTTCGTATTTGTCTTTAATGCGGGTTAATATCTCTACAGTTTCATCAGGTGTAGCCGGTTCAACCATCACCTTTTGGAAACGACGGTCCAAAGCGCCGTCTTTCTCAATAAACTGGCGATATTCATCTAACGTTGTAGCACCAATGCATTGGATCTCTCCACGTGCCAAAGCCGGTTTAAACATGTTCGATGCATCTAACGATCCCGAAGCGCCGCCTGCACCAACAATGGTATGGATCTCGTCAATAAATAAGATCACATCCGGCGATTTTTCAAGCTCGTTCATCACCGCTTTCATGCGTTCTTCAAACTGGCCGCGGTATTTGGTACCTGCAACTAACGAAGCAAGATCTAAAGTAACCACGCGTTTGTTAAACAATACGCGCGATACTTTACGCTGAACGATACGTAATGCCAAACCTTCGGCAATGGCAGATTTACCAACACCTGGTTCGCCAATTAATATCGGGTTGTTCTTTTTACGGCGCGACAGGATCTGCGATACACGTTCGATCTCTTTTTCACGGCCTACTATCGGGTCAAGTTTACCATCCTCGGCAGCGCGGGTTAAGTCGCGGCCAAAGTTGTCAAGCACCGGTGTTTTTGATTTAATGTCTGATACTTTTTTAGGCTGATTAAATGCTTCTTCTTCTTTAAAATCGTCATCACCGCCGGTTGATGAACCGGGCATCTCGTCAGTTATATTGTTTTTATGCGATTCAACTTCACTCTTAAACACTTCATAATTAACATTAAACTGCATCAATATTTGTGATGCAATATTATCTTCATCGCGCAAAATAGATAACAATAAATGTTCGGTACCTATTACATCGCTTTTAAAAATTTTAGCTTCCAGGTAAGTTATCTTCAATACTTTTTCGGCTTGTTTGGTTAATGGTATGCTGCCAATATGTACGTTAGTTCCTATAGTTCCTTTTACAGCGTCTTCAACAGAGCGGCGCAATCTGGCGGTATCAACAGCCAGTTCTCTAAGTAGCTTTATAGCTACACCGTCACCATCACGGATAAGCCCAAGCAAAAGATGTTCTGTACCAATATAGTCATGTCCAAGGCGTAAAGCCTCTTCCCTGCTGTATTGTATTACATCCTTAACCCGTGGCGAAAATTTTGCTTCCATATATACTCCTATTATATACGTCCTAATATATTAATTAGTTTCAACACTTAGAACGTTTGTTTCTTAACTTATCAACAATATTGTTGCCAACTTATGCGCTTAACAATAAACAGACACTATTATGATGCGCAATCTATTAAAAGTTAAACTTTATGCAACATTAATCGTGAAAAATTAATCGCCTGTGACTATATTTTTCATTGATAACGCTGGTAACTACCTGTTTGATATAGATAAATGGTAATAGTTTAGTCAAATGAGGAATGAAATACCCCTATTGTGGAAAAAAAGGCAGACAAGCCAGGCAAATGTGACATAACGACATGGGTAATTTAACGCGACACTTAAATTGAGCAAGAAGTAGCAGAAGTTAAACCGACATTAAATTTAATGCCAATTACTTCTTTTTATGTAACCCGAATTTACGCGGATAATAAGCCAGCGTAACCATAAAATACTGCTGCAACACATTTACAGTGCCGGTAGTTATGCTGTTATTGTTAACGTAGTTAAACACGTTTTTATTTTGATGCAACAGATCAAGCGCCGAGAATTTCACTTCGGCGTTAGCACCTTTTAAAAAACGGTAACCTATATCGGCATTCCAGATGGTATAGTAAACATTATCGGCCGCGCCCGATGATTTGCTGTTATTGAAATTTACACGGGTATTAAAAAATACACTTTTAGGCAACGCTAAGTTGAAGCCCAAATTAGTCGACCAGTTGTAATAGGTCTGATGGCTCAGGCTGCCCTGGCTGGTTTTATTACCCGAAAAACCTTCGCCCAAATCTGTAGACCAAATAGATTTATAACTATATGTTACCGTAGACGAGAGGCTTAGCGAGGTTGTGCGCGTATTATAATACTGCCCGTTCACGGATGTATTATATTGCGAATAACCGGTATTAGAGTTGCCATTTATTTGAAACTGGTGGTCTTTAAACTTAAACGACTTGTTGATATACCCGTTGTAGTTGATATACTTGCTGTCGGCGCCATTAATGTAACGTCGTACCGTACGCCCCAGCGCGTCGTAATTGGTACTATCTGTTATATTTTTTTCAACCAAACCAGCAGAGATAGTTATACCCGAGTACAAAGCGTTTTTGTTGCCCTGGTCATAATAATTATATCTGAAGCTTAGCTCATGTTTAACAGCTGGTTTTAAACCCAAATTGCCTAAGGGTACATTGTAAACATCGGCATTGTCAATTAGTGGTGCTAACTGCGCTATGGTTGGATATTGTACCCAGGTATTATAACTTATGCTATAACTTTTTTCAAAATCGCCATATTGATAGTTGTTATAGGATATGTTGGCTGACGGGATAAAATAATAATAAGAGCGATTAATATCCTGGAAAGTTTGCAATGCCGTATTCCTTAACAGGAAGATCTGGCTCTCGGCAAACATGTTTATAGACCATGATTTTTGAAAGCGGTTATCTAATGATTTATAAAAATTTTTAGAAAAATTTATCCCGGGCCTTTCATCAATTGTCTTATAGTGGCTAACGTTGGTTAAACCGGTATTGGGTGTGTACAACGTGCCGCCGATGGCCAGATCGCCCACATCGCGGGTTTCTTTATAGTCATAAATGCCGATGGTATTTTTAATATCGGTTTGAATATAGGGTGTGTTCCTTTGTAACAAGCCAACAATGTTTTTAAAATTGGTGGCGATGGTATGGTTTGAGCTGTTCCAGTCGCTTAAATATTGCCGGTTAAAATATTTGTTTTGAGTGGTATCTGTAGCTTTAAAATCTGTAATGTTCTTGCTGCCTGACTTTCCGTTATTTATATCAAATGAATAGCTTATCTCCGTCTCTACCGACTTCATTTTATGTTTACCAAAATCATAAAACCTGTTTGTATTAAGCGTAGCGCTGCCGTTAACATTGGTTTGCGATGATGTGGCATTTTGCTGCGCGAAATTTGTAGTTTGCTCTTGCGTCAGATCATTAACCGACGTGCTATTTTGAGTATTGATTGAATTGTTACTATTGTGTGTAAGGTTAAAAGAGGCCGATAGCGAGCTATGCTCAAAACGTTTATCATAGTTTGCGCTTGAGCGTTGGCTGTAAGTGTCGCCGTTATTGGCTGATCTGTCTGTTTGCAGCAAATTGTTTCCGCCGCCCAACGATACCGTTGTTTGGCTTTGCCTCAAATCCTTGTTAGCGGCATCGCTTAAAAAAAACTCACTTTTTAAAATATTGGTTTTAAAGTAGGGTTGTCTCATGTCTGCGTCCCTGCTAAAATCCTGCGAAAAGGTAACGCCAACTGCTTTTAAAATATTTAATCCCTGCTTGGTAAAATCACTGTGGTAATCGTTATTTAAACCTTCGCCTTTAAAAGAGTTAAATTCCATTAATGTGCGTACATCATTCGCGGTTTTGTTAACATTATTAAGCGCGCCCACCACGCTCACCTGTGTCTTGGGCGAAAAATAGGTTATCATCCCATCGGCGGCATATCGTTTATCGGTGCCGTAACCACCGCCAAATTTGCCAAAGAACCCGTCCTTTTTATCTTTCTTGAGCACGATATTCATATCGGTCTTAGGATTTACCGGATCTACATCTTCTTTATTTTTATAAACCTGTATTTTCTGTACCGAATTTTTGGGGATGTTTTGAAGCGCTATTTTGGTGTCCCCGCCAAAAAAGTCTTTGCCATCAACCAGCAGCCTGTTAATTTTCTTGCCATTTACCGTGATAACCCCATCACTCCATACGGTTACACCGGGCAACTTACGCAGCAGTTCTTCAACCACCGCGTTGCTGTCCAGCTTAAAAGCGCTCGCGTTAAATTCAAGGGTATCGCCATGCATTTGCATAGGCGCCTGCGCCGCCGAAATAGTTACCTCTTTAAGAGAAAGATCTATCCGGTTCATATTCATGGTTTTCAGATCTATTGTTTTTGTTTTTGGCGATATGGTAAATTCATTTTTTGTTGACAGGTAACCCACATGGGTCGCCAATATGCGCAGCGGAATGCCAACAGGCAACCCTTTAATTTGAAATTTGCCGAAGTTGTTTGACAACTGGTAGGTTATCAACTCATCGCCTTTTACTTTATAAACAGACAGCGTTGCCGATTGCATAACATAATTATGCACACTATCTCTTAACAAACCGGTTGCGGTACCTACGTTTACCGTATCTGTTTTTTGAGCAAACGTGGTGTTAACCCCAAGAGTAACTGCCATGAAAGCCAGGAGTAGCTTAAATTTTATATTCACGCTAATTGTGTTAGATGGTTTAGTTTAGTAGTTATATGAATGATCAGAGATCATTCTTTAGTTTAAGCTGAATGATACAGGGGTTATCTTTTCTGCTTCCTTTTTTAAAAAATTGCGCCAAAGCCGGGGTATAGTTTACATTTTTAATATCTTTGTTATCCTTGTTAGCTTCGTCGGCCTTAAACATAGCTAATGCCGATAGGCTGGTATAAATATAATCGCCCCGGCATGCACCTATCCCGGCAAAACTCCATGAATCGTCAGAAATAGGCAGGAAAAATGACTTTTCATCGGGCTGAATATGTTGGTAGGCTATCAGGGTGCCCGATTTTAAATTATAGATCAGATTATCCTCTTTGGTCGACCCATAAATACTGCCTTTAAACAGCAGGTTATCGCCGGGTTTGTACACATTGTTAATACTGAATATGGCAGTAGTATGCTTTTCGATGTACTCTACCCGTTTCTGATTATAAATTTCATTAGTAGAAAAATCAAGCGGAAGTGATGCATATAATGGAAAAACCAACTGATAAGAATATTTGATAGTGTTAGGCGTTACGGTAAAAATGCTATAATTATAGGCCTTGGAATAAAAAAACACGGTGTCTATACCGGCATCGGTTAACGGGCCGCTGCTGTTACCACTGTATAGGATATCTAATTTACTTTCGGCTTTTTTAAACGGAAGCCCCTGCGCGTACACCTTGTGCTTGGTATCACCATATAAGATCAATGATTTTGCGAAAGTTTTATAATATTTTGATGTGGTGTCCAGATCGCTATAATAATTAGTTGCTATCCCTTTATCAGGCGCGAAGTAATGGAAATCATCGGTGTTGATCTCATCTTTAGCTGTTTCGCCGCCTAATGCCGCGGTTGTGATCACTTTTCCGTCATAATCACAGAAAGTCATGTTTTTATAGCCGTCGCGGCTAAATATGATCTGCTTTTTCCATTTATTGACTGAGAATTCATAAATGGCATTTTTACCTTCGTTGCTTTTGATCCTGGCGTGAAACTTACCCGCCTTTGTAAAAATAAGTATGCTGCGGGTGTTACGATCAAGGATGATATAGTAATCGTCGGTAATTTCTAATTTGGTTATACTGCCAAAAAGGCTTTCGTCGGTTGTTTCAAGCGGGATGTAGTTAATTTCGGCAAAAACATCAGCTACATTACCGCCCATGGCGTTTGAAGGATCTATCCGCAGCGTCATTACATGACTGGAATCAACCTTAATAATTTTTTGTGCCGATACGGTAACCGTTGACGCTGTAAGCAGGCAAAAAGATATAATTAGCAGGTTAACTATAACTGGCAGACGCATGTGGTGATAAGTTTAGAATGTTTTTCATTTCAATGATAACTAAATAATATCAAAACAAAGATTTATGCCGCGTTAAAAAAAGTTAAATACTATTTGTCGCAGCAAATACATATTTGATTTATAGTACCAAGATAGTACGCCACCAGCAAGTGTAACAGCACCAACTTGTAAATGGCAGCTTTCACTTAGAATTTGGTTATTTACCATGACTAAGGTTTGCACTTGGTATTGCTATTGTTCATATTTGCACCGATATTTACCTATCAAAATCAATCATTCACTAATTCACTCAATCACTCACTAAATACATGGCAGACGAAAAAATAATTTTTTCAATGGCCGGGGTAAGTAAAGTATATCCCCCGCAAAAAACAGTATTAAAAAATATTTACCTGTCGTTTTTCTATGGTGCCAAGATCGGCGTTATCGGGTTAAATGGTTCGGGTAAATCATCCCTGTTAAAAATTATTGCAGGCATAGATAAAACCAACATCGGCGAGGTAGTTTTTTCGCCGGGCTACAGTGTGGGCTACCTGAGCCAGGAACCCGAGCTTGACCCTGAAAAAACAGTGCGCGAGATCGTCGAAGAGGGAGTAAGCGAAACCACCGCCCTGCTAAAAGAATACGAAGAGATCAACGAAAAATTTGGCTTGGAAGAATACTACAGTGATGCCGATAAAATGGATAAACTGATGGCGCGCCAGGGCGAGCTGCAGGACCAGATAGATGCCGTAAACGCGTGGGAACTGGACACCAAACTTGAACGCGCCATGGACGCGCTGCGTTGCCCCGAGCCTGATACCAAGATCTCGGTATTATCCGGAGGCGAGCGTCGTCGAGTGGCTTTGTGCCGTTTGTTATTAAAAGAACCTGATGTTTTATTACTGGATGAGCCTACCAACCACCTTGATGCCGAATCAATTGACTGGCTGGAGCAGCACCTTAAACAATATAAAGGCACCGTTATAGCCGTAACGCACGACCGTTACTTCCTTGACAATGTTGCCGGCTGGATCCTGGAGCTTGATCGCGGCGAAGGTTTACCCTGGAAAGGCAATTACTCTTCATGGCTGGACCAAAAATCAAAACGTTTGGCACAGGAAGAGAAAACCGAGGGCAAGCGCCAAAAAGCTTTGGAACGTGAGTTGGAATGGGTACGCATGGGGCCAAAGGGGCGTCATGCAAAATCAAAGGCGCGCTTGGGTAATTACGAAAAACTGGCGTCCGAAGAAACAAAGGAACGCGAAGAAAAACTGGAGCTGTTTATTCCGCCCGGCCCGCGTTTGGGTAACGTGGTTATCGAGGCCAACGGCGTAAGCAAAAGCTATGGCGATAAACTACTATTTGATAACCTGAGCTTTTCATTACCACCTGCGGGCATTGTGGGGATCATCGGACCAAACGGCGCGGGTAAGACAACGCTGTTCCGCCTGATCACAGGGCAGGAAACGCCTGATGCAGGAACGTTCCGCGTAGGCGAAACCGTGGCGCTGGGTTATGTCGACCAGATGCACGACGACCTTGACCCCAATAAATCTGTGTGGGAAAACGTTACCGGCGGACTGGAAACCATTATGGTGGGTAACCGCCCGTTAAACTCGCGCGCTTATGTATCGCGCTTTAACTTCAACGGTGCCGATCAGCAGAAAAAAGTGGGCGTACTCTCTGGTGGCGAGCGTAACCGCGTGCATTTATCCATCACCCTGAAAAAAGGAAGCAACGTACTGCTGCTGGATGAGCCCACCAACGATATCGACGTAAATACGCTGCGTGCTTTGGAAGAAGCATTGGAAAACTTTGGCGGTTGCGCCGTGATCATCAGCCACGACAGGTGGTTCCTTGACCGCATTTGTACACACATACTGGCGTTCGAAGGCAACTCGCAGGTTTATTTCTTCGAGGGTAATTACTCTGACTACGAAGAGAACCGTAAAAAACGTTTGGGCGATGTGGGGCCTAAGAGGATTAAGTATAAAAAGTTAACGGTGTAATTAAAGAGACTGTCTCCAAAATAAATAGTTAGTTAAAAAAAACTTTGTGTTTCTCTGCCATTTCTTTGTGTTCTCTGTGGTTTATTTTAACCGCTGAGAACACGAAGAAGGCACAAAGTTAACAGAGACTTTTTAAAGATTTTTATGGTTCTATGACCGATAGTGCGGGTAATAAAATCAATAATTATCGCTTTGGCTAAAAATATCCCGTAGGGATAACCCCTTTGTAGAAAAAATTAATGTTTGTTCTTTTGCCTCGTCAGAGGCTACCCTTTGTGAATTTGGGTAGCTCCTGATGGAGCAAGATCCTTGACACGGTTGTTTCTACAAAGGGGTTGGCCCCATGAGCCATAAAATTCGGCTAATAAACACACAAATCATCGTAGAGCCATTTTTATACAGTTTTTTGACCGGTTATCTATCCGGTTTATAAAATTATGGCAAAAGCTTCTTTAACTATTTTTCAGCCTGTTCCAAAATTCTGCTGATAATACTGTTCGACCTTCTTCGACGCCTTTAATCCCTTCATTAATATTTTGTCTTTGTGATTCTGAAATATTATCCCACCAATCTTTATCAGTTTTTGAATTTTTTGATCCTTCCAAAAAAAGTTTGTTTTGTTTTTTTTCAGCAGCTGCCATAGAGCTTAAGTATTTATAACAATCATTTATTTAGTTTCACAAAAGTCTCGCCCTGTTTCAACTCAGTAAAGTCAATATGGCCCTTCAAATCTTCGGGGTAAAACAAAGCGTCGCGCATTTTTTTCTCGGAGAAGAGTTTAAGCTGGTCGCCATTATGTACCGAACTTTTTTGGGACGAATTGCCGTAGCTTAACAGTACTTTGGCTCTGATCTTTTTACCAAACTCAACCACGCCAACATACGAATCGCCGGAAGCAACCACGCCTATTTTCGGGCTGATCTGCCTTATATTTGCCACCCTGAAAACGCCGATATTTCCGGTGGCGCCATTTGCCGGCAGATCAATATTACCGCGTTTTAAACGGCTGTATGTCCCCCAGGGAGTGGCAAGGTCACCAAAATTTGTTTTTACTGTATTGGCCGCTTTTTCAAGCAATACCAATGCGGCTTTTTTATCCAAAATTCCTTTTTGGGTAGTATTGGGATGGTTGCGGTCCCAACGAACTGTGTAATTTCGGTCATTGCTTGGGTCGAACATTTCTGCCCAGGTATAAAAAAGCAACATGCCTTTACTATCGCCATCAGCTTTGCGGTCCCATTTGCTTAGCACTGCTTTGCTTTCCTGCAAGATCTGCGACGAATTATTGTCGATGCCTGACAGCAGATCATCCAATACCCTGTCGGCCAATAAGACATGGGTAGACAGCTTATAGTCGAGCAGATGTTCAAACGTAATGTGTTTATCAGCCATCAGCATATTAACTGATTGTTGTGTACGGAGTGTTATCTCGTCGGGAGCAATATAGACGGGGTAATTTTTCCTGTCTATTTCTCGCGGCAAAGTGCACGTCCATGGCGGGTCGTTAGTGTTCTGTAACCAGCCCGAAACCGGGTTCTTTAATTTAGGCAATTCGTCATAAGTAAAATAGCTTTTCCATATATCCCTTGACGAAGTGCTAGGTATCAATCGGTCCCAATCTGCAAATGTGCCATAGGCTCGTTTGGGCACCTGGCCGTTAAACAGGTAAAATATATTGCCCTGGCTATCGGCATAAGTTATATTCCAGAAAGGCACCTGCTGCATTTTCAGGGCTGCTGTAAACTGCTCAAAGTTTTCGGCGTTGGCCATCTTCCACCATTGCAAACAGGCATTCGGGCTATCCATGCCTGCCATTTTAATAGCCAGCGCTTTTTTGCCGCCCATTTTAAAGATATTACCAAAAGCAGAGTTATAGCATTTAAACGGCTTTGGCAATAAGCTGCCATCCGACTGTTTTACCCATATTGTATCTGCCCGGACAATAAAGTTTTGCTTTTTGCCATCCATTAAATAGCCGCCGTCTTTAAGCGTGAGCTCAAACGAGTCGGCATTATCCAACGTGTTATTGGTATGTGTCCAACCCAGATCTTTATTAAAGCCTATCCCGATGCCGGGCATGCCTACCAGGTTGGCACCGTATATTAATTTGCCATTTAAATTAAGCCCCGATTCAAACCAGGTAAATTCTTCGCCCCAGGGCAGGTGCGGGTTCTGCACCAGCATAGCGTTACCGGACGCTGATCTTTTTGGCGCAATGGCCATCGCGTTTGATCCCACGTCCTGCCAATTAGCAACCTGGCCTAATTCGCCGCCACCGGTAAACCGGGTTACAAAAATAAACAGGCTGTGCATATTGATATCATAAGCGCTAACAGGCAATACCATTTGCTTGTCCTTATCAATGGCTTCGGGGTGCGCTTTGGCGTAGGCATTCATGCCAGCGGCAAACGCGGACATCATCAGTTTAACTTCGGGCTTTTGCGATTGGTTAAAAGCGGACGCGATGTGCGGGAAATTCAGGTTATGGATCAACCTGTCCGACTCCTCATATTGCGGTCCCCAATATGCTGCTGCCTTACCTCGCGAGATCCCGTAAAGCTTTAATATCAGGTTAGCGTGAGCCTGCATCTGCGCCCAGCCCTGTGCAAAAAACAATTCTTTTTCGGTAGAGGCAGCGATATGCGGAACGCCCCATTCATCCCAATCTATTTTTGTTTGTTGAGCGTGCAAAGAGAATGTTGATAGCCCGAAAGCTAACAAGCAGAACAAGAAAAAACGTGTCATGATGGGTCTGGTTTGGTTAGACCAAAATACGTTTTTTTCCTAAGGTAATCCCAAGAGTTTATTACCTTAAATACACGGCATCTTCTTCGCCGGTTTCGCTCAGTCTTACATCGATATGCTGTTTGATGATAGTAGATAGCGCGATGCCGGAATAATCGGTAGTAACAGGAAAGTTTTTGTGGTTGCGGTCGACCAATACCACTGTACGCAACTTTTTAAGCGGAACATCAAGGAAGACGCCAAAACCGTAAGCCAGCGATTTACCGCTGTTCAGCACATCGTCTACCAGTATAACTACCTTGTCATTACATTGCTGTATGTCAAAATCAACCTTGGCGTTCAGGCTGCTGCTAAATCGGTCAAGATCAATGGTAAGTACTTTGCTTTTAAACGGGGCAATTTCGTCCAGCACTTTTTTAAGGCGGGTAGCCAGGAAACCACCACGAGGCAGCATACCCGCAATAATAATCTCTTGCTCCTCAAAGTTGTCTTCAAGAATCTGGTAAGCAATACGGTCAATCTTTTGCTGTATTTGCTGCTTGTTTAATATCAGTAGTTCTTTGTCTTCCATTATTACCTGTATAACTTCCCCTCTTGAGAGGGGGAGCACTGGCTCGCGTAGTAGCAGGGGTGTGTTTGTACGCTTAGTGACACACCCCTTCCCCCTCTCAAGAGGGGAATCGCACGGGCCAATACTTTGGTAAATATATTAAATATGTTTATTCCTTATTCATAAGGCACAAACACAAAATTTGCACCTTCTGGTACTACTACAAATACACACATAAAATCTTTGGGACTTTTATAGGTATCAATAAATCGTTGTTTAAGTTCGGCTTTAACAATACCTATCTCTAAAAACTCTTCGAGGGTTGAGGCATGGATACTCCATTCAGCTCCCAGCTCAACCCGGTCCAGTATCAGCTCGCCCAGCTTTAATTCATGCTGGTGCGCCACAAAGATGGGGTATTTAGACAGCCCTTCCACCATGATCTCTACCGCTACTTCGCGTATCGATTCGCTAAACATTTTCAAATCGCGGCGCAAACTTACCAGCGGACTGTCAGCCGCAGGCTTTGGCGCCTCGCCACGCCCCTCATTAAGCAATTCTTCCGGTTCCATTCTTATTCCTTTCTTGCTTCTTAATTCTTATTTCCTGATTTTTAAAAGAACCACATTCTCTACATGCTGTGTATGCGGGAACATATCTACCGGTTGTATCTTCACCGTGTCATATTTTTCTTTTAGCACCAACAGGTCGCGCGCCTGGGTTGCAGCGTTGCAGCTTACATAAACTATTTTTTCAGCTTCGATCTCCATTAAACGGGTCACCACATCCGGGTGCATACCTGCACGCGGCGGGTCAGTTATGATCACATCAGGCTTACCATGCGCCGCAACAAACTCAGCCGACAGTACATCTTTCATATCGCCGGCATAAAATTTTGTGTTGGTGATATTGTTGATGGCACTGTTTATTTTGGCATCCTCGATAGCGCTTGGCACATACTCAACACCAACTACTTCGCGCACATGCCCGGCCACAAAATTGGCTATGGTTCCCGCGCCTGTGTACAGATCATAAACCAGCTCATCGCCTTTAAAGCCGGCAAAATCACGGGTTATTTCATACAGGCGCAAAGCCTGGATACTATTTGTCTGATAAAATGATTTAGGGCCGATGCGGAATTTTATACCTAACATTTCCTCGTGTATATATTCCGGGCCTTTCCATGCAATAACGTCCTGGTCAAAAATAGTATCGTTCTTTTTTTCGTTAAGGATATAAAGTAATGAGGTGATCTGCGGAAACTCAGCCTCTACAAACGACATCAGTTTATTTACCGTTTCTTCGTCCGCGTAAGCGAAAACAACAATAACCATTAACTCGCCGGTTGACGATGTGCGGATAATGAGGTTACGCAAATTGCCCTCATGGCTGCGCAGGTCGTAATACGTATAGCTGTTTTGCTTGGCAAACTCATCTATCCGGTTACGGATCTCGTTTGATGGGTCGGCCTGCAGGTAGCAATGGCGCACATCCAGGATCTTATCAAACCTGCCGGGGATGTGAAACCCCAGCGCGTTCATGTTCAGCGTTCCGTCCTCACGGTTCTCGCCGTCATATAGCCAGCGCTTATTGCTGAAGGTAAATTCTAATTTGTTACGGTAATACCTGTCCGCAGGTGACGGAACAATAGGCAACATCCCGTCCACTTCAATCTTAGCCAGGCGGCTTAAAGCATCTGCTACCGATTTTTGTTTAAACTGCAGCTGCGCGTCATACGTCATGTGCTGCCACTTACAGCCGCCGCAAGTACCAAAGTGCTCGCAGAAAGGATCAACACGATATTGACTGGCTTTTTTCAGATCAATGATCTTAGCTTCGCCAAAGTTTTTCTTGCTGCGATAAACCTGTACGTCAACCACATCGCCGGGTACGGCTTTCTCTACAAACAATACAAAATCATCCGCCTTGCCTACACCCTTGCCTTCTTCGGCAATATCAATAATGGTAACGTCCCCGAAAACCTGGTTTTTTGCTCCTCTGCTCATTTGGCGCAAAGGTAACTGTATTTTTTAATGTGCGAAATTAGTAGTAGTCAACAGTCTTTAGTCGTAAGTCAAAAGTTCTATTTACTTCTTTTGACTTACGACTAAAGACTACCGACTCAAGACTAACTATTTAGACACCCTAACCAGCAATACGCCATGTGGCGCAACTTTGCCGCTTACTGCCGGGATGTCTTGCTGGCGCCAAACATCCCTGAATTTTGTATAACCTTTCAGCGCCGGATCTGATGCGCTTAAGCTAAGGGTTTGATATTTATTTGATGTGTTAAATAATCCAATTGCTTTGCTGCCGTCTTTCATCTCTTTTACCCAAACCTCTACACCTACTTTATCACCATACTGGCGGGCGCTTTTGCCTAACGCGTCCTGGTCAATAGCCAGTACTTCGTCATTTGTAAGCAGGCTTAAGGTAAAGCGGTCAAGATTACCCATATCGCAGCCTATTAATAACGGCGATGCCAGCAGGCTCCACAAGCTGATGTGGGTATATTGCTCGTCGAAAGTAAGGCGGGTATTATGCAGCGCGGGGCCCCAGCCTACTTTACCAACCACCAGCATATCCGGGTCATTAAAATGACCGGGACCGGCAAACGGGGCCGCGGGATCCTGTTTAAAACCAATGCCCGACATACTTTGCCAGGTATCGGTTATATCGCCGGTTGTGCGCCAGCTGTTACCGCCGGCCTCAGCGCCCCATTTCCATACATCGCCCATACCATACTGGCAGTAGCTAAACAGAATATCGCGGTTAGCTTTATCAAGCGACTTGCGCATAACTATGTACGGTTTTTTCATTTCGTCAAGGCTGGGGTTTGGTGGAGCGATCTGGCCGTATGAGCACCAATCGTATTTTAAATAATCAATCCCCCAATCGGCATAAGATTGCGCGTCGTCATCTTCATGCTGCCAGCTGCCTAAATAGCCACCGCAGGTACGTGTACCGGGCGACGAATAGATCCCCATACGCAAACCTAAACCATGTACAAAATCGGTCAGCCCCTTCATATCCGGGAATTTGTTGTTGGTAACGATCTTGCCATTAACGCCACGATCTTCGGCCTCCCAGCCGTCATCGATATTGATATAGGCCCAACCATGAGCGCTTAATCTTTCAGCCATTTCGCGGGCCGATATACGCACTTTAGCATCATTAACGCTAAGGCCCCAGGCGTTCCAGCTGTTCCAGCCAAGCGCGGGGGTAAGGCCAATGTTGTCGCCAATAGCCAGTGTGAACTTTTTAGTGGCACTGCCTTTACTGTTAGTTACTGTAAATACCAGTGGATAAGAACCTTTTTTATCTATTGTACCTGTTATAATACCTGTTGCCGCGTCAAGCTTTAAACCTTCAGGCAAGCCCTGAACTTTATATTTTAAAGGCTTTTGGCCTGTGGCCGGTATCAGGTACAACACAGGATGGCCGGGGCGGGCGCCAAATATAGCTGCACCATTAATTTTTGGCAGTTTTGATACCGGCGGTGTTAAAATATAAGGTGTAGTTTCTTTATCATAAATTGATTTTCCGGATTTTTTATCGGTAAAAGCATATACCACTGTATAAGATTTTTTTTGTGCTGCCGCGAAAGTGAACCACCATTTAAACGGTTTGCCAACTGTAAAATGCGCAGTATCTGTCTTTTTGGTTAAAATAACAGCGTTTGTTTCAGGGTCAATAACCTTAAGCGATATGGCACCCTGGTAGTTGTACTTGTTTGTAGTGGTAAGCACGACAGATTTACCAAGCGAGTTATTATCGCCAAAGCTAAAATCGTTATTCTTATCAAATTGTACATGCTCCATTACATCAGCCATATGGATATTGAAAGCCCCGGTATACATACCACCGGCGCCACCGGTGTCAAAAACACGCACCGCCAGCACATTATCCTTATCCCATAAAACAGCAGGGTTATTTATAGCTATGGTATAACTGCGCGGCCCGTAATGGCCATCACTAATAACGCCGCCAGCGCCACCATATTCGCCTATTAGCTTACCATTAAGAAATACCTGGTCATTATCATCAACATTACCTAAGCTAACTATCAAACTGTCTTTTAAAAAAGCGTTCACTTTGATAGACGATGGGATCACTACGTGGATACGGTACCAGCCGAAACCATCATAATTTGGATGCCCCTGCTGTTCCCAGGTTTTAGACACATCAGCTTTTTGCCAGCCACTATCGTCAAAGTTTGGTGCAGACCACTCGGGTGCATCACCCACAGACAATCTCCAGCCTTTTTGTAATGAAACGTTTTGCGCGACGGCACTAAAGAATGCCAAAGCGAGCATCAGCAAAAGAGTAAATTTTTTCTTCATCAGGATTGTTATTTACTAAGTTTAAAATAGTTGGAACGAACGCCCGTTATAGCGACGGTGTTGAGGGTTAAAAGTAAAGATAATATTTATATTTTGGCAATAGCCATTGCTAACTTATAGCATAAACTGATATCGCGGGCAACGCTAATTGTAAAATATTTAAACTAATAGGTTAATATGCCGTTAAAAATAGCATACACCGTATTTAATATGAAAGACATAGCCAAACGTTTTCCCGAAAACCCATTACTCTCTCCAATTGATCTGAAAGCAAGTGAAGAAGGATTGCAAATTATCTGTTTGCTTAATCCCGGGGTGTTTAAATTTGAAGGTAAGACATGGCTGATCGTCCGCGTGGCCGAAAATGCTATACAAAAAGAAGGCTCGATATTTTTCCCGATATTGAACGAATTAGGCAAAACCGAAATCGTTGAGCTGCCATCAGAACACCCCGAACTGATCACTACCGATCCGCGTGTGATCAAATATATGGGACTGGATTATTTAACCACTTTATCCCACCTGCGTCTACTTTGTACCGATGATGGCATCCATTTTTATGAACCCGAAGGATATCCCCCTCTATTTGGCGCCGGCAGCTTGCAGGCCTTTGGCATTGAAGATTGCCGGGTTACATTGCTTGAAGATAAATATTACCTCACCTTCACTGCGGTATCGGGCAATGGCGTGGGCGTTGGTATGCGTACCACAACCGACTGGAAAACTTTCAAGGGCCATGGTATGATCTTACCGCCGCATAATAAGGATTGCGCCATCTTTGAGGAAAAAATAAACGGCTTATATTATTGCCTGCACCGCCCCAGCAGCGTGGATATTGGCGGTAACTTTATCTGGCTGGCCGAGTCGCCGGATGGTGTGCATTGGGGTAACCATAAATGTATTGTAAAAACCCGGCTGGATAACTGGGACAGCCAACGCGTAGGCGCCGGGGCCGCACCTATTAAAACCGAAAAAGGCTGGCTGGAGATCTATCATGGCGCTAACAAAGAGCACCAATATTGTTTAGGCGCTTTCCTGCTTGATCTGAACGACCCATCAAAAGTGATAGCCCGCACCGGCGACCCGATCATGAAACCTACTGAACCTTACGAGTTAAGCGGCTTCTTCGGTAACGTAGTGTTTACCAATGGCCATGTGGTTGATGGGGATACCATCACTATCTATTATGGTGCCTCTGACGAATTTGTTTGCGGGGCGAGGTTTTCTATTAAAGAGATATTGGAAAAGCTGGGCGTGTAGGGCGTAGATTACTAACCCGATCATCGCTTCGCTTGATCACCCTCTCTTCGCCTTTGGCGGAAAGAGGGTTCTTTTTTTTTATTAATGAACTATTTGCCCTCTTTATCGCTTGCGAAAGAGAGGGCCGCGCACGAAGTGCCGCGGGGTGAGTCCACGGCGCGCTTAACCAAAAAAGACGCAAATATGCGTCTCTACAAATCTGCGCTATCGTTCCCCCTTCAGGGGGTTAGGGGGCTTAGTATTCCCCAATAGACAACAACACCAGCGTACACGCATACTCCGTCTCAATCCCCTTAGCTTCTGCCAGTTTTTGCAGTTCGGCATTTTCTGTTCCGGGATTAAAGATGATCCGTTTGGGATGGGTGTTTAATATATAATCGTAAAGCGCAGGTTGGTTTTGCGGGCCAACGTATAGTGTAATGGTGTCTATATCACCATGGATGGTTTCAGGCTTTTCTATAGGCACACCTGCAACCTCGCCGGTTTTCAATCCCACATTAACTATAGCATGCCCACGCCCTGCCAGGCGGTTAGCAGCCAGGTATGCGTATCTGCCGGCATTTGGCGTAGCGCCTAAGATCAATGTTTTTTTATTAGCCATAATTACCTCTCCTAATCCTGTCGATTTAAAAGCCCCCTCTCCTTTGGAGAGGGGTTGGGGTGAGGCTTTCAAATATTGCGCCAAGCTGTAATATTTACGGGTTTTGACAGTCAAACATCCGTCACGAAAAATAATTTAATTTTTTTTAAAATGTTTTTAAAGGTGAATCGTCTATATCTTTAAAACAAGTAATACATTGATAACAGCATTAATGCCCGAAGAAAGAAACAGCCATATACTAAGCGCTATAAAAGCGTATAGTAAGAATTTGCTGGGCTTTATCCGAAAACGGGTGAAAAATGATGCTGATGCTGAAGATATCCTGCAGGATGTGTGGTACCAGTTTAGCGCACTGGTAAATTCTGAACCAATTGAGCAGACAGGCGCCTGGCTGTATAAAGTGGCAAGGAACAAAATTACAGATAAGCATAAAAAGAAATCAGAAACTTTACTTGACGACCTGTTTACCGGCGGCGATGATGATGACGATGACACCTCAGGTTTTAAGGACCTGCTGATGCCAGACGACAGCACCCCCGAAACAGAATACGTGCGCAACCTTTTTTGGGAACAGCTCTTCAGCGCGCTGGATGAGTTGCCCGAAGAACAAAAGCAGGTATTTATCTGGCAGGAAATGGAAGATATGACCTTCCAGGAAATATCAGAAATGACGGGCGTAAATGTAAATACGCTGGTATCGCGCAAGCGGTATGCGGTATTGCATTTGCGCGACAGGTTACAACAGTTATATCAGGAGATCACAAAATATTAAAATTTAAAAACATGAAAAGATTATTTTTTAAAGGACGGTTTATATTCATACCCATTGCGGTAGCCGCCTTTCTGTCGCTCATCAGCTTCGCGGTGATGCAACTTTGGAACAACTTATTACCCGACATATTACACGTTACGGCCATAACCTTCTGGCAGGCCATGGGCATATTTATACTGTGCAAGATCCTGTTTGGCTTTGGCCATAAAGGAGGCCGTGGCTGGGGTAACCGTGGCGGTGCGCCATGGATGCGCCATAAAATGGAAGAACGCTTTAAAAGCATGACCCCGGAGCAAAAAGAAAAGTTTAAACAAAAAATGCGCGACCGTGCCAATTGCGGCCCATGGGGACGTGACGATCGCCACCCGTTTAACCGCGACTGGGACAACTTTGATAAAGAAACAGAAGCAAAAACTGAATAAAAACAGCCCCACCCAACCCTCCCCGGTAGGGAGGGCTTTTAAGTCTCCCCTACCGGGGGAGATTTAGAGGGGGCATTAAACTCACAATTATGGATGTACTGATATTTTCAACAAGCGTTTCTGCGCCCGAGCAGGTAACAAGGGTGCAACCCTTGTTAACCTCTGTACAGGCAATCCAGGACTTTAATTTCGACCTGGAAGATTGCGACAATATTTTGCGTGTAGTGGCTGATGACCTGTCGCCACGGTATATCGAGACCCTGCTTAATAACGCAGGATTTTTATGTACGGAGCTGGAGTATTAGCCCCCTAACCCCCTGAAGGGGGAACGATAAAGCAAAGAAAAGGGGTGTCATCCTGAGGCTCTCGAAGGACGAGCGCAAAGGCCACACCTGTTTGTTTTATCAACCTATAATTATCCTGTTCAGCAATGCTATCTGCCCGGCGTGGTAAACCTGGTGCTGAATAAACCCATATACCAGCTCTTTGTAAGTAGTAACCGGTTCGCCAGGCCGCTCATCAATTATCGGTTGGTTCCATTTATCTTCGGAGAAATCACGAATGGTTTTTACCAGGTTCACGTTAACCAGTTTCAGGTCTTCTATCCACATTTTCCATTTTTGTTCGTCCGGATCGCCGGGATGGGGCCAGTTACCGCTAACGGGTAATGAGGCAGGTTTTTCGTTCAGACGGTCAATAACCTCTTCGGTCCAGCTTACCATGTGCAAAATAATTTCGGCAATGGTATGCGCATGGCCCTGCCGCTCGTAAGCGCTATCAAAAGTTACCTGGTCAAGGATCTTATAAACAGGCGAGCCGTACCACGGTTGTCCGGATAGTACTTTTTCGAGTTCGTTAATGAGTTTTTCGTTTGTTTCCATAATTATAAATATTGGGGTCAACCTGAGGCACTCGAAGGGTGAGCGTAAAGGCCCGCCCGCATGTTTCGAGGGCCTCAACATGACACCCTACTTTTCGTTCAAACAATCTTCCCCGCTGCCACCGCGCAATTTATCCCATCAATAGCAGCAGAAATTATGCCACCGGCATAGCCCGCGCCTTCGCCGCAGGGAAATAACCCCTGTACCTGTGGGTGCTGCAAAGTTTCTTTATCCCTCGGGATCTTTATGGGCGATGAAGTGCGCGATTCCACGCCCACCAATATCGCTTCGTTAGTATAATACCCTTTCATCTTTTTTCCAAACACCGGCAAGGCATCGCGCAGGCGGTCATGGATCCAATCAGGTAATACCTCTTTCAGTTCCACACTTTTGGTACCGGGCAAATAAGAGTTTTCGGGCAGATCAACAGATAGTTTGCCATTTACAAAATCTACCATCCGCTGCGCGGGAGCCACCAGTTTACCGCCGCCTGCTTTGTAAGCCAGTTGTTCAATACTATGCTGAAAGTTAAGCATCTTGAACGGGTCGTTGTTATCGCCTTTCACATCTTCCATGTTGATCTGTACCACCGTGCCCGAATTGGCGAAAGGGTTATTCCGTTTCGATGGGCTCCAGCCATTTACTACAATCTCTTCAGCTTCGGTGGCGCAAGGAGCGATTATACCGCCGGGACACATGCAGAACGAGAACACGCCGCGCCCATCCACCTGTTCAACCAGGTTATAATATGATGGCGGCAAGTCGGGCCCGCGGTACTCGCAATGGTATTGGGCGCGGTCAATAATTTCCTGCGGATGCTCGATACGTACACCCAGCGCGAAAGGCTTGGCCTCGATCAATATATTTTGCCGATGCAGCATTTCAAACACATCCCTTGCGGAGTGGCCCGTCGCCAGGATAACGGCGTTGGCCTTCAATATATCACCGGATGCCAGTTTCACGCCCCGGATCTTACCGAAATCAGCAAGCAGGCTTATCACTTTGGCATCAAAGATCACCTCGCCACCGGCGTTCAAGATGGTTTCACGGATGGCAGTGATAATTTGTGGTAATTTGTTGGTACCTATATGCGGGCGGGCATCTACCAAAATATCTTCGGCAGCGCCGTGGGCCACAAAGGTTTTGAGCACGGCATTCACGTCGCCACGCTTGGTGCTGCGGGTGTAAAGCTTCCCGTCCGAATACGTGCCGGCTCCGCCCTCGCCGAAACAATAGTTGCTTTCGGGGTTTACCAGGCCCTGTTTGTTGATGTTGGCCAGATCGCGGCGGCGCTCTTTTACGGCTTTGCCACGCTCTAAAACGATGGGTTTAAAACCCATCGTTATGCATTGCAAAGCGGCGAACAATCCTGCGGGCCCGGCACCCACAATGATCACAGGTTTGGCATCCTTAACATCAGGGTATTGCTGGGTATAAGTTTCGGGATGATAAATTTCATCTACAAAAACCTTAACCTGCATGCGGTAAACCACACGGCGGCCCCGCGCGTCGATAGAGCGTTTAAGTACCTGTACCCCTGTAATTTTTTGTGGCGATATATTTAAGGCAGTAGCCGATAGCTTTTTTAAAACTTCCTGGTCATCCTGCTGCCCCGGCGGGCATACTATTTCTATTTCTTTGATCATGGTGCTGCCCGGTTTTTATCCGGGATGCTGCAAAGATAGACTAAGATTTTTAGGATTAAAAGATTTTAAGACGCTCAACTTTCTAATCCTATCATCTTTTAATCCTACGAATCTTAGTTCAGACATTGCGTTAACGATGGTAGCGGATACCGGCCTTGCGCCTAATGCCTTGCGCAGTATGAGCGTACAGCGTGGGCCGCAGGCAACGCCATTATTAAGTTGGCAGTTATGAGTTTACAGTAGGCAGCGTTTGTAATGTAAAATCCTAAAATCTTTGAATCCTAAAAATCTTAGTCTATCTTTAAACACCACTTGTATATACCTGCATGAAACCAATTATTACCATCCTTACACTGATTTGCACATTGTTGTTTAACCAACGCGGCTTTGCACAACCGGCAGATCTGCCCATAGCCGCCAAACCGTGGAACGCCTTCTGGATAAATGCCCGCAACGAAACCGGGCGCGATTACGGCGTGTTCTACTTCCGCAAAACCATCGATCTGGCAGCTAAGCCGGCTACGTTCTTTGTTAATGTATCGGCGGATAACCGGTATAAGCTATATGTTAACGGGCAGTTGGTGTCGTTAGGCCCTGCGCGCGGAGATACCTATTTCTGGAACTATGAGCATGTCGACCTGGCACCATACCTCGCCGCGGGTAAAAACGTAGTGGCGGCCCAGGTGTGGAACGAAGCCGAAGCGAGGCCCGAGGCGCAGATAAGCCTGCGCACCGCATTTATTTTACAGGGCGCCACCGCCGCCGAAGAAGCGCTGAACACCAACAATAGCTGGAAAGCCATGCGCGACAACGGCTACCAGCCCCTCGCTGTTAACCTGGGCTATGGCGCTTACTACGTGGCGGGCCCCGGCGAAATGATAACCGAAAGTAAGGTGATAAAAAACGCTACTTCACCCGCCCTTGACGACAGCGCCTGGCCCGCTGCCGTTAACCTTGACCACGGCAAACCAAAAGGCATGGCCGATGCTTTCGGCTGGATGCTGGTACCCTCGCAGATCCCGCAGATGGAACAGGTTTACCAGCGAATCCCCTCGGTTCGCAAGGCTGTAGGGACTAATGTGCCGCAAGGTTTTCCGGGGACAAAAAACGCTTTAACCATCCCGGCTAATACCACCGCTACGCTGATACTGGACCAAACGTATTTAACCAATGCTTACGTTACGCTAAACTTCAGCAAGGGTAGCGGCGCGGGGATCTCGCTTACTTATGCCGAATCGCTTTTTGATAATTTGAAGAAATACGGCAACCGCAAAGGCGACCGTAACGCTGTGGAGGGTAAGGACTTTGGCGGACGAAAGGACAGCCTGCTTGCCGACGGTACTGATGGCCAAACGTTCACTACGCTGTATTGGCGTACTTTCCGCTATGTCCGGCTGATCGTACATACACAGGATGAGCCGCTGGTTATTGACGACCTGTATGGTACGGCCACAGGTTATCCGTTTAAACTCAACGCCAAACTAAAAACCGACAACCCCGAAATGCAGCAAATGCTGGACATTGGCTGGCGCACCGCCCGCATGGATGCTATTGAGACTTATATGGATTGCCCTTATTACGAGCAGCTGCAATACATTGGCGATACCCGCATACAAGCCATGGTGAGCTACTACAACAGCGGCGACGACCGCCTGATGCGTAACGCCATTAACCTGATGGACCATTCGCGCATTGGCGAGGGGCTGACGCTGAGCCGGCACCCGTCATTTAGTCCGCAGATCATTTCTACGTTTTCGTTATGGTACATTGGGGTGCTGCATGATTACTGGATGTACCGGCCCGATAGCCTGTTTATAAAGGGCAAGTTGCGGGGCGAACGCGCTGTTTTAGACTTCTTCAACAAGTACCAGCAGGCCGACGGATCGTTAAAGAACACGCCGTACTGGACCTTTGTAGACTGGGCAGACCAATGGCCGTCGGGTATGCCGACGCTGGGCAGCAAGGGCGGCTCGGCCATGTTCGACCTGCAATTGCTCACGGCTTACCAGCAAGCCGCCGATATGGAAGCCAAAATGGGGATGCCCGCCTTTGCCGCCTTATATCGCGCACAGGCCGCGAAGCTGAAACGCACCATACAAACCAAATACTGGGACCCGGCAAAACAACTCTATGCCGATAACGAGGATAAGCACAGCTTCTCGCAGCATGTTAATTCGCTGGCGATACTGACAGCCGTTGCGAGCAAAGCCCTGGCCCCTGCTATTGGCAAAAAGGTGCTGGCTGATGCCACACTTACCCAATGCACCATATACTTTAAGTACTACCTGCACCTGGCCCTGGTGCAGGCCGGCATGGGTAATGATTATTTGAAATGGCTTGACAAATGGCGCGAAGACATTAAACTGGGACTGACCACCTGGGCCGAAATGAGCGACGTAGCCGCCAGCCGCAGCGACTGTCACGCCTGGGGCGCCAGCCCAAACATAGAGTTTTACCGAACCGTGTTGGGTATTGACAGCTATGCCCCCGGCTTTGCCAAAATAAAGATCGAACCCCACCTGGGCGACCTGAAAACCGCTTCGGGCGAGATACCGCACCCCAACGGCAAAGTAGCTGCCGATTACGCGCTTAAGGGCAGCACCTGGAACATCAAACTAAGCCTGCCCCCAAAAACTACAGGCATATTTGTTTGGAAGGGTAAGACGTTTGCCTTGAATAGTGGGGAGAATGTGTTTAGGATGTAGGCCTGGTCGATGTCTTGTGTAATGCAATTTGCATTAATAACCGTCAGTAAAATGCAGTAAGAAGCAAATTATTGCATTTATTGTAGTTTCATGACCGGCTGTAGTGCAAACTGAAAGCATTGTCCGCTCTTGGCCGCGGAGGCCCATTACTTTTTTCCTTGATGAAAAAAGTAACAAAAAAATCAAGTCAGCCGATAGGCTTCTTGCGCTCGAGGCCTTTGCCCTGCAAACCAGGTAAAACCGAGGGCCCGGTCCTTTTGCCGCCGGTTGTCGCTCAGGGCTACCGCTTCAGGCAAAATTACCAATGCCCTTGCAGCCGCACAACCCAACTTATTTTACCTGCTTTCACCCGAAGCTTTTCGTCTGACGGTTCGGTAATGACCAATATTGTTGTATTTATGCACATTCAAAAAAAAGCGTAAAGGCCCGCCAATTCGCCGGGCCGGGAGTCTGGCCTTGTGCGGCTGAAGCGATCGAATTGGCTTGATGTTTGGTTACTTTGCATCTAAGGTAAAGTAACTGGCCTCCGCGGCCAAGAGCGGACGATGCTCACAGTATACACTACGTTCGGTCAATACAACTACGACGCGTTAACAACCACTAAACACCTGCATGTCAAGCTTTACCGATAAAACTATATATTTACTTAAAAAGAATTTTTATGGAAACAACTGATAACTCCGAATGGAAATTTGATGTAAAGTATAAACAAAAGCTTGAAACGGAAGAGGCGAAACTAATTATAGAAGGTGCCGAAACCGCTTTTAACGATTCCATCGAAACCAGTGTGCGCATCCTTGACAGGACCACCTCACTTTTACAACTGGTAGCGGGCGTACTGGTGGGCCTGGTGGCTTATGCCATTGGCGATTGGGAAAAGACAGCAAGCTTTGACGCTATCTTAATTACCGCCATAGCGGGCATCGCCTATTATTTTTTGTTGGGGATCTTCTTTATCTACCCCAATATCAGGCCGATGGAATATGTGCTGCCGGGCACCCAACCTAAAAAGGTGATCAATGACACAGTGTTCGATTTGCCGAAAGATAACCGGTTGAAATTGTTATACATCACAAAGATCACGAACCTGCAGGCCGGCATCACCGAAAACCGGGCAAAAAATGATAAACGATGGAAGATCTACAAACAGTCATTAAACCTGCTGTTCTATTCGCCCATTGTTTTGATCGTGGTTTATTTAATAAGCCGCAGGTACTTTTTATAGGTTATTCCACGCTTTCGTCGCCCCTGTCGTTGGTGTCAATTTCAGGGAAACTCTCCGGCGGAAGCTCTTCGATGAGATACTTCTGACCTACGTCGTTGGTATCCAATTCAGGATACTCTCCCGGCGGGATAGCAGTCGCCTGCCCATGGTCATTGGTCGGGATCTCCGGAAAATTCTCTTCCCCGTCGTCATTAACAGGAATATCTTCGTCTGGTATCATAACTCAGTTTATATAAATTAAACTTAGGCAATTAAATTTGAAAAACAAATAGTTGAGGTTGAATGGATTACATCAGCTTTTATGTTATGAATACGCGCGCAATTGCCGACGCTATATACATAGTATCTAATGTTAAAGCGTTTATTCTACATTATAAAGCAAAAAGAAGATTAAATATACAAAGACTGGGCTTATATTGTTCCAATAAATTCCGAATCTGGCGCGAGTATGTAGCTAAGCCAAAGAGCGCTGAATACTCGTGACTTTACGAAATATTACCAAAAAGTAAGCAACAATTATCCGGCTCTTTAAGTATTTTTAATCCATATGAGTACTAAATATAAATTCGGAGATCAGGAACAATTATATTTTATAAGTTTTGCGGTAGTTAACTGGATCGATCTGTTTATCCGTAATGAATACAAAGATATTATGTTGGATTCGTGGCGGCATTGCCAGCAAAACAAAGGGTTGGAAATATATGGCTGGTGTATCATGACCAGCCATATACACATGATCATAGGCAGCCACGGCGAAAAACTGGAAGACATCATGCGGGATATGAAAAAACATACGTCGGTAGCTTTAAAGGCGGCTATAAAAAACCATCCCGGCGAAAGCCGTAAAGAATGGATGTTATGGATGATGGAAAGAGCCGGAACAAAAAACAGTCAAAACCTTAATTTTCAACTTTGGCAGCAAGACAACCATCCCATTGAATTATTCGATCAAAAAATATTACATCAAAAACTGGATTATATACATAACAATCCCGTCGCGGCAGGCATTGTGGAAAAGCCTGAAGATTATTTGTATAGCAGCGCCAAGGATTATTACGGTTTACAGCCATCTTTATATCCTGATACTATATTAATTGAACCATTAATAATGAAATAAAAAAGGCACAAGTAGCATTTACACACACCACCCACCCGACATACTTGCGCCAGCATGGGATAGTTACAGGCGCAACTCCAACACCAGTTGGGCAACATTAAAAAAATGAGAAAACTTAAATTTCCAGTAACATTCAAAGAATTAAAGTTTAATAAGCAGCTTTCTTCTTTAGAAATGCAAAAAATTGAGACAGGTAAAGAACCAAACCATATGGATGACAAATGGATTGTTTATTTTCAGGATTCATGGTTGTATTTTCACAGATTTTTGACAGGTAATTGCATTTATAAAATACATGTCATGTGCCAAGAGTTAAATTGTGAAATAGACAAAGTGTTAGTTAACGGAGATTCCGACCAGTACGACTTTGATGAACACAATGAACTGACTTTTTTTGAAGAATTATTTGATCTTTTTATTAATTCGAAAATATAGGTAGTGGGTAGTGTATCAAATTGTTGTTGCTGTAAATTACCATCCCCCAATCTGGCCCAATCTGGCGCGAGTATGCAGCGAGGGGAAAGAGGGCTGAGTACTCGTGACTAACAAACAATAAATACACAAAAAGATTAGTAATGCAATAAATTGTTTTTTACTGCAATTTATTGACGGATACTGACGCAACTTGACGGAAACTGACGCAACTTGACGGAAACTGACGCAGTTTTTGCAAGCATACAGCGGTATAAAAAGCTTTTAGTATCGCGATGACACGCGGGAGAGCTAAGAGATCTTCCACTTGCAGGGTATTAACTACAGCTTCCTGAATTCTCATGACTTTACCATGTGGATGGGTAATTGTCAGAAAATGTGTGCCAAACTGTACCATGAAATCAATCCAATGAAATCAATTTTCTAACCATCAATCAGTTGCAAAAAATGGTTTATCAAAGTGTATCATTGGGACACATTCAGTTTGGTACACCTGTTATAATAACACCCCTTTACCTCGCGCTCCATAGGGTTCTTGGGACAAGAGGAGAACCGTACGGTCCCGAGCTCTAATAATTGTGGGCCATCTTCGTCAGCAAGCGACGATATGTTGAATGCCCTACTTAGAGATAGCCAGGCACCTTCTTTGTCACAAAATCATTTATGGCATGGTAATAGCATATCAATACCTATAATTAATTATTATGCGCACCATAACATTCCCCCGGTTTAACGTTGATAAGCTTAAGGCCGATTTGAGGCAGGGCTTTAAAAACCTGGCCCAGGGCGGGTTCAGAAAGATCTACAACCATATCGACCAGCTTAGCATTAAAAAAGGCGTGGACGAGATGGGCATCGATAAGTTTGTTAACCAATGTGCCTTACTGGCAGCCGGCAGCGGCGCCTTAGCCGGTGCCGGCGGGTGGGCAACCATGCTGGTGGGTGTCCCGCTGGATCTGGCAAACCTGGTTACCCAGCAATTCAGGGTGACGATGGCCATCACCTACCACCAAACCGGCCGGTACGAACTACGCTTTAATGATTTCTTCAAGGTCGTAGCCGCATCATTAAAAGTAGATGCGGGTATGACCGTCACCAAAAACGTAATGGAAGAAGTGGCCGAAAAGCTGCTCATTAACCTGGGCAGCAAAACTGCCGAACGGCTGGTGCCTGTTGTTGGCGCGGTAATTGGCGGCTCGGCCAATTATTTGTTTATTAAACGAGTGGCCAGGCGATTGGGTGATAGTTAAATGCTAAACAATTACTCCAACCCTATCTTCTGATGCTGATACGGGATCTCTACATGGGCAAAGCCGTGTTGGTTTAGCGTTTTTGCAAAGTGTTGCTGCACCTCGTACTCGCCATGTACCAGGAAGATCTTTTTGACCTTTTTGGGATCCTGGCATTTTAAAAAATGCAGCAGGTCTTCGTAATCGCCATGCGCACTCATTGATTTGATGGAGCGTACCTCGGCCCTAACCTCGTAGGTATCACCAAATATGTGTACCTCGTGGTCGCCGCGCAGCAGGTGCCCGCCAAGCGAATTCGGCTCGCAATAGCCTACTATCAAAATGGTGGTTTTGGCGTTGCCGATGTTGTTCTTAATATGATGCTTGACCCTGCCCGCCTCGGCCATGCCTGATGATGAGATGATCACACAAGGCCGCGGGTCGTCATTTAAAGCGATAGATTCTTCTGTCGATTGTATAAACCGTAATCCCTTAAACGCGAACGGATCGGCATCCACTTTTAAAACTTCTTTCACATCACGGTTATAAACCTCGGGGTGATCTTTCAAGATCTGTGTTGCCTTGTCAGACAACGGGCTATCGACATAATAAGGCACATCAGGCAAAATCCCCTTAAGCTCAAGCGAGTTTAATGCGTACAATAACTCTTGTGTACGTCCCACGCTAAAGGCGGGGATAATTACCTTACCTTTTTTTATTAGACAGGTTTGTTTGATCACCTCCAGCAAAGCATCTTCAATAGGCGCCAGTTCTTTATGTAGTGAGTCGCCATAGGTTGATTCCAGCAAAATGTAATCAGCCTGCAGGAAGCGCTGCGGATTTTTTAACAATAGATCGCCATAGCGGCCAACATCGCCACTGAAAGTAACATGCGTTTCCTTACCGCCTTCATTCAATACCAAATGCACCGCGCAACTGCCCAGGATATGCCCGGCATCGCTAAAGTGAAACTTAACATTTGGGGTAATGGCATACTCCTCGTGGTACTCAACTATCTTGAACAGGCGCAGCGCATCCATTGCCTGGTCCTCATTGTATAAAGGTTCAAGCAGGGGCAGGCCCTTTCTTGCTCGGTGTTTGTTGCTGTACTCCACATCGCTCATCTGGATCCGTGCCGAATCCATCAGCAGGATGCGGGTAAGGTCCATCGTTGCCGATGTACAAAAGATCTGTCCGTTAAAGCCCTCGGCAACCAACCGCGGGATCAGCCCGCAATGGTCAATATGCGCGTGCGACAGGATCAGGTAGTCCACTTTTTTAGGGTTAAAGCCGAAGTGCTCATTCAGGCCCTCGGTGTTTTCACCCAGGCCCTGGAACATGCCGCAGTCCAGCAAAATGCCGGTGCCATCCTGTAAATGTATTAAATGCTTGCTGCCGGTTACATTACGGGCGGCGCCATGAAAAGTTATATCCATTAGTATAATCCAGGTTGAAAGATTGGAGAACGAAGGTGGTGAAAAAATGTTTAATTAAATAAAAACTAAAAAATTAGTTGTAATTATCATTTATAACTAATAACTTCGTTTAAAGAATATAAACCCCTATAATTAAAATCGCAACACCATGGAAATTAAAGAACTTACCCGCGCCGAAGAACAATTAATGCAGATACTTTGGCAAATAGAAAAAGGCTTTGTAAAAGATGTGATGGAACACCTGCCCGAGCCTAAACCGGCGTACAATACGGTATCCACCATCATTAGGATCCTGGAGACAAAAGGCTTTGTTGCTTATAACGCCTTCGGTAAAAGCCACCAGTACTACCCCATCATCAGCAAAGAGCAATACCAAGGCTTTGCTACGGATAAACTGATGAACGGGTACTTTGATAATTCTGTAAAACACATGTTCTCGTACTTTGTGAAGAAAGAAAAAATTGATTTGAAAGAAGCCGACGAGATCATGAAACTGATTGAGAAACTTAAAAACAAATAGTTATGAACTGGTGGCATTATTTATTACTGGTAAATTTTTACCTGGTATTATTTTTTGGCTTTTACGCGTTGCTGCTGCGCCGCGAAACCTTTTTCCAGCTTAACAGGGTTTACCTGGTAGCGTCATCGCTGCTGTCGTTTTTTATCCCGGTTATACAGGCCGACTGGGTAAAGAGCCTCTTTATCACGCAGGAGGTACAAGATACAATATACAGCGGACCTATATCCGTGGTATATAATTTTACCGTAAGGCCGGAAGCCACACATGCCATAACCCTGGGCCAGGTATTTAATGCCATCTACATAGCAGTTACCGTTTTTTTAGTATTGAGGCTGTTGTGGCAATTGCTGATCCTGAAAAAAGAGATCGAAAAGCCATCGCCCTCGGCGGCATATTCATTTTTTAAGAAGATAAGTTTGGGCGATAACCTGTCACAGTCAAAGATCATCGCCGAGCATGAACAGGTGCATGCCGGCCAATGGCATTCGGTTGATGTTATGATCATCGAAATTGTGATGATCATTAACTGGTTTAACCCGGTTGTGTACCTGTACCGCTTTGCTATTAAATACATCCACGAGTTTATTGCCGACAGGCAGGTGATCCGGGCCGGCACAGACAAGGTTGATTATGCCTTACTGTTGCTAAGCCAAACCTTCGAGGTTGATAGCCATAAACTGGTTACACCATTTTTCAACCGAAGCCTTTTAAAACAACGAATTATGATGATGCAAAAAAACAAATCGCAACGCATAGCCCTTGCAAAATATGGGCTATCTGCACCTTTATTTATTTTGATGATGATATTTTCGTCAGCCACAGTAAATAATAGTAAGGCTGTTAAGGTGATAAACAGGAAGACGGAAAAGGTATTAGCGATGCCTGCTAATGATGTGGTTACTACGATAACAGACCATGCAGAAATACCTGCAAGCCAAACTAAAACAACTACAGATACAGTAAAGGATAACAAGATCTTTAGCCAGGTTGAAACCCAACCCCAATTTCCGGGCGGATTGCCTGCATTCGCCCGGTTTCTTGGCGCAAATATTCATTACCCTGCTGCCGACCGTGAAGCCAAAGTACAGGGAACGGTAATTGCAACTTTTGTGGTTGAAATGGATGGCACCTTGTCTGACATTAAAGTGGTGCGGGGCCCGTCTACAACAATGAATAACGAAGCTGTAAGGGTTCTTTTATTATCTCCGAAATGGAAACCCGCTTATCAAAACCATCATGTAGTGCGGGTACAATATACCGTGCCGATAAAATTTGCCTTGAATAATGCTAAGGCCGCAGTTGTGGATGAGAAAGACAAGATCCATCTTACGGTTGATAAGCAACCAAGCTTCCCCGGCGGATTAGAAGCATTTGGCAAATACCTTGGTAATACCGTTAAGTACCCGGGCAGCGACAGGGAAAAGGGTGTTAGCGGCAGGGTGATCTGCACGTTTGTTGTTGAAAGAAACGGTACCCTGACTGACATTACAGCCCTTAACGGGCCAAGCCAGGCCATGAAAGACGAATCTGTACGTGTATTAAAGCTATCGCCCAGGTGGCAGCCCGGCCTGCAGGGAAACAAACCGGTACGGGTGCAATATACCGTTCCTATAAACTTTGTCTTAGATGCATCAGGCACTACAGCAGACGACAATGGCAAGATCTACTCGCAAGTAGAGAAACAGCCTATGTTTCCCGGCGGCCTTGAAGCGTTTTCAAAGTATTTGAGCACCAATATTCGCTACCCGGCCGAGGATAAAAATAACGGTATTGAGGGTAAAGTTATTGTAACATTTGTTATTGAAAAAGACGGCACCTTGTCTGATATCAAGGCCGTCCGCGGCCCATCCGAAACATTAAAGAGTGAAGCGGTAAGAGTGCTCACCAGATCGCCTAAATGGCAGCCGGGATATCAAAATAACCAACCGGTAAGGGTGTCTTATGCTGTACCTATTGCATTTACTGCGCAAGGTGATAATAACAAGCCATCGACAGGCGCAGTGCGCGATACCACACTAAAGTTAGGCGCGGCCGGCAGCCCGCTTTATATTATTGACGGGCATGAGCTTGAGATCGGGTCGCACCCCTTATCAACAATGGAGCAAAAAGATATTGCAGCCATGGAAATTTTAAAAGGCGAAGCAGCTACCAAACAATATGGCGACAAAGGCAAGAATGGTGTTATTATGATCACAACTGTTAACGGCGATAAAAAGAAAGATGACCTGATCAATATGAATGATATTGTACTAACGCCCAGCTTTTACCTTGCCAGCCGCTGGTAAAAAAACAAAACCGATACTAAACCTTAATAGTAGTTTAACTACACAATCCAAGCCCTGCCGTTTACGCCGCAGGGCTTTTTTATTTAGCAGTGTTTTTAGTTTAAGATTCCGTTTCATTAGTAACGCCAACCCCATACCTTATTGCCGCTTCAAGTATGTTAATGTTTATATCTTTTAATTTTTTGAACTTAAGGCAATACCCGGTCACGCTCGCTTTGCCTATTTCTTTTCCATACGTTTGGGTTAAGTATGTCTTATCCTTGATACCGAGGATATAGACAGAAATTCCGGTTGTGTTTGCACTCAAACCAATCTGAAAAAAATCCCTGGTCTTTCCATCAGCATATTTTATGGTGTAAGATCCATAACCTATATTAGGGTTACTAACCGTTTTATTTTCGCTGTTTTTACCATTGTCGAACCATAATTTACAGCCCGGTAAAACTTGAAGTATGTGCTGGTGCAACACTTGCATATCACTACGCTTTGGTTCAGGTTGGCTGGCAATATATTCTTTGATTTGTTCTTGTGCGTCCATATAAAATATTGAATTACAGGTTACTTACTTTGGCTTTTCAAATTTCGCTTTATTTTTAGTTATACACTAATTCATTTCTTTTATCTTCCTTCGAAGGCACCCTCACTTCTCTTTGGTTCATTATTCAAACTGAGACACTACATTTTATTTGTTTACGATAATTATTATATTTATACCTGAATAAACCTATATCATGAACCTGTCAGTTAAACAAAAAATAACCGCAACCTTTTTTCCTGTAATTTTAGTGTTTCTGTTCTGCGCAACTAATAGCAAGGCAACAAACGTTACTATTTCTATAGCTGATACCACGCATGAAAAGATTTTCGCACAGGTTGAAATGCAGCCTCAGTTTCCGGGCGGCCTCCAGGCTTTTGGCGTGTTTCTGGGTCAAAATATACATTACCCGGCAGATGATGCTAAAAACAAAATACAGGGGCGTGTTATCTGCACCTTTATAGTTGAAAAAGACGGCACCTTATCAAATATAAAGGCGTTACGCAGCCCAACCGAAGCTATGGCTAAAGAGGCACTACGGGTATTGGCACTTTCGCCGGTCTGGAAACCCGGCTACCAGAACGGAAAACTGGTTAGGGTTGCGTACACCGTGCCCATTAATTTTTCATTGGGAAGTAAATAATACTTAATATAGCTTTAAACCCGGCATGAGAGAGGATCTAAAACAATAAGCATAATCATATATTTAATTGAATATCATTTATTTATATAATAATAATTATATTTATTTAACCAATTATAAGATTTATGAACTGGAAACTTATTTTTCAACTATCCGCTTTCGGGCTTATCATGGCTTTTGCCACAATATCGCTCATCCCTGAAAAAATTGAACCGCTGTTTTGGTTGATCATATTTGCATTTTGTGCCTATGTGATTGCTAAAGCGGCGCCGGGCATGTATTTTTTACATGGCTTTTTGGTGAGCCTGGTTAACTGTGTCTGGATAACCGCTGTACACTGTTTCTTTTATGATAGCTACGTTGCACACCACCGTGATATGGCCGCCATGTACACCGGTATACATCCCCGCAAAATGATGCTGGTTTACGGGCCGGCATTTGGCATAATGTTTGGCCTGGTACTTGGGTTATTTGCATTTATAGCTTCAAAAGCGGTGAAGAAAACAGCGCAATAAGTCGACGGTTATCTATAGCATTTTTTTAAATAAACCAAAAATGTTATGCATTAATTATTAATTTTGCCGTAGACAAGAACTAAAATTAACATATAATGAAACCTTTCATTTCAAGAACACTTTACGGATTTTTAAACTACAGCATTGCGGCGCTGCTAATTGCATCGCCATGGTTATTTGGTTTTTCGCATGTTACAATAGCAGCAGCCGTATTAATGCCGCTTATTATAGGCTGGTTACAGCTGATCATGGCTATCTTTAGTGATAATCCGCTTGGTTTCAATAAACTTAAAGTTTTCCCTATGCAAATGCAAAACTGTGTTGACGTTTTAATGGGATCATTTTTATTAGCGTTACCATGGACCTACGCTTTTTCGGGCCAGGCATTTTTACCGCACCTGGTTTTAGGTTTAGCCTTGTTTTTAAAAGGATTTTTTGCAGAACAATCACCTTTTTTAACCAGGCCGCACCGCAGCTTACCTGAGGCAGGCATCACCTCGATAGACGCATCAGAAGGCAGATTGAACATCTAAGGTTTAAACAAAACAATAAAAAAAGCGGGACAATGATAAGTTGTTCCGCTTTTTTACGTTAATAGCTTTATGAGCAGCGGGTTATTTAGATTTGCTGATCAAAAAACCAAAGCATAAAACCGCAACCTAAACCTTTGTAAGTTTTCACAGTCATAATAAAACAGAAGTAAAATTAAACCTATAACATCATGAAAATAGTACGGTTATATTGGGACTATTATTTTAGCAGTTCCACCAGGCTATCAGAGTTGGTATGCCATGCGGGGATCTACTAAAAAAGAAAAGGGTTGAAAATTTAATTTTCAACCCTTTTTATATTGTAATAAAATGTATTAGTCTATTACAGTTACTTTAAGCATGTTGGTTTTACCCTGGTTAACAATAGGGATAGCCGCGGTATTAATTACCACATCACCTGATTGAACAAGTCCTTCGGCTTTAAGTACATTATTTACATCGGCGATGGTTTGATCTGTACTTTCAACCTTATCGTAATAAAAAGTACGCACCCCCCATACCAGGCTAAGCGCATTTAGCAGGTGTTTGTTAGCGGTAAATATAAAAGTGCGACCCTTAGGCCTATAGCTTGAGATCTGGAAAGCAGTATAACCTGATGTTGTCATTGAAACAACACCTACAGCATTTGTATGCTCAGCCAGGTAAACTGCCGACTCGCAAACCGCGTCGCTCAAATAGCCGGGTGAAGTGGCATCTGATACAGCGCCTTTTTCGGTGTTGTACGGATAGCCCAATTCTTCAACGTTACGCACAATTTTAGCCATTGTTTCGATAACGATCAGCGGAAACTCGCCCACTGATGTTTCGCCGCTAAGCATTACCGCATCGGCACCATCAAGTACAGAGTTGGCAACGTCGTTAACTTCAGCACGTGTAGGGCGCGGTGTAGTGATCATTGACTCAAGCATCTGTGTAGCCACAATTACCGGTTTTGATGCCGCGCGGCATTTACTGGCAATCATTTTTTGCAGCAAAGGCACTTCTTCTAACGGCATTTCAACACCCAGGTCGCCACGTGCAACCATTACGCCGTCTGTTGCGGCTATAATTGCGTCGATATTATCGATAGCTTCCGGTTTTTCAATTTTAGCAACAACCTTAGCCGCTTTACCGCTGCGGGCTATTACTTGTTTAAGCTCGGTAATATCATCGGCATTACGTACAAATGAAAGGCCCACCCAGTCAATATCCCATTCAAGGGCGTATTGAAGGTTCTCCAGATCCTCTTCGGTTAAGCTTGGGATGGATACTTTAGTGTTTGGTAAGTTAACGCCTTTACGTGAGGTTAAAATACCTCCATGCACCACTTCGCAAACTACTGTATCAATTTTGTTGGTTTCAATAACACGCATCTGGATCTTACCATCGTCCAATAAAATAATTTCATTGGCTTGCACATCCTGCGGGAAAGTATCATAAGTAATATAGATCTTGTTATCATCGCCTATACACTCATGGGTAGTAATATTAATATGGGTACCATTAACCAGGTGTATGCCGCCATCTTTTACTAAACCAATTCTGATTTTTGGTCCCTGTAAATCGGCAAGTATGGCTACATTGGTTTTATGCTGATCGTTGATCTCCCTGATCAGGTCGACAAACTTTTTATGATCTTCCGGCTTTCCATGCGAAAAATTAAGGCGGCAGACGTTAACGCCGGCTTTAATCATGGCTAACAATGTTTCTTTTTTGGCACAGGCCGGGCCCATTGTAGCAACAATTTTAGTACGGTTATATGGTATATTCATAGTTATTGGGGGTTCCATTATTATAGGTAAATCATTAATAGATGCGGCACAATCCTTTAAAATTTTGCGCTAAAATAAGAGATTTTCGCGTGATTTTATTTTTTTTGGATCAATCTTTACCGCCGCGACAATCTCAGGTATGCGATTTAAAGCCGAAATCAGGTTATCAAGATCATTATCGTCAATATAATTTTTAATCATTAAAAAATAATCTGCTCTTTTCATTTCAGGGATCAGGTATCCGTCAGACCCTTTATTACCTATAAAAAAGAAATCTGTCTCGCTGGCTTCCCAGTTATAGGTAAATAAAGAAAAATAAACAGGGTTAGCAGCGGGGTATATATCAACAGCCAGGTCGTCGGTTTTGATGAAATTAAAGTTTAAATATTTGTTAATAAGATAGCAAACCCGGTAGTCTTTTAGCGAAGTTGTTACTGCAATCAGCACAAAATCCAGATCTATCTCAAACTTTAAAAATTTCCTATTCAATTATGATTACATTTACGCCGGTAAAAATACAAATTGAAACCTTTTCAACTAAAATTTTGTTAGTCACTAAACTAAAAAGTTTTAGATTTGATATTTGATAGATTTTATTTTTCTTTGCACTGAAATTATTAATCATTAAACTATAATAGTATGTCTGATATCGCTTCAAGAGTAAAAGCTATAATCGTAGAAAAATTGGGTGTTGACGAAAGTGAAGTTACACCTGAGGCTAGCTTCACCAACGACCTTGGTGCTGACTCTTTAGACACCGTGGAACTTATCATGGAGTTTGAAAAAGAATTTAATGTGGCTATCCCTGACGATCAGGCTGAAACTATCGGCACAGTAGGTCAAGCCGTAGCTTACCTTGAAAAAAACGTTAAATAAGCTCTCCTTAATTTAATTAAATGGGGTTTAAACGAGTTGTAGTAACCGGGCTAGGGGCACTTACTCCTATTGGCAACAGTGTTCCAGAATATTGGAACTCCTTGGTCAATGGAGTAAGTGGCGCAGCTTTGATTAAGAGTTTTGATACAACACTGTTCAAAACAAAATTTGCGTGCGAGGTTAAAAACTTTGACGCAGATGCTTTTTTAGGCAGAAAGGATGCGCGCAAACTCGATCCTTTTGTGCAATACGCCCTGTATAGCACCGAAGAAGCAGTAAAAGACGCAGGTCTGGATTTTTCTAAATTAGATACCAGCCGTATCGGAGTGATCTGGGGATCAGGCATTGGTGGTTTAAAAACGTTTTTAGATGAGGTGGTTAACTTCGCCAAGGGCGACGGTACACCCCGGTTTAATCCGTTCTTTATACCTAAAATGATCGCTGATATTGCCCCGGGCCATATCTCTATTAAATACGGCTTACGCGGTCCAAATTTTTCAACAGTATCTGCTTGTGCATCATCAAACAATTCGCTGATAGACTCTTTTAACTATATCCGCCTGGGTAAAGCTAATATGTTTATAAGCGGGGGGTCTGAGGCTATTATCAACGAAGCCGGTATAGGCGGATTTAATGCCATGCACGCGCTGTCTGTACGTAATGACGACCCTGCAACGGCATCGCGCCCGTTTGATCTTGACCGTGACGGTTTTGTTGCGGGCGAAGGTGCAGGTACTATTATTTTAGAAGAACTTGAGCATGCAAAAGCAAGGGGTGCAAAAATTTATGCAGAAATGATAGGTGGCGGCATGAGTGCCGACGCTTACCACATGACTGCACCGCATCCCGATGGCCTTGGTGCCGCGCTGGTAATGAAATCTGCTTTAGATGACGCCGGCCTCAAAGCATCAGACATTGACTATGTAAACGTTCACGGAACATCTACTCCTATTGGTGATCCACAGGAAATTAAAGCTATACAAGATGTATTTGGCGATGATATTTATCGTATAAATATCAGCTCAACAAAATCAATGACCGGGCACTTATTGGGTGCAGCAGGCGCTGTTGAAGCTATTGCGTCTATACTGGCTTTAAACCATGGCATGATACCGCCAACCATTAACCATTTTACTGACGATCCGACTTTTGATCCGAAAATAAACTTTACGTTTAACAAAGCTCAAAAAAGAGAGGTGAAGATTGTACAAAGCAATGGCTTTGGCTTTGGCGGCCACAATGCTTCTGTAATATTTAAAAAGTACGAAGCTTAGTAGTGAATGCCTGTAAGTCGGTTATATAAGCTATACCTGTCACCACACAGAAAATACGTTAAAGTTTTAAAAAATTTGCTCGGTTTTGTGCCGGGCAATTTGTCGTTATACCGGTTGGCATTTCGCCATAAATCTGTAGCAACAAGCGTAAAAAAAGGTGTAAAAAACAGTAACGAACGCCTTGAGTTTTTAGGCGATGCTGTTTTAGGCAGCGTTGTAGCCGAAGTGCTCTTTAAGCTTTACCCTTATGAGGACGAAGGTTTTTTAACCGAACTGCGATCAAAAATTGTGAGCAGGGTAAACCTTAACCAGCTTGCCCGTAAACTGGGTTTTGAGCAATTGATAGAGTATGATAGCCGCGCCCTGGGCCCAACAAGACAGGGCTCATTACTTGGCGATGCTTTTGAAGCTTTAATTGGTGCCATATACCTTGACAAAGGGTATGACTTTACCAGGCATTTTTTGGTGAACCATATCATTAAGTCGCACATTGATATCCATACGCTTGAACAAACCGAGACCAACTTTAAAAGTAAGCTGATTGAATGGTGCCAGCGTCATAGTAAAGATATTACCTTTGACCTGGTTGTTAATGGCGATGGCGAAAACTCAAAACTTTTTACCGTACAGGCCAGTGTAGACGGGCAAATAATGGGATTGGGTAAAGAGTTCAGTAAAAAGAATGCCGAGAAATTGGCTGCCGAAAAAGCTTGTGAAGCGTTGGGCATATAAAACCGTTACCGGATCTCGTCACAATTAATATAGTTTTTCTACTTTCAGGCTTTCTTTGTTTTTCACAAAGTAGTTGTATGATCTTTTGATATAATCAATAATATCGTAATCGCTCCAAATCCTTATGTCTTCAACATTAGGGGTGAACGACAGCATAAAGCTCTCCAGGTCTTCGTCAGGCATCTTTGTAACCTGTTTTACCAACGCTTTGTTATAGCGTTTGCTAATCTCTATACGTTCTAATTCTTCTTGTGTATACTTTCTAAACTTGCGGGCCTGTGCCGGAGCTTTTCCAAACAGATCATACAACCCTGATATGGGCGAGCTCAATACAGACATCACACTTGGGTTTAATGAATAATACTGTCCTTTTTTCTTGTAATTATCCAATGCATCATTTATCTCCTGCTTTTTGCTTACGTCCTTGATGTTTACCTGGTCTAAGTGAATAACAGGTTGCATATATACCGACTGGCTTACAAAGGTTTGTACTACAATATATTGCGGAGAATAATCAGGTTTTTTAAACAATAAGGTATCGCCTAAAGCGGCCTCAATATGAAAACTGCCCAATTCATCACTCTGCACATCGGGCATTTTATGATTTAGATTAGTTATGGTTACAAAAGAAATAGTTGTAGGAGTATTTTTTTTAAAAACGACACCCTTAACCACGGCAAGCTGCTGCGCATAACCGCTGTATGCTACACAAAGGCAAAAAACTACTATTAAACTTAACCGGTTATATGTGGACACTATATTCAATATACAAAACTAAGCAATGTAATTGAGTACAAATGTAAAAAAGTGTTAATTTTTGGTGCCAAAGATTAGCTATTAAAGATTGAAGATTAGGCCGGTCATAGTGAAATCAGACATCTTTAGCAAAACAACCAATCTTTAATCACAAATCTTTAAACAGCCAATCTTTAATCTCTGACACAAATATCCAAAAAAAACTATCTTTGCGCATGATAAAATCCATGACAGGATATGGAATTGCCAGTTTCGACTCGGGTACTACAAAATACACGGTCGAGATCAAATCCCTGAACAGCAAATTTCTCGAACTGTCTTTACGCCTTCCCAAAATTTTTTCCGAAAAAGAATTTCAATTGCGTAATGACTGCAGTAAACAAATAGAACGCGGTAAGGTAAACCTGTCTATTAATGTTGAACAGGCAAACTCGGCTACAGTAAAAGCCGCAGGTATTGATACCGAACTGCTGAAAAACTATTACTCGCAATTAAAAGCCGTTAGCGAAGAGTTAAATGAACCTGCAAATAACCTGCTTCAATTAGCGCTTGGTTTACCCGAGGTAGTGAAGTATGACGAAGAAACGGTATCAGAGGACGAGTGGAAGATAGTTGAAAAAACTTTTAACCAGGCAATGGCCGCTTTTCAGCAATTTAGAAGTGACGAAGGCAATACGCTTGAGCAGGATATTAAATTACGTATAGATATCATCCTGAAAAATTTAAAGCTGGTTGAGGTAGAAGAGCCTAAGCGTGTACCTGTTATTCGTGAGCGCCTGAACCAGTTTTTAAGCGAGGCCGCAGGCCGCGAAGGCATAGATCAAAATCGTTTTGAGCAGGAGCTGATCTACTATATCGACAAGCTGGATATCACCGAAGAAAAGATCCGCCTTAAAACTCATTGCGATTATTTTATCGAAACCTTAAAGAATGCCGATGCCAACGGGAAAAAGCTGGGCTTTATTTCGCAGGAAATAGGCCGTGAGATAAACACCCTGGGCTCGAAAGCTAACGATGCCAACATCCAGAAATTGGTAGTCGGGATGAAAGAAGAGCTTGAAAAAATAAAAGAACAACTGCTTAACGTATTATAGTCATTGGGCATTAGTCATTGGTCATTAGTAATAAACTAAAGCAATGATCATTGACTAATGACCATTGACCAATGACTAAACAAACAATGATTAAAGAAGGAAAACTCGTTATATTTTCTGCACCATCAGGAGCCGGTAAAACTACCATAGTTAAACACCTGCTTTCTAAATTTCCTGAGCTTGAGTTTTCCATATCAGCTACTACAAGAGTCCCGCGTGGCGACGAAGAGAATGATAAGGCTTATCATTTTATATCAAAAGAAGAGTTTTTACACCTGATAGCCAAAAAACAGTTTGTAGAGTTTGAAGAAGTTTACTCAGGCACGTTTTACGGTACGCTGCGTACAGAGATCGAGCGGATCTGGAAAAAGGGCAAAACCGTAATATTTGATATTGATGTTGAGGGCGGCCTGCACCTTAAACGCAAGTACGACGGGCAGGCTTTGGCGATATTTGTGCAACCGCCATCGTTAGTAGTATTAAAAGAACGCTTGGTTGGCCGTGGTACGGATAGCGAAGAAAAATTACAGGAACGTTTTGCCAAAGCCGAAAAAGAATTGAATTACGCACCCAGATTTGATATTATCCTAAAAAATCACGATCTTCAGACGGCATGCGAAGAAGCTGAGCAATTGGTGAAGGATTTTATATCATAGTTTGCAGTTATTAGTTTGCAGTTGGCATTATGGGTGCTTATAAAGACTTAGTGTTATATAAGAGAAGTTTTACCCTCGCAATGGAAATATATAACGTTACCAAACTATTTCCCAAAGAAGAAACTTATTCTCTTACCGATCAAATTAGAAGATCCTCACGCTCAACAAATATTTGCACTATAGAAGCTTACAGAAAAAGAAGATATCCCAATCACTTTATAGGTAAGCTAACAGATGCAGACATGGAAAACAGTGAAACACAAGGCTGGCTTGAGTTTTCGAAAGAATGTGGCTATATTTCAAATGAGATCTATACCCATTTATACAGTTTGTCAGACGAAGTAGGCAAACTTATTCAATACATGATTAATAATCCCGGAAAGTTTGGATCCGGAGAATAATTAAATAATTAATATCGGTTGCCTACTGCCAACTGAAAACTGCAAACTGAGATGAAGATAGGCTTATTGTTCGGTTCTTTCAATCCTATACATATTGGCCACTTAATAATAGCCAATTACCTGGCCAACCACACTACTTTAGATAAGGTTTGGCTGGTGGTTTCGCCGCAAAATCCACTAAAAAAATATGGCGACCTGATCAATACCTACGACCGGCTTGAAATGGCCCGCCTGGCTACTGATAACGCACAAAACATACAGGTTAGCGACGTTGAACTGAAGTTACCGCAACCATCTTATACCATTGATACCCTTACCCATTTAAAAGAGAAATATCCTGAGCACGAGTTTGCCCTCATTATGGGATCTGACAACCTGGTAAGCCTGCCCAAATGGAAAAATTATAAGCTGATATTGCGCGATTACCGGATCTATGTTTACCCACGCCCGGGCTATGAAAACGCTGAGTTGGCTTCACACCCGTCGGTAACCATTACCATGACCCCGCAAATGGAGCTATCTGCAACATTTATCCGGAAATCAATAGCAGAGAAAAAGAACGTACAATATTTTGTGCCCGATCCGGTTTTAAAGTTTATTGAGAGTAAGAGTTTGTATAAGTAATTTCGTAAATTTATTAAAAACAGAACATGCTAATTACAAAAGATAAGCTTCAGCATATTTTAGACGAGATGCCTGAAAAGATGGATATCGAGGAGGTGTTCGACAAGATTTTGCTATCAGCAAAGATCGAACAGGCCCTTTTAGAGTCCCAACAAGGATTAGGTCAGGATTGGAATGATTTCAAATCAGAATGGCTAAAAGAGGATCTATAAGAATAGAGATTTTACCTACTGCAAAAACTGACTTGCAGGAAATTGTTTCTTTTATAGCACAGGGTTCTCTAAAGTATGCTCTTTTAGAAAAACAACTAATTATCAATGCCATAAATCAGTTGTTTAGTTTTCCAGATCTGGGGAAGCCTTTTAATTACAGGTCCATCAACGCCCGGCAGTTGGTTTTCAAAAATTATCTTATTATCTATCGTTATAAAACAGAGACTGTGTTGGAAATTTTAACTATCCATCATCATGCTCGTTCAATAGGAAACAATCCTGCTTTTACTGATGAAGATTAACCACTATCTTTGTGCCCGTGAGCGAAAAAACCATCCTTAAACTACAGCTACCTACCGACCCAACCTGGGTTAAAAACGTGGTAGAAAGCAATATAGAAGAGCTTTTAATAGATCATGCGTATTGTGAGCAAAAGGCGGCCAGTAACGCCATCACACTTATTGTGCAAAATCCTAACCTGAGCGACCTGGTACAGCAAATGACGGACCTGGTGCAGGAGGAAATGGAGCATTTAAGCGCGTGCACGAAATTATTTTGCAGCGTGGCTATGTGCTGGGCCGCGAACGCAAAGACAATTACGTAAATGAACTCCGCAAATTTATCATCATAGGTGGGGGCCGCGAGGCGCAGTTAATAGACCGCTTATTATTTTCCGCAATGATAGAGGCGCGCAGCTGCGAACGCTTTAAAGTATTGTCAGAAAATATCAACGATAAACAACTATCCGAATTTTACCACGAGCTGATGATAAGCGAGGCCACGCATTATGCCATGTTCATCAACCTGGCTAAAAAGTATGCCGTTACTATTGATGTGGATAAGCGCTGGAAGGATTTTCTGGCTTACGAAGCACAGGTGGTAAAAAATTACGGCAAAGCCGAAACCATCCACGGCTGATTACTCTATACATTTAGGCAAACCACCGATACAATTGCCTGTTTTAAAATAAAATAGGTTGCTTTGTATATATGCGTAGTTTCAAAACCTTTTCGCTGATCATACATTTAGCCGGCTGGCTATTGTTTATGGCTTTCCCGCTGTTGTTTATAAACGGAGGGCCTGACAACAGCGATCCGTTGCTGATCTTGCAAAAGCCCGCTTACTGGTTATTTTGCCTTACCTATATTATTTTATTCTACGTTAATGCCTACCTGTTTATACCACGCCTCTTTTTAAAAAAACGTTACATCGATTACACCATAGTTGTGGCAGCGTTGTTAAGCTGTGTATATTTTTTGCAACCTTTCGACAGGCTGTTGCATAGTATTGACAGGCCCGTAAATATGACGATGCAACATGCAGGCCCGCCACCGCCATCTTTCAGGCAGCCGCCACCCGGAAATAACAAAATGCCGCCACCACCGCCGCCTAATGGACAGTCCATGCCGCCTCAAGATAGTAATAACAGGTTTGGTGACCCTAACCAAAGGCGCCATATAGACACCACCAGCTTGTTTATATTTTTAATGATCATGGCTTTAAGTACTGCTACCAAAACCGTGCAGCAATGGCAGCTTACCGAGCAACGCGCAGCACAAGCCGAAGCCGACAGGGCCAGCGCAGAGTTGTCATTTTTAAAGGCGCAGATAAACCCGCATTTCTTGTTCAACACGTTAAATAACATCTACACGCTGGCCATTACTGAAGATAAAAATACGGCGGATAGTATTATGAAGCTGTCGAACATTATGCGATATGTGACCGATGATGTAACGGCCGACTATGTTCCGCTGCAAAGCGAGATCGATTGTATCGGCGATTATATTGAACTACAACGTTTACGCACTAGCAAAAACGCGAATATTGAGTTCCAGGTAACAGGCGATCCGGGCCGTAAAAAAATATCGCCATTGATCATGATGACGTTTATTGAAAACGTGTTTAAGCATGGCATAAGTAAAAACAAGTCCTTTTTTATCAGCATCCGTATTACTGTGCATGAAAACCGCGTAAACTTTTTTTGCCAGAACCAAGTTTTCACAACGCAGACAGAAAATAACCGTCATGGCATCGGCATAAAAAACACTAAAAAACGTTTGGCGTATTTATATCCCGGCAGGCACGTTTTAAATATCAGTAACGATGGCGAGTTATACACCGTTATGCTAACTTTAGAAACCTGATTATGCAGTTAAAATGTATAGCCATAGATGATGAGCCCCTGGCGCTTACGCTGATCAAAACGTATGTATCGCGTGTACCTTCTTTAAACCTTGTGCAAACTTTTGAGGATGCTATATCGGGCGTCGAGTTTTTACGCCGCAACCCTGTGGACCTGTTGTTTGTGGATATCAATATGCCTGACATTACCGGCATTGAGCTTGTACGGTCGCTGGAGCATAAACCTATGGTGATATTTATAACCGCTTACAAGAATTTTGCTTTTGAGGGTTTTGAGCTGGAAGCGATGGATTATTTACTAAAGCCGGTTGATTTCTCACGTTTCTCAAAAGCCGTTGATAAGGCCATTGATTACTACCAATATAAACACGGCATAAAAACTGCGTCGCCCGGGGAAAGCTTATATGTTTATTCAGAATATCGCATGGTAAAGATCAGCCTTGCCGATATTGAATATATTGAGAGCATGGAAGATTATATCAAGATCCATCTGCCCGAAGGCAAACCAATACTTACTTTAATACCTTTAAAAAAGGTTTTAGAGAAACTTCCGCCAAATCAGTTCAAGCGGATCCACCGCAGTTATATAGTAGCTGTTAACAAAATCAGGTCCATCCAAAATCGCAAAGTATATTTAAATAACACTGTACAGTTACCCATAAGCGATAGTTACGCAGATTTTATAAAAGAGTGGGCAAAGAGATAGCTAATTGTAACAAGTAAGTTACCATTTATCGACACATAAAGCCTATTCGCCGACACAAGCTAAAATACTGTTAAAGGGTTCTGCACCTTTAGTTTATAATTTAAAATAAAGGATATGGAACGTAAAAATTTTCTAAAGTCGTTTGTAGTAGCTGCTGCAGCAGGGCCTATGATTCTGGATGCATGTAAAAAAGATGCTGTTACACCATCGTCAACTACTACCACAACCACCACCGGGACATCAACTACAGGAACATCCACAACAACTACCGGCGGCTGCGTTGTAAGCCCTACCGAAGAAGAAGGGCCTTATCCGTATGCAGGCGGCGAGTCGACCAACCCGTTAAACCGGGTTGACGTGACCGAAGATCAAACAGGCGTACCGTTAACATTAACCCTACTGGTAGTTAATACCAATGATAATTGTAATGTGGTGCCTAATGTCAGGATAGATATCTGGCATTGCAATAACGAAGGTTATTACTCGGGTTACGCAAACCAGCCGGGCCTTTTAGGCACGCAAAGTTATGTAGGTAAAACATGGTTAAGAGGCTACCAGACAACTGACGCCAACGGGCAACTAAAATTTACAACCTTTTACCCGGGATGGTACAGCGGCCGTGCAACTCATATCCATTTTGAGGCATTTATAAACGGCACATTAAAAAAGATAGGGCAGATGGCTTTTTCTGAAGCGATATCAGATGTGGTGCATGTATCAACACTTTATGCGGCACATGGCAAAAACACTACCCGGAACGCAACTGACAGCGTATTCGGCAACTCTGCTACCGACCTTGCTAATGAAACATTGTCTTTAGTTGGCAGCGTGACAGATGGCTACGCAGGTACTTACACAATTGGTTTGGCATTATAAATTACGACATCATGGGACGTACATTAATAAAACTGGTTTATAAGCAAGTGATAGACGCTTCATCAACAGGTACGTTTGAGCGCAATGTATTTCAGGCGACGTATGATGAGTTCAGGTTAAAATCGCAGACCTATAATATGGAGGGTAAGTTTAAAACATTTACCGAACTGAAGGCCAATGATGGCAGGGCAAATTCCTTACATTATAAGATCAGCTTTGCTGCCGCTTATTTTATTGAAGGATTGAATAACCGCATGCCCGAACTGGTTGATAACCTGGGCAATGCTATCGTTTTTGACGTGGCTAAGTTTGAGCTGATCCAATCAGACTTAACTGACAAAGGCGCTCACAAGCTATCCATTAATTATTGTACCGATATTTTGACGCTATGCGATATTGTTGGCGAATATTTGATCCTGGCAAAGGGCGACGTTGGCTTAAGCGAATCTGTTGAAACCTTTGTTTTAAAATTGCAGCCAAATCTTTCTATATCTGAGTTTCATATCATAGACCAATCTACGCACAACACTTATGTGCCGATCCACACAAATAATAATTAAGGAACATTACCCCTAAAGGCAAATCAAAACGGAGTTGTGCGGTTATTTTTGATTTGGAGCGTCGTGGTTTTACTACGGCGTTTTTTATGAAACGGTTTTCTTTAGGCCTAACACATTATCCAGGTAATTATCCATCATTTCTATATCAACCACATCATTAATAAAACCGATGTGCATATCCGGCCGGACGATCAGCGCTTTCTTTTTTCCCTCGCTGATCTCAAAGGTTTTAAACACGGCTTCATTTTTCGTTGATGGCGGCAGATAGAAAAAGTTAAGGCTGGCTGTATATTTTTGCGTGATCCATTTGGCGAGTGTAAACAGGTCAATTTCCTGCAGTTTGCCTAATACCACCAGGGTGAAGCCGGGTTTGCTGCACCATTCGTGCAGATCGGTTTCTTCCTGTTTTTTTTCGTCAAATACTTTAAGGTATGGCAGGCGGTCGCCGGCTTTTATGTTATCAGCATTACTTAAATTAAGGCTAATGGTGCTATCCCTGTAGCTGATGTAGATCTGTGATGCCCTTCTGAAAAACACCTCTCGAGTATTTTGCTTGCTCCAGGCAAATTTTAACAGCTTAGGCAGTACCCACTTTTTAAACAGCATGGTGAGCCAATTGGTTGACATCACTACCTTAAAAATTCTATCCGTAGTGTTAAGCAGCTCTTTGGCCACCGGCATACGCTCGGCAGCATAGGTATCTAAAATTGTTTCTTTAAGTTGCCCGTTTACAACGCCTGCTAACTTCCATGCTAAATTATAAGCATCCTGCAAGCCGGTGTTCATGCCTTGCCCGCCAACCGGCGAGTGGATATGAGCTGCATCGCCAATTAAAAATGCACGCTGTTTTTTGAAATTATCGGCCATGCGATGGTGCAGCCGGTAGGTAGTGAACCATTTAACATGCACAATATTAGTATCCAGCTGTGTTACCGATTTTAAATGCGGCAATACCGCTTCAATTTGCAGATCTTCAGTCGCCTCAATTTCTTCGGGCAGATTGCCTATTATGCGGTAACAATTTTCCTCGGGCATCGGGAAAAATCCAGCGAATCCTTTTTTAGAAAGATAGAGGCCGACTTCTGTTTCACTTAATTCTTTATTATTCAACTCCGCGTCTATCAGGTAAAACTCATGAGCATAGGTGTCGCCGTTAAAAGGTATTTGCAGTTGTTTGCGTACCGCGCTATGCGCGCCGTCCGCGCCTATCAGCCAATCGCACGATAAATTAACCGTTTCTTCGCCCGACTGCAATTGTACAGCTACGCTGCCGGTTGTTTGTGTAGCCGATACGAGATTTGTATCCCAATAAACCGGGCAACAATTTACGGTTAAATAGTCCAGTAGCAGGCGCTCGTTCTTGCTTTGCTGGTACAAATGGATAAACGGAAATTTGGTTTCCCCCTCACCGGTATTTGCCATCGATAGTTCGGCTTGTAATTTTCCGTTAAGATTAAATGCTACTCCGCCTGCTTTTTTCCCGTTGGCCAGTATGCGGTCAATTACGCCCATCTGCCGATAGATCTCAAGCGAGCGGGCCTGTACTGCTAACGCTTTTGATTGATCTGTTGGGCCCTGCCTGCTGTCAATAATGAGTGGTTGTACGCCGTGCCTTAATAACTGGGCAGCCATCATCAGCCCCGACGGGCCGGCGCCAATTATTAAAACCCGGGTATGCTGCTCGCTTATTAACACTTATATAGAACGCGATAATATAAAAATGGTTGGCTTTTTATGCAGATCAGGTACTTGAGTTTGCCATTCGGCGATGGTTTTTGTCTGAACAAATTCATCAGCCGCGGTTAAATTACTGGCGATACAAAGCTTGGTTTTGGGGTGCCCGGTTTTCAGGATCTCCTCTAACAATGGGTTATTACGAAATGGGGTTTCAATAAAGATCTGGGTTTGGTTTAACCGGTCAGACAACCCTTCCAGTTCCCTGATACGCTTGCTTCGCTCTGCTTTATCAATAGGCAGATACCCCTGGAATGCAAACCCCTGCCCGTTAAAACCCGATGCCATCAGCGCCAGCAAAATAGAGCTTGGCCCTACCAGCGGCACAACCTTTATACCGCGCTTATGTGCCTCGGCAACAATTTCAGCACCGGGGTCGGCTATGCCTGGGCAGCCCGCCTCGCTCATCAGCCCAACATCCTTACCCGACTGCAGTCCTGTAAAATAAGGCTTAATACTGGCACCGCGGGCGTGTTTGCCATAATCATGGATCACCAAATCACTTTGCGGCGTTTTAAGGCCGGCCTCTTTTAAAAAGCGGCGCGCGGTCTTTTCGTTCTCTACAATATATTCACTGATATGATTGATGGTATCAACCAGGTAGGGCGTAAATGTTTTAGCCGCTGCATCTTCTGCAAGCGGTACGGGTATTAAAAAAAGGGTTCCGTTAGGCATATTGCAAAATTGCTCATTTTTGTTTAATTTAACGCATCGGCCTCACCCTAAATGGTGAAGCCTTCATGAACACATTCGCCCCCTAAGACTATTGCTTTTTTTAATATTTTGTTGCAGGACCTAATGGGTAATAATAGTATCAAAGAGGTTTAATTTCCTGTTGCTAATAATGTTACCGATATTTATATAAGCAATTAAAGGCACTATTCACGCTATATATCTCTGCAGCTATTTTGGATAATAATTACTGCAAACTGCTATGAAAAACATCTTAAACTTTTAACATATGAAAAAACTATCATCACGATTGCTCGTAGTAATTTTATTAACGGCTACATTTGTCATGATCTTTGATCCTGTTTTTGCCGCCTTTTTACAGGACAGAAAACCTCCAACGAGGCCCGGCAACACACAACGTCCGCCGGCCAACAGGCCACCAAACAATGGACAACGTCCGCCAACCAACCGGCCACCGGCTAATGGACAACGTCCACCGACTAACAGGCCACCAAACAATGGACAGCGTCCGCCGGCTAACAGACCGCCAAACAATGGTAACAGACCGGGGACAGGGCACAGGCCGCCAAGCAATGGTCATAGACCAGGAACAGGACACAACAGACCTCCCCATAGGCCGGGAACAGGGCACAGGCCACCGATTTACAGGCCACAACGCCCGGTAGTTATTCACCGTCCTCCAATTTACAGGTATCGCTATCATGCTTACAGACCTTATAGCTGGGGACCATCCTGGCATCCGTTAGGTTTCTTTGTTGCAGCGCTTGCTACAACGGCAATAGTTATTGCCATTAATAACCAGCAATATCAATATGATAACGGGATCTATTACGAACCTACATCTGGTGGTTATAAAGTTGTAGCGGCCCCGGTTGGTGCAACCATTAGTGTTTTGCCGTCGGGTTATAGCGTTGTACAGGCCGAAGGGTCAAGCTATTATTATTACGGTGGTGATTATTATATAAGAAATAACGATAGCTACCAGGTAGTTGCGCCGCCTATTGGGGCATTTGTAACCAATTTGCCTGAAGGTGCCGCTGAAACTACTGTTAATGGTAATCAATACCTGTTTTACAACGGAACTTACTACCAGCCTGTTTCTGTAGAGGGGCAGAACGGTTATGAAGTAATAGATATGCAGTAGCAGTAATTTCAAACAAAGAATTGAGGGGTTGTATCAAAGTAAGATCACAAAGGCCGAATATATTTTGAGTGTTTTTGATTTTATACCGTTAATACAGCCTCTTTTCTCAAGAAAGGAAATGTAAAAATGAAAACATTGGGTATTGATTGGTTTATAGAAGGCTCTATAGATTTTGAGTATAAAAAGTATGTTTTGCTGGCTTACCTGCAGGAAATAAACCGGCATTTTGATAAGCACCGTTTATATCCAAACCTGAGCGACCTGGTGTTTCATTATAACAATCTGCTGTACTTTAAGCAAAATAAAACCACGCTGCAAAACGCTTTCCCGCAGCGCTTAACCAAGGCTGATGTAGCCGCTGTAAAACTCACCTACCAAAAAATTGTAGAAGACGACAGCACCATGCAGGAAATAGAGCAGATCATTGCCTATGCCCTGTACAAAATGGATCCGGCTATACAAACCGGCAAAGAAATTTACGATTTTGTGGAGAGCCGCCTTAATATCGATCCGATTGGTATTATGCCCTTATTGCCGTACGACGGCTATTTTTCGTTACGCAACGGCAAAGAAACCACCAATCATTTATATGAATATCATTTCACCATTTTTGAAGACAAGAATGATAAGTATCGTGGTATAAACATACAGTTGATTGACACTTACCAGCAAAGCCTTACCAATACCCCTGAGGCTATAAAGCTGCAACTGATCAAACAAAACAAGCATTTGCCTAACCCGGCGGTATATTATTTGCATACTGATCTTACCTTCCCGCTTGAGCAAACTTTGCTGCCTATAGCCAAACGCTGCCTGGTTAAATATATATCAAACGCTGCCTGATATGGTTTACAGATCAAAAGTTGGCCCCATTGTATGGGTGCCGGTCGCCGTCCTGATTGGTGGCTTGTTTATATTTTATATCATAAACCATATATGGGATGCCTTAATAGTCAGTACGCTGATTGTTGGTTTTGCAGTGTATATGATCACTACTACTTATTATACCATAACAGGTACGATACTTAATGTTCGCTGCGGATTTTTTTATAATACGGACATTGACATTTCAACAATCAAGTCCATTGTTGAAACCAGTACTGTTTTGAGCGCACCTGCATTATCATTAGACAGGATCGAGATTTTTTATAACAGGTATGACAGTATCGTCATCTCTCCACCCGATAAAACAGCGTTTATTGCTGCTTTAAAAAGCATCAACAACGGCATAGAAATTATACTGAAAGAGAAAAAAATATCGAAATAAAGGGTATAGTGTTGGTTATTAAATATTTTACTACCTTGCAATAACTTTTAAAATCAATTATAATGCAAACAGGAACAGTAAAATTTTTTAATGACTCTAAAGGCTTCGGCTTTATCAAATCTGATAGCGGCGAAGAGATCTTTGTGCACGTATCAGGTCTGATAGACAAAATTCGCGAAAACGACGAAGTTACTTATGAGGCACAACAAGGCAAAAAAGGCCTTAATGCGGTAAATGTAAAATTAGCTTAAAACTATATTTATTAATCGTAACAAAAAGCCTTCTCACTACAGTGGGAAGGCTTTTTTGTGTGATGGGTTTCCCGCTAATTTACAATCTCGCCAATAATAATATATCCGCATATCCGCATCCCGGCTTTTAACAAAAGTGCTTTTGATGCTTCATTTTTAATATTGCACCGGGCGGAAGGGATTCTATTTAACCGGTAAGCTTCCTGTTTAAGTTCCTGCATGATCAAAACACCGTATCCCTGCTTCCTGAAGTTTTCTTTCACTTCATAATATATGTCGATATAAGGAAAATTATAATTCCAGACAAAGCCGCCCGTGGCAACAACTTCCCCGTCTTTCTGTATACAGTAAGCATCCCATTCATTTTGGTCTTTACTTTTTATAAATTCTGCGCCGTCCATCAAAAAGTCTGTTTCAAAAGCTGCTTCGAATAGTATGGCTTCGGCATTGATATTTTTCGCCGACTCAAATGTCATATTAGCAAGTAAAGTATCATTGGTCTGGCATTCCACAAAAACGGCGCCCGAGGCTTTTATAAATTGGTCAAATATCTGTCTGGCATATTTTCTAAAAGGCTGGTCTAAAAAGAACTCGCATATTGTATCCCTGTCCTCGCGCTTGTCTTTCCCCCATACCGACCCATAACCAATAGCGCGTTCTTCAAATTTAAAAAGGTAATTATCTACCCAGCCTGCACCATGGCATTTGTTATAAATGAATTGAAATTTAGCTTCTGCCAGAAATAGCCGGCGATGCGATTCAATGTCTGTTTCTTGTGCTTTTACAATGTCGAATCCCATGGAAGTTGTAAAATTTAGTAAGCTTAATTCAAAAATACTAAAATATTTACAGCCGGCATTCTCATCACCTTGAGAAGATTTTTATAGCCCGTGAACACGAATACACGCTTATATTTAATTAGTAATAATAGTTAAATTGCGTAATCAATCACACAAGCGCGTAAGCATGAAATCTTATTTTTACTATACTTTACTTTTTTGCTCGTTTCCCTGGCTTGCTTATGCACAGTTTAAACCACATCTCTTAATACTTAATGACGCAACCTTGATCGATGCCGGGCACCAGGTTGGAGCTGCACATCAGACTATTGTAATTACGAATGGCCAAATTACCGAGGTTGTTCCTGTAGGAACGATGGCATTTCCCGATTCAGCTGTTGTTATAAATTTAAAGGGGAAATATTTGCTTCCGGGTTTGATAGATAGCCATGTGCATATGGCTACCGATCCGGGCGGTACTGATAACCGTTCACATACGTTGGATGTATTAAAACAAATGCTTTACAGCGGCATAACAACGGTTAGAGATATGGCAGGCGATGCAAGGGTTTTAGCCGAATTGGCCCGCGATGCCGGGGAAAGCGAAATAACATCGCCGGAAATTTATTATTCGGCATTAATGGCCGGCCCCTCATTTTTTAGTGATCCGAGGACACAAGCATCTACTAAAGGTGGCATGCCGGGAAATATGCCCTATATGAAAGCCATAACAGATACCACTAACATAGCGTTAGCAGTAGCCCAGGCCAAAGGGTGCGGAGCCCGGGGCATTAAATTATATGCAAATCTTTCCGGTGGTTTAGCCGGGAAAATTATTGCTGAAGCAAGCAGACAAAATATACCGGTGTGGTCGCATGCCTGGTTGCAGGGCGCCAAGCCTTCCGACCTCGTTAACGCAGGTTGCATTTCTATTTCGCATGCGCCATTGTTAATCTATGAAAAAATGGATAAAGCACCTGATTTTTGGAAGAAAGGTCATCATAATTCTGCTTTTTGGGATAAATCTGTACCTGCACTTGACGAATTGTTTACCCGGATGAAGCAGCACCACACCGTATTCGATGCGACGCTGCTGACCTATAAAAAATGGGCAACCAGTGATACGTCTATGCAATGGGATTATGAGATCGCTAAGCGAATTGCCTCACGCGCTTATAAAGCAGGGGTCACTATTTGTGCAGGCACCGATGATGACCAGGAACAACTGGTACAGGATGAGATGCATTTGCTCGTAACCGATGCCGGCTTCAGCCCTATCGATGCTATCATTGCGGCAACAAAAAACAGCGCGGCTGCATTGCACCTGGAAACTACTAAAGGGAGTATCAGCCCCGGTATGGATGCAGATTTATTAATACTTACCCGCAACCCGTTAATTGACATCAACAACATTAAATCAGTAGCCATGGCCATTAAACACGGCCGTATTTATCAAAAATAATCTTTAACTATCCGTTTTGACAATTGTCATTACACCCATTGAGCCGCCTGCGAATGTGTTATCGCTTTTACAGTTTTTACATACTTACAATGCATTTTCTTGAAATACCTTTTAATGGTTAGCCCTCCAGCCTTAAACAATTTCTTATGCGCAAACCAAACCAGGCACGCGGTGGCGTAAAAGAAATACCGGTAAGCAGCCGGTCGCCAGCTTTTTGAAAATGTGCTTTTACCCTCGAATATAATGGCCAGCCGCTCGGTCTGGAAAGTAATGTGGTAAGCCTCGTCAACCAATATATCGGTACAGATCTGTTTGAGCAATGTACATTGGGTAGCGTCTTTTAGTGCCTGGTAAAAAATCTGCGCGGTACTTTCAACAATGATCACGGCAAGTGTCCAGATCTCCATGCTGGTGTTAAAATAGCGGATTTTTCTAAACAGGCTATCGCCCCAGTCTTTTGTTATCCTCGGTTTATTGATCAGGTCGAGATAAGTGCCCAGGTTGTTGCCATGCTTTTGCTCCTCTTTTATAAACAACCGCACGGCACCTACATATGCCGGGTCGCCTATATGGTTGGCGTATTTGGTGGCGGCGGCAATTAAATGTTTCCCTTCGGATGTTTCGCCTAACTGCCAGGCCTGCAGCGATGCTAATATCGTTGCTATTTCGGCATCCGTAATTTGCGGGGCAAGGGCCCAGTTTACACGTTTTTCCTGCGCGTTAACCCTGAAATGGTTTATCCAATACTGACTGTTGTTCATGATTTTAAAGTTTTTAGTGATTGCTTTATTTAAAAGTACTTTGAATTTCAAAGTACTCAGGTAAAAAAATATAGTTTAACTTTTTGATGATTTTATTAGCTGTTCCAAAGCGTCCAGGTGATCTGCAAATGCTTTTTTTCCTTTTGCTGTAGCTTCATAATTTGTATTGGGTTTACGCCCTAAAAATGATTTATTAACCAAAATATATTCCTCCTTCTCCAAACCTTTTAAATGCGATGCCAGGTTGCCGTCGGTAACACCCAACAGTTCTTTAAGCGAATTAAAATCGTACCGGCTATTAGCCACCAGCACACTCATAATTTGCAGGCGCAGGCGATTCTCAAAAGCTTTGTCTAATTTATCAAATGGTATTTTCACCTATCGTATTTTAAGTACATCACGCTGCCGTAAATAATATGCAGTATCCCAAATCCAATAGCCCAAAAGTACAAACCGTAACCGGGAAGATAAGCAGAAATTAAACCCAATATGAGTTCGCAAAGGCCAAGTGATTTAATTCCGTTAAATGTAAAGTGACTAGCGCTTACTAAAGCTAAGCCATAAAAGATCAATGTTGCCGGCGCCACTATGCCGTAATATCCGCGCAGCACCAAAATAATAACCAACAAGCCACCGGCTATTAAAGGCACTGCCATATAAAATAGTAACTCGCGACTGGTTTTGCTCCAGATAGACTGCCCCTTTCGTTTAGCTTTACGGGCAGACAATATGATACCGGTTAACACCGATAATATTAAAACCGCCATTGCTGTGCCTATCAATGAAAGAACCGTTGACGATGAAACAACAAAATGAGTATCGCCCTGCGTGAAACTAACCTGATTGTAATTTAACAGCGAAAAAGCGATAGCCGCCCCGATCAGCGCATACACGCCCGCCAGAATTCCTGACAAGCCACTCAGTGATATAAACTTTGATGACCGCTCCATCAAATTGCGGATAGATGCTAATTCATCCTGAATTTCAGTTTCTTTCATATAAAAGTACTTTGCACTTCAAAGTAATAAAATAGAAATGAGATATGCAAGTTTTATTGGAGAAAGTTTATGGGATCAATGGTTGTCGATTAATGCGCGTTGTGGACTCACCCGGTCGTTGCTTCGCTCGACCACCCTCTCTGCCGTAAACGACAAAGAGGGTTTTTGGACTTTTTATTAGAATAATACCAATAATAATACACAACCCTCTTTCCGCCAAAGGCGAAGAGGGTCGACCAGTGTAGCGTAGTCGGGGTGGGTACCCGTCGCCAGGCTTACAACGCGCCCAACTTAATCAACGCATAAAACAGCGCGGTGCAATGCAATGACTGCGCTATTTTATTATCGGCTAAGAGCTGCTTTACTTCGTCAATAGTATATTCTTCAACTATAATTTCTTCGTGTTCATCAAGCGCTTGTTCTTGCACCTTAATGCCGCCCTTTGCCAGGTAGCAATAGGTCTGGTTATTTGCGGTGGACGGATTGGGATATATCGTAGCGATCAGTTCAATATCATCAAACTGGTAACCTGTTTCTTCAAGTAGTTCGCGGCGCATGGCAGCTATAGGGGCTTCATCACCATCTATTACGCCACCCGGGATTTCAAGCGATACGATATTTGCCGCATGACGGTATTGACGCACCATGATGATCTTGTTCCCGGCGGTAAGCGCTACCGCGTTTACCCAGTTGGGATATTCTAAAACATAATATTGCTCTACTATGCGACCATCAGGCATTTCGCATTTATCAGACCGTAATGTAGCCCACGGGCCCTTATGTATATATTCTGAATGGCAAATTTTCCATTCTAAGTTGTTGCTCATGTCTGAACTAAGATTTTTAAGATTAAATGATTTAATTGCCTGAATCGCTGACTTGTATGATTAAACTGATTTTCCTGATTGATATATAATGTATCATCATATTAATTAGAATAATCTGCTTAATCTGTGATGCAGACGATTACCAACTACCGCCTGATCCGCCGCCGCCGAAATCGCCGCCGCCAAATCCGCCGAACCCGCCACCGCCGCTGTCACCACCGCCGCCGCCCGAGAAACCTCCCCAGCCGCCGCCATTGCTGCCCCGGCCAAGTGCCGAGCCTGCCAAAAACCACCAGAACGGACTTGCTCCGCCACGGCTGCCAATAACCTGGCCGCCACCGCCACCACGGTTTCTAAATACCATGATCAATATAAAAATAACAATGATAATTACGAAACCGACCGGGCTGCCGCCATCGTCTTTCTGCTGTTTTGTTTTTTTCTCGGCTTTGTATTCGCCTTTGGTATATTTGATAATGTCGTCTGTGCCGGCATCTAACCCGCCATAATAATCGCCTTGCTTAAAGCGGGGGTTAATATCATTTACACGGATCTGCTGGGTAATAATGTCCGGCAGGGCACCTTCAACGCCATAGCCTGTCTGTATAGACAGTTTGCGGTCATCTAAGGCCACCAATATTACAATGCCATTATTCTTGCCTTTTTGCCCGATACCCCATGCACGGCCCAACTTTTGGGCATAATCGTTAACATCATAATCGCCAATGGAGCGGATCATCACAATGGCTATCTGGGTTGATGAAGTATCGCTAAAGGCAACCAGTTTACTTTCCAGCTTTTGCTTGTCGTCGGCAGATAAAGTATTGGTGTAGTCGGTAACTAAAGTATTTGATTTTGGTGGCAATTGCTGTGCAAATGCCGACACGAACACCAGCAGGAAGCCAACAAATAATATAATTTTTTTAAACATGATCTTGGGTTTAATTGCCATCCATAAAGGCAATATCGTCTGACAGCTCGTTTTTATCCAGGCCGTGCGGAAAGTACTTACCCAGTTGGTCGCCTGCTATCTTGAGCCCGGTAACAATACCTTCAACTATATCGCCGTTTTTAAAATGGCTCAGCATATCCTCTTTGGTACTATCCCAAAAATCGGCAGCTACAACCTGGTTTATACCGGCATCGCCAATAATGGCAAACTTGCGGTCGACCACGGCAACGTATATCAGTACTCCGTTACGCAGTTTGGTTTTGTGCATATCTAACTGGTAAAAATATTTGGCAGACCGATCAAGCACATCTTCGCTGCACGTTTTTTCAATACAAACCCGCAACTCACCCGATGTATGTTTCTCGGCAGCGGCAATTGCTTCGCGGATACGCTGTTGCTCTTCGTCGTTAAATATGGCCATCTTTTTAATGAGTGATTAATGAGTGAATTAGTGAATAATAAAAGAGTTTTGAATAAGCGTAACATTCACTCACTCAAAACTCACTCATTCACCCATTAAAATTGAACCTTCGGTGCTTTGTCTGATCCCGCTTCTGCCTGGAAGTAGCCCTTCTCGGTAAAGCTGAACATCTTGGCAGTGATATTTGCCGGGAACGAGCGGATCTTGGTGTTGTAATCCTGAACGGCGCTGTTAAAATCGTTACGTGCTACGGTAATACGGTTCTCAGTGCCTTCTATCTGTGCTTGCAGGCCCAAAAAGTTCTCGTTTGTTTTTAACTGCGGATAATTTTCTGACACAACCATCAATCTGCCTAAAGCAGTACTTAACTGGCCTTGTGCAGCCTGGAACGCTTTGATCGATTCAGGTGTTAATTTTGTAGGATCAACCTGTACAGCCGTAGCTTTGGCGCGAGCCTCAATAACGTCGGTCAAAGTACTTTTTTCAAAATTAGCAGCCCCTTTTACAGATGCAACCAGGTTAGGGATCAGGTCAGAGCGGCGTTGGTATTGTGCTTGTACCACCCCCCATTTAGCCTTTACATTTTCGTCCATTTGTACCATGCTGTTGTAGCTGCATGAGCTTAATGACATTGCTGCCACGATAACCAATATTGCTGTGAATAGCTTTTTCATTTTTTTGTTTATTTTGATAATTAGAGAACAAAACCTGTACCGTTGTTACAAATTATATTTTGCATGCCATAATGGCAATTGTATTTGGTAAATATAAATTAAATCAATTAATCAATTACATTTTATAATTTGCGGTAAATTAAAATTAACTGCTTTCCATTTACATGAAGAAATTACTTACCGTCTTTTTTATTTGCACGGCTTTTATAGCCAACGCACAAAAATCAACCGAAAATTTAATCCAATATGTTAAGCCTATCGTAGGCACACAACGCATGGGCCATACCTTCCCCGGTGCCACCGTACCATTTGGGATGGTACAATTAAGCCCCGAAACCGATACTGCCAGCTATGACCTTAACGGCCACTATAATCCTAAAGTTTATGAGTATTGCGCCGGCTACCAGTACGAAGACAAAACCATAGTAGGCTTTAGCCACACTCACTTTAGTGGCACGGGCCACTCGGATCTTGGCGATTTTTTGATCATGCCAACTGTAGGTACGCTAAAGCTTAACCCGGGTACCGTAGATAAACCGCATAGTGGTTACCGCTCGCCTTTCTCGCACGCTAACGAGGTAAGTGAAGCCAACTACTATAAAGTAAAGCTGGATGAGCATAATATTATTGCGGAAATGACTACCACCACCCGTGTGGGCTTTCATCAGTATACATTCCCAAAATCAGACAGCGTGCATATTATCCTGGATCTGATGTCGGGCATTTACAACTACCCCGATAAAAACGTGTGGACCTATATGCGTGTGATAGATGATACGCATGTTGTAGGTTACCGTCTTACCAACGGCTGGGCACGTAGCCGCGCGTTGTATTTTGCTATGACCTTTTCAAAACCGTTCATCGCGCATGGTTATAAAAACTACTCTAAACGCGAAGTTTATGGCGGTTTCTGGGGTAAGTTTAACCAAACTAAAGACTTCCCAGAAATAGCCGGAAAGCAACTTCGTGCGTACTTTGATTTTAAAACCGAAGAGGGCGAAAAGATCAAGATAAAATTTGCCATATCGCCGGTGAGCATGGACGGCGCTGTTGCCAACATGAATGCTGAAGCAACCACATGGGATTTTGACAAGGTAAAAAATGACGGACAGGCACAATGGGAAAAAGAACTGCATAAGATCACCATATCGGGTAATAAAGAGTTAAAAGAGAATTTTTATACTTCGATGTACCATACCATGATTAACCCTACGGTTTATATGGATGTGGATGGACAATACAAGGGCTTAGATCAAAATATCCATAAAGCGGATGGTTTTACCAACTATACTACTTTCAGTTTATGGGATACCCACCGTGCGCTGCACCCGCTGTTTAACATCATTGACCCTGAGCGTAATGCCGACATGGTTAAATCTATGATGGCACATTTTGACCAAAGCCCCGAGCATATGTTGCCGGTATGGAGCAACTCCGGCAATGAGAACTGGTGTATGAGTGGCTACCATAGCGTATCTGTTATTGCTGATGCTGTAGTAAAGGGCAATGCGCCGTTTGATGCCAACAAGGCATTAGAAGATTGCGTAACCACCGCGCGCCACAAAGATTACCTGGGCATAGGTTATTATATGGACATGGGTTACATCCCTGACGAGAAGGATGCCAACTCGGTATCATCAACGTTAGAGTATGCTTATGACGACTGGTGTATAGCACAGATGGCAAAAAAATTGGGTAACACAGCCATTTATGATGAATTTATCAAACGCTCTGAAAACTATAAAAATGTGTATGATCCTAAATCGGGCTTTATGCACCCTAAAACTGCTGATGGCAAGTTCCGCAAAAACTTTGATCCGTTCACTACCATTAACCAGGGATTTATTGAGGGCAACGCCTGGAACTATACCTTATATGTTCCACATGACCCGGCTTCGTTGATCAAACTAATGGGGGGTAACAAACGCTTTATTGTTTACATGGACAGCTTATTTAGCTATAACCTGCCGGATAAATACTTTGCAGAAACTGAAGATATTACCAAAGACGGTATCATCGGTAACTATGTGCACGGCAATGAGCCATCGCACCACGTAGCTTATTTATATGACTGGACCGACAAACCATGGAAAGCACAAGAGAAGATCCGCATGATATTGCCTAAAATGTATAAACCAACTCCTGATGGTTTGGGCGGTAATGACGATACCGGCCAAATGAGTGCCTGGTATATTTTTAGCTCGTTAGGTTTTTACCCGGTAGCACCGGCGTCAGACCAATATGCTATAGGCAGCCCGGCTGTTAATGGCGCGACCGTGCAGGTTGGTGGCGGTAAAACGTTTACTATCCACGTAAATAACCAAAGCGCAAAAAATGTGTATATCCAAAAAATTGCACTTAATGGAAAACCATTAAACAAGATGTTTTTGAGCCATGCCGATATTATGAATGGGGGTGAGATCACTTTCTTTATGGGGCCAAAGCATAAATAATAACTCCCCCATTTCGCAACAAAAATTGAAAGCGGCCGCTCTACTAATAAATTATAGAGCGGCCGCTTTTTTTCAGGTGATACTAGTACTACGGTGCTTTTAACGCACCTTAATTCACTAATAATTTATACCCCTTACCGTGCACATTAATGATCTCGACAGACGGATCATCTTTTAAATATTTGCGGATCTTACTCAAAAACACGTCCATACTGCGGCCGTTAAAATAGTTATCGTCGTGCCAGATATACAGCAGGGCCTCTTCACGTGTAAGCACTTCGTTTCTTTTAAGGCACAACAAGCGCAACAGCTCAGCTTCTTTGGTTGACAGTTTTTGCTGTGTACCGTTAATGCCTATGATCTGGGTAGTATAATCAAATTCGTATTGGCCTATCTTAAAATGTGTGGGTTGCTGTTCTTCTTTCTTCTCGGCGTTATCCGTTCTTTTTAGCAGCGCGTTTATCCGCAGTAACAGTTCTTCGATCCTGAATGGTTTGGTGATATAATCGTCGCCGCCCAAAGTAAATGCTTCGGTTTTATCCTCAATCATTCCCTTAGCGGTTGCAAAAATTATAGGCACATGCGGGTTTATCTTGCGGACGTCTTTACCTAAAGTAAAACCATCTTTTTTAGGCATCATTACATCCAATATCAGTAAGTCATAGTTTTGCTTAGTAAAAGCATGTAAACCTTCTTCGCCGTCGGTACATAAAACAACATCAAACTTTCCTTTAAATTGCAGATAATCTTGAAGCAGCAGGCCCAGGTTGGGATCATCTTCAACCAGTAATATTTTTTTCATAGGAAAAGGTGTATGTAGTGTACTAATATTTATAACGCGTAATGCAATCTTATTGTACTATGCGCCCTGAAATTTCAACTCAAACTCTGATCCCCTGTCTTTTTCTGAGCGAACATTTATTGTACCATTCAATCTTTTCACAACCGTATTAACATAGCTTAAGCCAAGGCCAAAACCTTTAACATTGTGTACATTACCTGTCGGGATGCGATAAAACTGTTCAAATATCTTGCTTTGCTGGTCGCGGCTCATGCCTATACCTTTATCAGCTACTTTAATAATTACGTGGCCATTTTTATTGGAGCTGCTGATTGTGATCTGCGGCTGATTTTCGCTGTATTTTATGGCATTATCTATCAGGTTGTATAATACGTTAGAGAAATGCAGCTCGTCTGCGCTAATGATGGCATTCCCGGCATCAAGGTCTAACGTTAAATTGGCATTGCATTTTTGTAGTTTAAGCGCCATACTATCCACCACCACACTTATCATTTCATTTACATCAAGTGGTTTCCTGTCCAGCTTGAAATCATTTTTGTCAATCCTTGCAATGTTCAATACCCGCTCAATATGGTTGCCCAGGCGCTCATTTTCTTCGTAAATAATGTTGGCCAATCTCGCTATGCGGCCCCTGTCAATTGCTACCTCGCTATCTTTCAATGCCTCGCTGGCTATCATAATGGTTGATACCGGAGTTTTAAACTCGTGGGTCATGTTATTAATGAAATCGGTTTTCATTTCAGAGATCTTTTTCTGCCTGATGATGGAGAAAAGCGTATATCCAAAACAAAATACCAGCACAAATAGTAAAGCACCCGTTATGCTCATTGCGAGGCCCATCTTGCCTAATATCAACGAATTTTTTTGCGGAAATTCGAGCTTGATCTTACCGGGGTCGTTAATAACCTCCTTGGTAAAAATTGGGGTTTGATAACTGGCTTCTTTAGTAAACGAAGGCCGATCTCCCTTCACATCCATAGCCTTTGAATAAATAACAGAGTCGCTGTTTGCGCTGGTTACCTCGTAACTAAAAGGCAAATAGATCCCCTTATTATGCAGTTCGAAACGCAGTAATGAATCCACCCAAAAAGGATCAAGGCGTTTTCGCAGCGGCTCGCCTGATTTTTGGTATTCTTCAAACAGGCTATTCATAACCGAAGGTTTGCCGGCCTGTAAGTTCTGTATGGAATCTGCAATAAGTAATTGTTTTACCTGCTGCATCTGTCTTTCCTTCTGCTTTCGTTTTTGGTCGGCCACCCAAAGCGGGTTAATGCGGACCTGTGACATTACCTGGTTACCAAATTGCGGGTCCTGGTAGATATAACGCAGCGTATCGTATTTCTGTAACTTGTGTTTGTTATTTAACAGGTTGTTAGTAACAATAGGCATGTAACGTAAGTGTACCTCGCCAAATTCGTCTGTATATTGCTCTATGCGTACCTGCACATTAACAGATCCCAATACATCATCCATCCGCTGATGATTGATCATTCGTCTCAAACTATCGCGTAACAGCGCAAGCTGCCTTTCGCGCAAGGTTTGATGTTTTTTAAGCTTTATCTTTTTTGCAGAATCATCTATCAGTATCCTTCGTTCTTCCGGATAATTTTTATCTGCTCCTTCATAAGTACGGCTGGCTTTATAAACCTGGTTCTTTAATTCGTTACGATGCCTGGCTTTGCGGTTTAAGAAATTATCAGCATCCTGCAGGCTCAGCTTATTTACCACAACATCCAACGCTTCGTTAACAGATCTGTCGAAAATTTTAGACTGCATATCATACGATTGCTTTAAAAAGTATAATTGCATAGCAACCACACCAATCAGTGCAAAGCTCATTAAGCCAATAATAATACGTATGCTACTCTTTTTCAACCTGTTTATTCTATTAGGGCTTTATCCCAAGCAAAAATATTTTAAATAAAGCTACAATATTAGCTTTTAACAATTTTTAACATATGTTGGCCTTTGAGCATTGCGAAATATTATAAACCCGTCACTTTCCGTCAATAAATTGCATTAAAATCAATTTATAACAAATTATAGCATTTTGAGTGAAAGATCATATCCCAAAAGAATAGAGCGACCTGGCACTAAACAATAAAACCCCGCCAATGCGAGGTTTTATCATACTCAAAGACATGTTGAAAAGTCTGATGCGTAATTAAAATGGCAGATCGTCATCCTCAGGAGCCGAACTGATATCGGCCGGAGCCGCGTATGCAGGAGCAGCATTGCTGGCTGCGCCGCTTAATACGTTTATTTTCCATAATTGCATAGAGTTAAAGTAACTCTTTTTACCGGCCTTATCGGTCCAGGGGCGACCTCTTAAATTAAAGAAAACCTCAACATCGTCTCCAACTTTTACATTGTCCAATAAATTGCACCGATCTTGGATAGCTTCAAATTTCAAGTATTCCGGGTATTGCGGATTCTCTACATATTCTACTATCAGTTCTCTTTTTTTTAGTGCTTCAGTAACCTGCGCGGTCGGAAACACTTCATGTACCTTACCCTTAATTTCCATAGTTCAAAAAATTAAAAATGTAAAGTTAACAGATATGAAATGTAAATCAGCACAATATCACGCAAGTTTTCCACACTGAAAACAAAATATTCCACCAAATTCATGAGTTTTATTTACTTTATTTGGTTACCGGTAACTATAAACTATGGATCGCAGAAATAGCCTAAAATTAGTATTGAGTGCAGCGGCCTCAACTTTGTTTTTTAACAAAAACGCCTTTGGTAATCAATTGCCATTCAGCAAAAAAACTACTTTAAATAACGATGCCTATTTAATGGCACATTTTAAAGAGAATGATCAAAAGTTATATTATGCGTATAGTATAGATGCCCGTAACTGGATAGCCCTTAATGGCCGGAAGCCTGTTTTTGATCCGGGTGTAAACCTGCGCGACCCCTTTATCGGACGCGCAAACGGCGCTTTTCACCTGGTACACACCAAAGGCTGGGATTACCCGGTGATCCATCATTACCAGTCTGCCGACCTGGTTAACTGGGAAGGTGGCGAAATTAAAGTGGTAAACGATAGCCAAAAAAGAGCCTGGGCACCCGAGTGGATCTATGATGAAGCAGAAGGTTTGTTTTACGTATTCTGGGCGTCAGACAATAATGGCCATAACAGCATTTATTACACCACTACTAAAAATTGGAAAGATATAACACCCGAAAGATCTGCTATATTTTATGATTTGGGTATAGATGATATCGACCTTACCATCATAAAAGCCGGTAATAAATTTCATGCTTTCCATAAAGTTGGCAAGGTATCCGATGATATCTGGCACATGGTTTCGCCGACGTTAAACCCAAATCATCCTGATTTTGGCCTTGGCAAAGCCGCAAGATCATCCAAAATAATAACGGATGTGGTAAAACCGATTGAGGGCCCGGAGATCATCAAATTAAGTAACCAACAGAAATGGTATTTGTATGCCGACCCATTTTATAATGATTTTATTGCCTGGGAAACTGTCGATTTCGTAAATTATAAACGAATATCGGTAAGTGTGCCGCGTGGCGCCAAGCATTGTTCTTTGTTAACCATCAGCAATAATGAGCTTGATGTATTGTTGAATAAATACCCCGTTTAAGCAGCCAAAAACAATTATTGTGGCTATGTTTTATAAAGGCTACTTTTGCAGCTGATCTTAAAATTAAAAAACATAGCGGGTTAGCGCATATACTATGCACATCTAACTTACTGAATATCAAATAATGTCTGTATTTAACACCGAAAGTAAAATAATAATAACCTGTAACAAGCGGCTATCTCCTTATCTGCAGCAAGAAGTTGAAGAATTAGGGTTTACCCCTACGCGCGTATTCCAAACCGGGATTGAGCTGCAAGGGACCGTTACCGAAACTATTGCTTTAAATTTAAACCTTCGTTGCGCCAGCCAGATATTGTACCTGTTAAAAAGCTTTACGGCTGCAACTCCGCAGGAACTTTATGACGAGCTGGTAAAAATTGAATGGGAAACCCTGATCGATTTTACAGGCTACTTCTCGGTAACATCAAACGTAAACAACGAGCATATACTTACGCCACTGTTTGCCAACGTAAAAGTTAAAGACGCCATTGTCGACCGGATCAAATCTGTAAAAGGCATCCGTCCAAATTCGGGTGCAGATGGTAATAAGACGGTTGTACACCTTTACTGGCAGGATGACAAGGCCGAGATCTTTATCGATACATCCGGCGAAACCTTAGCTAAACATAGCTACCGTAAAATACCGGGCAAAGCCCCTATGCTTGAAGCCTTGGCTACATCAACCATTATGGCTACGCACTGGGATAGGAAAAGCACTTTTATTAACCCCATGTGCGGTTCAGGAACATTGGCCATTGAGGCCGCTTTATTGGCCACGGATAAACACCCGGGCTTGTTCCGCATGAATTACGGTTTTATGCACATAATGGGTTATGATGAGCAGGCGTTTTTTGTTGAACGCCGCGCGTTAAAGGATAAATCGAAGAAAGATATCGGCTTTAAAATTATAGCTACTGATATTTCGCAGGATGCTGTCGATATCTCGCAAAAAAATGCAAAAACCGCCGGCGTAGAACATTTAATAGAGTTTAGTGTTTGTGACTTTGAAGAAACCGACGTACCGGAGGCACCGGGCATTGTAATGTTTAATCCCGAATATGGCGAACGCCTGGGTGTACACAGCAAGCTGGAAGCGACGTACAAACGCATAGGCGATTTTATGAAGAAAAAATGCCTGGGTTATAGAGGGTATATCTTCACCGGGAATCCGGACCTTGCCAAGAAAATAGGCTTGCGGGCTTCAAGAAAAATCGAGTTTTACAACGGCAAACTTGATTGCCGCTTATTAGAATATGAATTGTACGAGGGCAGCAAGCGCGAACCGAAAGAAGAAATATAACAATGAAAAAGATACTGTTAATTGCCGCGATATCATTAACCTGCTTTTATGCAAAAGCGCAGGAAGAACTGGCCTTCCCTTTCCAGGGAGGCAAAGAGGTGATGTCAAAATTTTTTAAGGACAGCCTGGTTCTATCAGATCAGATCGTATCGCACAGGGCCACAGGTACCGCAATATTTAAATTTACTGCCGATGAAAAAGGTTCGATCAAAAAAATAATTGTTTATTACGCTGATGATATAACGATTACCCCCCCAATAATAGAGGCGTTAAAAAAATCTGACCGCAGATGGATCATCCCCAATCATGAAAAATTTCATGATTTCATCATTCCTTTCAGCATCCGCTTTACCCCGCCGGCTACAGGCAGCGCTGCGCTGCAAAAGGCAGTATATAATGCTTACAGCCGCCGTAAAGCGGTAGTGTCTTTTGACCAGGTGCCGCTTGATCTTGCAACTTTATTGCCCGCAGTATCAATAAGTTACGACCTGGCACCATAAAAAAATAAATTTCTAAGAAAAAAAATAAATCCGGCTGCTCAAAAAAATCGTAGTTAGGGGTTAACAACCCCTAAACACCATATGAGCAATAAAATAAATTTAAAAATCAAGGCGATTGCTGCGGCGATCAGGAAAAAAAGAGAGCAGAAAAATTACACGCAGGAATACCTGGCTTACAAGCTCAATATTTCGCAAAATGCGTATAGTAAAATTGAGCTCGGGTATACTAAAATAACTGTCGAAAGGCTTTTCCAGATCGCAGATGTCCTTGAAATAACAGCCAGCGAATTGCTGATGTTTGATAAAGACGATACTGAATCCGAGCTTTTAAATACCGGTACCGACTAACAGCTTATTATATTTGCGCACTAATTTGCAAATATGGATCACGCAGTTGTTATTAATAAAACCACACAATTTGTACAGGACACCCTCAAGAATGCCGAAGGTGGGCATGATTGGTGGCATATTTATCGCGTTTGGACAAACGCAAAACTGATAGCTCAAACAGAGCAGGCCGACTTGCTTACTATCGAGTTGGCAGCATTGCTGCACGATATTGCCGACAGCAAATTTCATAACGGCGATGAAGAGATAGGCCCTAAGACCGCAGGTGACTATTTGCAAAGTATAGATATCGATCCTGATATTATAACCCATGTGCAAAATATCATCAGGTATATGTCTTTTAAATCAGGATTTGACAAGCCCGTTTTTCACTCCCCGGAATTAGCCATAGTGCAGGATGCCGATAGATTAGATGCTATAGGAGCCATTGGCATTGCCCGCGCATTCAGCTATGGCGGATTTAAGGGCCGCGAGATCTATAATCCCGAAATAAAGCCCGATCTGGATATGAGCAAAGAGGCTTACAAAAACACTACTGCGCCAACCATCAATCATTTTTACGAAAAACTTTTGTTGCTAAAAGACAAAATGAACACCGAAACCGGTAAAAAGCTGGCACAACAACGCCATGCTTTTATGGAAGATTACCTAAATCAATTTTATTTTGAATGTAATTAACAATATTTTTAGACAAGTCTAAAAATATTGTTAGCTTTGCCTAATATTAATTATCAATCTAAATAGATGTTATTAATATTGACTTAACACAAATATTTCACCTTTGGCAAGCAAACATGAAAAAACATATACTACTCTCATTATTAATACTAAGCGTTACAAAAGTTTTTGCACAGGATACTGTAAAGCAGGAACGTTTTAGTTTTCATTTTCAACAGACTATTATTACCCAGTATAAACCTGCATTTAGCGCAAAATATACAGGGGACAATAGTTTGCTTACCAGTACCGAAACACAGAGCTCCATAACCTCGACTCTTTATGGTGGTGCAAGGCTGTGGAAAGGGGCCGAGGTATATTTTAACCCTGAAATATCAGGCGGAGCAGGCTTGAGCAAGGCGGTGGGCGTGGCTGGTTTCCCTAATGGCGAAACTTTTAGGATTGGCAGCGCGGCACCGGCTATATACATTGCCCGTTTATATTTTAAGCAGAATTTTGAATGGGGTAAAGAAAAAGACACCATTGAAGCAGGCCCTAATCAATTAGGTGGGTTAAGGAGTAAACGTTACTTCTCTATAACGGCAGGTAAATTTGGCATGGCTGATTTTTTTGATGGCAATGAATTTAGCCATGATCCCCGCTCTCAATTTATGAACTGGGCGCTGATGGATAACGGCGCATGGGATTACCCGGCAAACACTCGTGGGTATGTTTTAGGATTAAGTACAGAATTGGGGCAACCTGATTGGACGCTACGCTTTGCATTCACCTTATCAACCACCACAGCTAACGGCTCTATATGGGATCAAAAAATAGGGAAAGCCAATACCCAGACTTTAGAGTTTGAAAAACGCTATACCCTAAATGAGCAAAAAGGCACTGTGCGTGTTTTAGGCTTTTTAAACAATGGTAAAATGGGCAATTACCAGCAAGCCATGGCATTAAGCTCCACCGCCCCGAATGTAGATACCACGCAGGCATATGGGCGCCACAAATATGGTTTCGGCATCAGCGCTGATCAATACCTTACCAATGATTTTGGCGTTTTTGCCAAACTAAGCTATAACGACGGCCATACCCAAACCTGGTATTTTACAGAGATCGACCGCTCGATAAGTTTTGGTGCGCAATTAAAAGGCACTTCGTGGAAACGTAAAGATGATGAGCTGGCACTGGCGTTTATCGGTAATGGTTTATCAGCGCCGCACCGTAATTACCTTGCCGCCGGTGGCTATGGTTTTATTATTGGCGATGGTAAGTTAAACTACAGCACAGAAATGATAGCCGAGCTTTATTATAAGATAGATGCCTATCAGCATAAATTCTTCCTGTCGCCCGACTACCAGTTTATCGTTAACCCTGCTTATAACAAAGACCGCGGACCGGTTAATGTATTTTCAATACGGGCGCATGTTGAGTTTTAGATAGCCGGCTTATTCGGTATCTCGCCAATGTAAAAAAAACCAACACAAATACTATTACAAATATAAACACCGTTAATTCGCAATATGAAACGTATTGTTGCCCTGGTTATCCCGTTATTGATCTTTGTAAATATTGCCGTCGCGCAAAAAGTAGTTGTCTTAAAATCCAACATTAAATTTCAATTAAAAAACCTGGGCGTAAATACCGGCGGTACCATAAACGGGTTACAGGCAACTATGGCTTTTAACCCGGATAACCTTGACGGCAGCACCATCGAAGCCATACTGGATGTAAAATCTGTTAATACCGACAACGACCTGCGCGACAGCCACCTACGCAGCGATGAATTTTTTGATGTTACCAAATATCCTAACATCACCATGAAGTCGGTCTCGTTTAAGCATAAAAGCGGCGACAATTATACAGGCCAGTTTAGCCTCACCATAAAAGATAAAACCAAGGTATTTGAAGTCCCTTTCACTTATACCACCGCGACAGCCAATACTGCCACCTTTAAAGGTGGGTTAAAACTAAATCGCCTTGACTTTGGCATAGGCGGCAAAAGCCTGGTTATGGGTAATGAGGTTTCGGTAGGTATTGAGGTGGATGTGGCTAAGTAAGTGTTATTCTAAATTATTGTTAATTTAGAATAACGTTTTTGACCGGCGTTATTGCAAACCGTGGGCACCGTCCCGCTCAATCGCCGCGGGTAGGCTTGTTACTTTTTGTCTTGATACAAAAAGTAACCAAAAAAATCAAGTCAGCCCGATCGCTGCCACTTCACAGGCAAAACTCCCGGCCGCGCGCGCTG
>Ga0105239_10000141_pt1 | contig 101845 bp, 83 predicted proteins | sample KBSC44metaG_FD_92761 | JGI IMG/M metagenome (GOLD analysis project Ga0105239, IMG submission 92761) | Corn rhizosphere microbial communities from Kellogg Biological Station, Michigan, USA - KBS C4-4 metaG | ecosystem: Host-associated > Plants > Roots > Rhizosphere > Soil | place: Michigan, USA... | reverse complement strand
TCTTTTTGGGTCCTCCCAGAACCCCCTTTGTGTGCCCCCCGTAGGGTCGTCTCCCCAAATTTTTTTTCTTTTTTTGGGGTGGTGTTTTTTGTGGGTGGTGGGGGGGGGGGGGGGGTGGCTTTTCCTATCGTTAAGTGGCTCGCGGATGTATACAGCCTAGCGGAAGGACGAGATCTATAAACCGACGTCTGCAGTCGGAGGAAAAAACGTATGTCGTGGTCGTGGTCGTGATCGTGGGTTTGTATGAGAGTGGTAATGATGAGTGTCTAATATCCTCGCAGTCTGCTCGATGTTCGGACATCAGCCCTCTCAAAAAACCTGTATTCGGATATCATGCACGGAAAAGGCAAAAGCGATGAGCATTGTCCCGATGTCCTTTCTCTTCCCATACTATACCAATTTGAATTCCACACTAGCGCCCAGCTCCAGCCACCGGTGATTTCTCGCCCCGAATGTTATGCGGCTCCATTTACGGTAATATGCGTGGTGAGGACTTATTCGAGATGAGCAGTGTATTTCCATTGGAATGAGACCCAACACTTCAAACGAATTAAGCATGTCCATTCGTCGCTGTCGTGCCATTTGGAGCCGCAACGGGGCCGAGTTTCTCTCTTCGTTTCCTCACGCTGGATGCGAGGACATCCAGCACAGACTCAGTGTCATCCCAGCCTATGCAGGCGTCGGTTATGGAGACGCCGTATTTCAAGCCGGCTTTGCCTTCTTTGGGGACTTTTTGGTTACCTGCGGTTTCATGTTGTTAGCAGGTCTTCGCTCACGTTCTTTGCATGCCCTTTTCATTGGGCCTCTTCAGTGGGAATGTGATGGATCTATGGTGTGGCAGAACATGGCTTACCTTCATTGATGTGACTTTCAATCATGACACCCATGATACCTTGCTCGCCCTGTTCGATCTGTTCGGCGATGACCTTGGCAACCTTGGGTTGATTGCTGTGTTTCTTCTCGCTGTTTCCATGAGAGCAGTCGACCATGACTTTCGCAGCCAGGCCCTTGGCGGTCAACTTCTCCTTGGCCTGTCTAATACTCTCACTATCGTAGTTTGTGCCGGTGGTGCCGCCCCGGAGAATGACGAAGCAGTCCTCATTCCCAACGGTGCCCACGATGGCGACGACCCCTGGTTTCGTGACTGACAAAAAATGATGCGGGTGGCGGACGGCTCCGATGGCGTCAATAGCAACACCCAGAGTGCCGTCGGTGCCGTTCTTGAAGCCGACGGGGAAAGACAACCCGGACGCCAACTCCCGATGCAACTGGCTTTCGGTGGTCCGGGCCCCGACGGCGCCAATGGAGAGCAGGTCGGCAAGGAACTGGGGGGAGATCGTGTCGAGCATCTCGCTGGCGAGGGGCATGCCCTTGGCGGTGAGGTCGACGAAAAGCTGCCTACTAAGCCGGAGGCCCTTGTTGATGAGGAAACTGCCGTCGATCTCTGGGTCGTTGATCAGCCCTTTCCAGCCGACGGTCGTGCGCGGCTTCTCCAGGTAGGATCTCATCACGATGACCAGGTCGTCCTTGTACTTCTCCTTCATCTTGAGCAGGCGGTCGCAGTAGTCCAGTGCTGATACTGGGTCGTGGATGCTGCATGGGCCAATAATCACGAGGAGCCGTCGGTTGGGGTCGGTGCCTTGGACAACGGCGGCACAGTCATCACGCCCTTGCAGTACCGTCTGCTTGGAGGCAGCGGTCTGGGGGATTTCATGCTGTAGGAGGTCGGGCGGTGTGAGTGGGTTGTAGCCACGGACTGCACATGAAGCCGGGGATTGCACCCCACCAGTTAGCTTTGGGAAAGTGAGAGACGCAGAGGCCGTTTCGAGGATAAAGTTGTATCTGATGGATAGACAGAGAAGAAGTCATGAACACCTACTTCGCCAATCTTCCGAGCTCTCTTTATTGCCGACATTGGAGTTGTTGATGTAGTAGGTCTATTGATTTGCATGAGTCAGTCGGTGGAAGACATGGGATGGGACCCAAAACTGCGGGGGAAAACAAAAATAAAATCTGTGTGGGTTCGGAGGATAGGCAACTTACAGCCATGATGGGCAGATGCTAGGGAGGAACGACTGAGCAAAAGCAGCAACCTGAGGATATCGAGAACGAAGGCGAACAAACAAAACAGAAGAACGAGTATGAGGTGTCCTTAGGTGTGGAATATTAGTGGAGGTTGGAGGAGCATTTTGAATTTGAGGTGAGAGCGGGAAAAAAAAGTAATTAGAATCAGACGATGGACCTTGGAGGGCTGGCGGTGACACCAAAGGCGCGAGGGGCCAGGCTCAGCCCAGAAGCGAAGCCCGCCGCAAGAACTGACGAGGCGAAGAATCTCGTGCAAACCCGTATTTTGGTTCCTGCATGACGGCATCATCTACAGGCTCAGCGATTGGATGGGCATGAAGTCTAGTTAGAGTCCAGACGCCTGTTATTTACCTGACAACCAAACATACATAGACCTCGCCATCGATTCCAGGCAGGTCCTGATGAATGCTTACACAGTTATACTTGTAATAGCAGCCAGAAGAACAATCTTTATCTCTGTTTGTCCAATGGATTGATGAATAAATGAGGAGTTAGTCGTATATTTATCTTCCTACTAACAATGCTGTTTTGCCCGGTCGACCTTCTTCCACCCAATATCCTTCTAACAAAGATTCTGTTTGCTTATGCTACGAATGTATAAGTCGTCTTCATAGGTATTCTCACCCTGTGTATCTTCTTCGAGTGCCGGAAGGCCTCACCACGTAATCTCATTGTCTCATAAATCATTCATTTCCGCCGTCAATGCCGATGCATCATGGAACAGGTCAATAAGACATCCCGCAGACCATGCCTGGGTGGGCGACTATCACCAAGAATTAGCATACGCCCATACTCACAACTGGAGAAACTTACCGAATCAGCACAATACGCCCCGTCCTTGTTCGTCAATTCTGTCAATCCTTTCCATGCGCTGTCCTTGATGGCTTGCTTGCATCCTGCAAGACGTCGAGTCACCTGCTGGAATGACTCCAACCTTCCAGCTGCCGAATCCTGTCTCATCAAGTCGAACTTTAGTAATGCTCTCAAGAAGAAGCCGGTTGGCCACAGCCATTCCGGTCCTTGATGATAATTTCTGCCCTTTGACGTCGCAAAGTCGGTTGAGTCTTCCGAGTTGTTGTAGTAAGGTCGATAGTTCAGATCTGAGGGGTCTAGAGTTGCCATTCCCGTCGGTCCACGGATAAAATCATCGGCTGCTTTCAATGCGATCAGAGCCTTGTCGGGGCTGAACAAGTCGGGGGCAACCGTCATCGCAATGGGGAAATTGCATCGTAATTGGTAGTCTTCATACTCCTTTCCAGATCTGTACAGATCTTTGTAGATGCCTCGACGGTTGATGATTTTGGGGTCCACATCGTCATCAATATCGTCCTTGGGATCGAGAGGAACCCAATAGGCTTTTTCGAAATTCGCTTTGATACGCTCCGCCCATTCGCTAAACGTGAGCTTTTCACCTTGATCTGTGTCGACACCAGAAAACTGGTATTTACCTGCCTTGTTGAGTTCAGCGACCCATTTCAACGCACTGTAGGAGAGACCAGTGATCTCAACTGCTGCTCCATCTCGAGGTGTACCAGGCACACCCTTACTTCCTGCCCGTTCACTCTCACCCATCTTATCCATCCACGTTCCACAATTGGATTGGCTACCTCCAAAGATGATTCCTGTCTTCCAGTCGACCTTGATGTCGATTTGGAATCCTTCTGGTTTCATCTGCATATCAAGATTAGGCCCTGCGTTATATTCCCGGAAGGACAACCCCGACGCATGACGCTGCAGAATCTCTTGGATGATCTCTTCAATCGTGGACTCCTTGGAATACGCTCGTGGATCATCATGCGGGAACCACGTATCATCGTATGGCAGGAACCGGCGAGGAACCTTCTCCTTCAACACCGATATCCCATCCGGGACAATTTGAGTGTAGTCCTGAATAGCTTGCAGGAAGAACCATGGAGAGTCTCGGGAATTGTACCTTGGTGCCGCACCACTACTAAGCAAGTTGGGAATTAGTCCGTGTTTCAGAACACTGCCAAATGCCTTTATGTGTTCCTTTGCTTCTTCATATCGACCTGTGCACAGGAACAGGCCTCTCAACGAGATAAATACGTCACGGCCCCAGCAGCGAGCCCATTCCACTGAAAAGTGGGGCAGTCCGGCTGCAAGAGAGGGCACACTCTTTACCGGCCATAATGATCCTGACTTCACATAACCAGTCTGTTGAATACTGACCATAGCCAAATTTTGGACAAATTCCTGACTCTTTTGGATGCTCGGACTCATGAGCTCAATGGCTGTGTTGAAAGCTGCATTATAAGCGATTTGGACAATCAACGCAAAGTAGCGTGGTAGCAGGAAACTTGGGATATTCCTGACAGCATCAAATCGTTCCTTGAGCCATTGCGCTGGCTTCTGCAAGCGAGAATAGCCTTCCTGTTTGGATATCCTTTCAATTCGACCAACGAGGAAATCCAATGCCCACTGTCCATCGCGAAGATGGCTGCAGAGCGGGTGCCCGAGGTTGTTTGATCGAACAATCGGTTCGAGAACGCTCCACCATCCTTGAAGACCTGCGTAGACTAATGGGCCGTGGCCAGGGATGTTGTACACGCCATCTCGGCCTTTGCTCGAGTCTCGCTCTTCAGCGTCGCATCGATAAAGCAGAAAGTTGAGATCGATAAGATCTAGTTCGCCGAAGCCTTCTTCACATCCGCTCGCGAGGAATGTTCCCAATCCCTGTGAATGCTCTGCCGATGGCACCCATGTTTCGAACAGCGCAATGGAACCCGGTGGAAAGAAGTCAGCAACTCTGATCGTGGTATCGTTATTTTCGGTCTCAATGGTTGCTCCCTTGATATTCCTCACACGAGCTGGTAAGCCCACAAGATACTCCTTATCATCCAAAGCTTCTTTCTTTGCCTTGTCACTTTGATCCACTTCTAGCAGCCAAGAGCCGACCATTTTGGCCTTGGTTCCAGCAAGGTGAACAGGACTTAAACCGCCGTTCCCGTTTCCACTCCCGGGAAATGCGGTGTGGGCGATCAAGAAGTATCCTTTTCTGGAATCTGGATGCACACGGTGGAGAGTGATCATCTCGCCCTCATGGTGGAGGAAGGTCTCATCGTACCCGTCCTTGCCCATCATGGTGTGGATATGGTTGAGGATCTTTTTGACCCCTGCAATGCCCCCTTCACCTGCCCCCGTCTGAACCTCACCCTCCGAGCTGATAGAGGTATACCGTCGGTTTTCATGAACAATCTCGACAAGTTTGGGGTAGATTTCATCGAAGCCCATCACACTTCCGGTCGCACAAGCACACATATTGACCAAAGCCGCGGTAGGTAAAGTGTCTCGAGCATCTCTTTTTTGTGCCGGCATTTCATTGTCATGAGTACAATCCATGAACAGGGCGTGGACAGGGGACTCTCGAATATGCTTGACGATCTCCTTGGTCGTACGAGCACTACTATTACCGTTGACAAGGTTGTTGGTTTGCTTCGTGGCAGTTCTGGAAGGGACGTTGATCTCGAAGCTGCCAATCGGTCGCCCTGACTGTCGATGTACCACTCTGCTCAGCTCCTGAGTGCTCCAAGCCTGCATAGCTTCACGGATCAGAGCGCTGATGCCGAGTCGCTTCACAAAGATGAAGTCAGTTGCTTCATTTCCAGTGAACAATTCTGCAAAAACTGCAAGGTTTGGCTGCACTTTTCTCGCTTCATCCAGTAGATATTCAGCTACGTGGATGGGTGTAGAATGACAATTGTCAATCCGGAAGGCTGTGAAATATTTGGCCATTAATTGCACATATTTGGTCATATGCTCCCACAAAAATGGATTATCTTCTGGGCCCTTGCCATATCTCAACTTGACACAGTCACTCCAGGGTATCAGCTCTCTTCTGAGATAAGGTCTCCAATCTGGGCCAGCGTTATCCTTCATGGCATCGGCAGCCCAGATCCAACCGTTCACTGCGAGAGCTAAAGATCGTGGGTTGTGTTTTTTGGTGGTCTCATTGAGTGGGAGACGAGCGAAATAAGTCTCGATCAAAGGGTCCTTCTGGGTGATTGGGCCCAGCTTGGGGCCGTTCGCGTCAAGCCTAGTATACTGCAATCGTCCTTTGACTTGATCCAAGATGGTAGAGGTATCCGCATCATACTCGCGATAGAAGGGCAAATTCAACTCGTTCAAGATATCCTTGATACCAGCCTCGGCTGCCGTAGTGTCACCATCTTCAGCTCGTCCGTATAGTGCGGTCAGTAGGGCCGCACCCACTGCTGGGTCGACTTTCCTGGAATATCGACCATCGATACGCAAACCATTGAGTAGACCTTTTTCTTTTAAGAAGGTTGCCTTCTCATAGAGCGACCATCCTTTGAGACGATCTAATCCTCCGCCGATGCTATCATCGAAAAGCCCCGGTGGGATTTTCGTATCACCGTTTTTCCATGCCTCCAGGACGGCTTGAGAGTCGGTTACGACATCAACCACGAAAAACTCCCAAAGGCGGATTTTATTGATGACGTACTCTTTGATGCCTTTGACGACCTTTTCAAGGTCATTGGCATCCTTGAAATCTGTCGGCAGGCCGAGAGACTCGAGCTGACTGCTATACTCAAGAAGAGCATCGTCCAAGACCAATGCAGATTCCAACCATGGGGATGTCTCAACGTTATAACCAGCTTCTGGGTGAGCCTCTAACCATTTGCTGTTGTTCGCTGTATGGTTGAAAACAACATCGGTCAAACCAAGAAGATCATGCTCCTCCTCCATAGATTTGATCAGCTTGATCACCCCACTTTCACCTTCGGGGAAGAGTTCTGTATCGAAGGAAAGTTGGTCAAACAGACTGTATGGAGAATTTGACTCTCCACGCGGCTGTAATGGTGTAAAGTGTACCATGTTGTATCCTCTTGCACTGATACCTCGGAGGTGTTTATTCCAGTCTTCAGGATACTTTCCCATGAACTTGGACACCACCGAAAAAATACCTAGGGCATCCAATGGTAGGCTTGAGCCTCCAAGGGCCAGCTTTGGCTCGATATCGACATAGTACGTAGGAGTCCGGGTCGGCTCCGGAGTGTCAACCTTGGACGTAGAGAACTCCGGGAGAGGGGTATAGGTGGTATAGAATGAGAAGGCACCGGCAGAAGTGATGGGGATATCGACCTCTAGGGTTCGATTGAAATCGGTACGAAGCTTGAATTCGCGGAAATGGTTGCGATCAAATCTCTGACCTGGTTCAGGTATGTTCACCCACAAGCTTCCTTGACGACATATTGAGCTTGCTCCTTCGATGGCAAACCTCAGGTAGTACACCGGATCTGTCGGCGCAGGGAGGTAAATGTACTCGTTGGGAACCTCAGGTGCGCCCAGATCGGTTAAAGGTAGGAGATAGACCTGGCGAGTACCCTGATGAGTTTTGGGAGGCATCGTGGGTGTTGGTTGAGGTGGGCTCGAGCTTGATCGCGCGGAGAGGGTTGCTATCGCATTCTCCGGAGTCCGAGTACACGGGTTCTTGAGGCGCAATCAACGGGTAGACACACGGTCAAAGAACAAAGAACAATGGAATGAGGATACACAATAATGATAGCTAGCAATGCAGAAAACGCAAATGGACATGCGCAAGACGGCCAGGTCGGAAAAAAGTACGAGTAGGAGGGATCGTGTGGATGGGTTTGAGATCGCTGTTCCTACTGGGAACCAACGGCGAAGGCGAGGAGGGGCGGGACGGTGAGATGGGAAAGTCAAAAACCGGGCCCAAACATGTTCCTGCATTCCACTCACACATTTCCAAGGTACAAGTACAAACCAGCCAGGAAATGCTCGCTCGTCTTCGCCTTTCAAGGCCCGGATCCAGTCATTGAGCTTGCTTGAGCTTGCTTATTGCCAGAGCGGTGAAGTCGACAGGTTCTCGAGGGCTTGAATCTTAGCATAAAACCGTTCACATCCCATGCCTGGTTGTCATTCTATGTAATACACACAGGCATTTTTGAAACCAAGAAGTCGGTATGGGGTTGAGGTTCGCGTCAGTGGCTGATTATGCATGCAAGCTTACCCCACTATCTCAACAAAGAGCTTGGAGAGGAGTTTGGCAGGTCCTGGAATGGTCCTCCGTACTCCCTATTTCGAAATGTTCCATGTCGGGTTGAAAATGACAGACAAGTTGTGATGGTAGTGCGACAGGTTTGGACGTTTTCGAAGCGAGGAGTAAAGCACACACATGTCTCGAATATCAACGAACATCGGATTCTTTGGGTGACGGCTGGCTCCAAGCACTTTCACATGCACGCGTTCCGCCTCCAACCCAGGCAAGAGGGGGGATTCCTTAGGCATGAGGGACACCTAAATTGCACCGTAATTAATAGTAACAACTAGCCGCCTACTAAGTTTAGCTAGCGTCCCACTGAAATGCCCACACTCAAATCTGTTCTGGTCTTGGCGTCGACGTCATTGACTTTTTCTTGAGGCAGGCACCTAGGTGGCAGGGCGGCACCTGCCATGTTTGCCCCATTGGCAGGCACGGAAGAATGAAATAGGAGAGCCATGAGTGACCACATACGTCTAGAGGGCCTGCGTGTGTGACTTGTCAGTTCGAGCACCCGTAAGCTCCTGCTGTGTTCTTGGGCTGTGAAACATGAAAGAGATAAGCCTTCGTACAGATATGTATCGATGCCCCAGGATGAATGCCTGAGGAGCCCATCTATTCCTCTGTAAGAAAATGGTACACATGCTTTGCCATGAATACATCCAAGCATGAAATTGCCATGGTCCCGTGCAGTCTTCTACGCAAGTGGATTGAACATGTGACGGAGACAGTACAGTTCCTTCATTGCTGGCGGCAAAATCCTGTTCTCTGGCCTGCCGTGCACCCGGCGGCCATGCATGTGGGAAAAAGTCGAGGGGTGCACGTGGGTCTGGGGTATTCCAGGCTAATATTCAAGCTTGTTGAGAAACATTTAAGAATATGAGAGTCTTGTAGGATCGCCTGAATCTTTTTGCAGCTTAGCTCCCGGCCACTCAATGCCTGTTGGCCTTCTGATTCCACGGACGGGGGAATAGAGATGGGCGATGGAGACTGCCGACCTCCCAGTCCCAGTGTGCAAAAGATGAGGTGACGGGCTGGCCGCTCGGGCACCACACATCGAGGGCTTCCAAGCATGCCAAGCCGGGCTTGTGAACAGCCTTGAGTTGCCTTCCATCAAATGAGGCCTTTTCTCTTACGTCTCAGTTTGCTCAATTCCTTCACTGGGAAGCTCACAAGGACACCACCCTTCTTCAGCTTGTTTGGTGATCCCTCTCCCTCGTTTTTTTTCGCTCCGCACGTGTGACCGTGCAAACATTTTCTGCGCCAGTTGCCTGGCCAGTGCGGGCAACGCGCCCTCGGCCGTGGGCATTGGGCACTGGGCGCGCAAATGATGCAATGCACGACACCGGAGAAATGTCACCCTCTGTCAACTGATAAAATTGTAGAAAAGGCCCTGTGTCTCTGTCCGTGCCCATATTGGTGTGCTTTGACTTCCGCTTTATCTCATCTCACCCTCCAAGCATCCCCAAGTCGGCCTGTGTGCTGTCAATACCATAAAAATAATTGCCGTTGCTGCTAATCGCACCGAGTACTCCCATTCTCCTGTCCTCACTCGCGCTTCTCGCCCCATCAACGTCTTCCAACAGGAGTCTACCAGCGGTTCTTTGACTGTCATCGCTCAATCCGAAGCATTGTCTGTGGTCGACGACTCTTCTGGCTTTGTCTGAACGACACCATTCTTTTCATCATCACATTGCCCCCCCACCGCAGTCCACATCCACCAAGCGCCTATTCTAAACCGCAATGGCAGAGACCAGAAAACCCATCATGTATGGCCGAGGCGGTGCTGGTGAGGTTCCTCCACAGACGCGCCCGATTCCTGGGACAACATGCAACTAACATCTTATGCGTCATCTCCAGGCAACGTGACGACCAAAAGCGAAAAGATTCCAAGCGCCAATGTTGAAACGACACCCACCTTGAAATCAAAGATGTACACCACGGGAAGAGGAGGCTCCGGAAACATGGCCAAAAACGACCTCGAACATCCTGAAGAAGCCCGCCGAGCTCAGGATGTGGACATCCCCGGATTGACCTTACCAGAGGGCTCTCACCACACTGGTAGAGGTAAGCCACCTCCCCTGCGGAAACCCCTTCAAACCGAACTCCTCCTTCTTTGTGAAAGGAGAAAATAAAACTGACCTGGTTCCTTTTCCTCATTCGTAGGAGGTGCAGCCAACACGTACACACCCTCGGAGCTCGAGCAACGCCAAGCGCGTCAGAACAATGAAAAGGTACGATCAGAGTCCTTCCGACGCAGTGGCTCAAAGGAGCGAAGCGGCATTCGAGCTCTTGCGGACAAGGCAAAAGATGCTGTATCCAGCAAACAGCATGACAAATAGTCAACGCGGGCTGCCTGATTGGTTTATCGCTTTTCCTCCTAAGCCATGGAAACTCACCTAAATTCTTTTATACTGGGCCGGGGGGGGTGTGAGTTTTGTATTTTCCTGGGGCGATTTTATCTCTACGAGCGGATTTCGAGGACACTGATATTAGTGAGCGGATTAGCCTTGCATTTTTGCGTTTGGCATTCCAAGATTTTGTACGGAGTAGACAAGGGCCGACGCTTTAGGGAAAGCCAAATCACGAATCGGAAAAACTTCCTAATCCACAGAACGGCTCCTTGCTGCAGCGACAGAGTCGTAGGCTGACGGAGTTCTCGTCTGCAATGCCTTGGTCCTTCCGTAGTGATCGTGAATACTTTGACAGTCATTGGATGGGTAAGTGAGGCCCATCACGAATTGCCAGTCTCCGGTGGATAAGAATCATCCCCCTACTTCTAGGAAGACAGCAGGGGCAGTGCTCAGAGCAGCCTGCCGTGCAAAGTCATGCCGTTTTGCCGGGCAGTACCCTGTCGTTCCTGGAAAGTTGCACCATCTATCTGACAACGTGCAAATCCAAGCCGATGGTAGAGATTTAGATCCAACGATCATCAGACAAAAACCGGGGGAGGAGGAGCACTTTGGATTCGCGGAAGGGCTCTGGCAAGATCCTGACAAATGATGGTCAGGGTCATGCGGGACGGGGTTGTTTGACAGGCGCAGTGACAGCCTTGAGTACCCTGCACCGTCAATGATAGTCTCTGGCTAGGTCTGAAATGCCACCAGAAGCCAGACCCAGGTTGGCGGCGGGAAATGTTACAGGTCATATTTCCTAGACAAGTAACCATCAACGCGGGAAGAATGGCAAGGCAACCCTACATTCGGAACGCAAGCCACGAGACGAACAGTTTTCACTACTGACGTGGCGTGAGGATCATCTCTGACGGCTGCGACTGGTCTAAGCGAGCATGGGTGAAGAATATTCCAATGCGAGGTTCAAGGTTGCCCACGGTCTGACAGTCGGTGACAGACACTAGTGATGAAGCCAAGAGATGTGCATGCAGCTTCTGGAAGGGACATGGATCAAGGGACCGTCCCCTGACTTGTGAGCTTTGTGATCTGATAGAACGTCCACTACTTGGTTAGACCTCGTATACCAGAAGCTCAGCTGCATCATGGCAGAGTATAATTGCGGTCCTTTGGGCATGAGCTAAGCTCCGAGTGAATGTCTGAGCCGGCAGTTGGTTTTCTGGTGCCTAACAGATAGTCCCTAAATTCTGTACGGTCCACCTTTTACTTGCCTGCGTTGAGTCCAGGAGAGCTGGATCAGTCCAGACGACATCCTCGGCAGTCTAACAATAGACGATCCTTGTGCTTGTGCCTCACAGATGTGGATGGGCCGTCGGGCACAAGTCAAATCAATAGAGTTTTCCAACGCAGGGCTCAAAGCATGGCTCATGAATGAAATGATAGGGAAACAGACCAGTAATAAGATCAGAAACCCCACGGCGACCATTTCACCTCAACAGGTTCCATGTTTTCAAGAGCGATGATCTTACCGAAGCTGGGCATGTGGTGGATGCATGAAGGCTGAACGAAGAATTAGGCTCCCGGGTGATTCACAGGATCCGCAAGTCGGTCGGTTGAAATGGAAACGGTCTTTTGGTAGAAGCTGAAAGAGCAACCGAGATGGCAAGAACAACTGAAGGAGGATGGCGCTTAGAGAAGGATGATAGCAAGGGAGAGAGTCCAGTATGTATAGTATGTCCCACGTTGATAGAGAAAGAACACAAACAAAGAAATCAATCGCTGACAGCTATCGCCAACAGAAACTTGAAACTCGAACCACCGACATCTTGAACCATCCCCAGGGAAACAAGATTTAACTAATGGCGGGTTCTCGGGAGGTATCAATGATGATACATAGCAAGAGTCTGGTTTTGCTGAACCAATGGCAGGGAGCCCTCCGCAGGTATCCTTCTCTGGGTCTGAGAAGCATCGGTCGAGGAGACTGCGCCAACTGACTCTCCTCTGTAAGTAGTTTCCGTTAGGAGCTGAGCTTCGATCGAACTAATTAGGGCTTCAGCTGTGTGGAATGGCAGCTGTGGAGGTTATAGTTGAAGCAAGCGAATGGAGTCCTCGGGCCCAAGGTGCTGTAATGCTGTCTCCTCGTCCTCATGCAAACAGCTCGGTCGGGTGGCCCTAAGACTGCTAAGTTCCCCCAGCTTCCCAGAGTCGCACGCCGACAGCCTACAGGGACTGTAAGCCTTTCCTGTCAGGCACGGTGCTAAGGACAGATAGGGCCTCTCGGAATAAGAGCCGTTGCTCCCTGTGCCCCTAGCTACCCGTAGCTGCCCACAGGCTGGTGTGTGGCTTGCGCCAGGGGTTTTGGCGCCGCCTAGGCGTGGATGAGCCATTCTTTTGGGATGGGTGATGAGTTCTGTTTGTAGCAATAAAGGCGGAATCGACTGCCATTGCCGAATGGTACCAGTTCGCATCTGTTGGAAACTAACGAATTTACCCAAGTCAATGCTATAATTACTATGCTAGGCACATCAAGATGGAACTTACCGCACATTGCTGTCGCTGAGCTTGCCTAACTCTGCCACCTGAGGCATATGATAAAAGTAATGAATTAGGTAGGTGTTGAGGGATTGACCCAGGACCCTCGTCTCACTGCTATTGACTCGTGACTCGTGACTCGTCGTCCTCGTAGGCAACAGGCACTGCCTGTACGGGTGATTTGGCATTCCTAACTCTGCCTGGGGCGCGAGGCCTCGGCCCCTGGTGCCTGTCGCTGTCCACATGTCGCCTATCAGATCAGACTCCTAATGGGCATGGAGCAGAGTCTCATGGACTGACTCAACACCAGTCGAAACCTAAGGGAGGGGGCAACCGGGGGGGTTGGACACCCAAGGATACCCGAGAAGCTCCCCTGTCCTTGCGCTTAGGCCCTGTAAGGGCAGTGTTGCCGATCTGCACCTAGTGGGATTTCGTGCTTGAAGGACGATGTCGGATGGTGTGCTGGATGTTGGGCCATGGCTCAAAGGTGTGCCTTTTAGGTTCTGGAAAGTCAATTGGCACGGCTAGTGTATGCCATCTTGTGCACAATCCTGTCAATTGGATCCAAGAGTAGTGAATGGCAGTGCCTATCGTAGGCAACTGTAGAACGGCGTACTTTGTTAGTCAAGTTGGTAAGGACCTCGTGCTCCGTTCTCCATTCTGTGCATTCTAAGTTACGGAGCACCTGCAAGGACGGAGCATATTCTACGGGACCGCCAAGTGGGTGTGCTGAGTTGATGCTTTTGGTTGCTTTGTTACGACTTAATTACCTGACTATTCAGATACTTTATTTTGTTAGTCGTGGCCTATTGAACCTTCCCCGGAGCCGAGAGATGCTTTGGTTTGTTTGGAGCGTTCAGGTTCCTTGATCTGCGCCATTATACAACGCCAGCTGTGGTACAGACCATCCCATGGAATCACGACGCACACTCCTGACGCGTAGTGGTTAAAACCGACTCGAGCCCTGGCTGGCTTGGCTATCTTTTCTCCCCTCTGTTCACTCCTCGCCGTACAAGCACTACCCGTACGTCTTCCAGACGGAGCACCTCGTCGTACGAGTCCTCCGTCCTCCATTGTCCTCTATCTCCAATCCCACGCTTTGTTTTTGCTGTCGCGATCCGGAAGCCTGGGCCGCAGGGGTCCCTTTCGACACCATTCTCCTTCTGGAGTTCTGCTGCAGACGGTAGTGCGATTGTGGACGCCAGGCCATCATCTGCATGACACCTTCCATTGGCATGGTTTGGGATACGACTGTTCGGATCGTCTGCTCGCCCTCTTCATTTCGCTCTGCCGTTACTCCGTCGTTTGGGGGGTGAGTTTGACACCTCTAGCTCTCCTCCGTACTTTCCACCCAGAGCACAACATACTACAACCACTCCCTCCAAAGCACAACCAGGACCTCTTTCCCAAGGCCTCATCAATAACAAACCGTAGCTGGGCGGCCGACCCATCCATCCACACCCACCCACACCCATCCCCATCCATCCACTATCCACTCCTGCATCACTCACCACCCCCGTCCTAGTCGAACTGCCAACACGCTGATCCGTCAAAAGGCCTCGCTTCTTCTGATCCGCCTCCACAATCACCGGCCCTTGCCCTTGGGCCTGAGCTTGAACCTGGACTGGACCTGGACCCGGACCTTGAGTCTTGACTTTCAACAGAGCATTTCCGCGTTTCATCCTCGTCCCTTCAACTCAACCGTTGAAGAACAAAATTTCTGCCCAGCTCTCAAAAACAATAAAAATTGCCGCCTTGCTCAATCAATCCCCCGACCTGTCCTACTTCCATTCAAAAGCCCTTGACACCATGCGATTCGGAGACCCACCAGCCATTAGACTCTTTCAACATTTATCCGTGGTTTCAAGTGCCCAGATCCAAACTTCCTCTGAAGGAGCTCCTTCCACCCCAGCCTTGTAGCGTTTGCTCCAACAACCTCGTCAGTCTGGTCTTTACCACCATCTCCTGGTCTCGTTCCCTCAGAAGTCGGTTTCGAAATCTTCATCTTGCTTATTTATCATCCACACACGCCTGTGGTACATCGGACTTCAACCCTCACCCTCTCATCATCATAAAATAAAATATCCACTTCGCCACAACCTTATTCGACGACCAGCTTTTACGGGGTATACGCCTTGCCTCATCGTTAAACTTTGCCTCACAATACGATACCTGGGCCCATTGGGTTTTTCCACCTTGCATCATCGCCCTCTTCTTACAACCGCCCAAGAAAAGGACCCTCATTGACTTTCCCTTTGTTAGAAAACCGAGCGACAATCGGACTGGATCCATTTGCGCAACTTCAAAAATTGTTGGTCTTGTTCTTGTTTGTTTGTTCACGCTCAAGGTTTAAGTGACCATCAACTGTAATCAGAGTTTTGGAATTCTGATTACTCTTCTCGAAACACTACCTCGTGTGAGGCCCAGTCGGCTTGACCACGTACTCCCAAGGTTTAATCAAACTTCACTGATGACCCTCACTCGGGCAGGAAGCAACTGAAATAACTCCCGGGAAGCGCACTCCTCCTCAACAATCACTGTTTTAAAGAGTCACGCCCACCAGAATACTTTCCCTGGAAAAGCAACTCAAAGACTAATTCTCCCGGGGCTTGATCCCATAGATTGGTATTAAGATGTACAGACAGCCCTTAGATCGACCGCAACAATTTGACCCTTTTCGACCACCTCCTCTCACTGGTATGCCGCCGCCGATGCCACCTCAAATGTCGAGTCCAGCAATTAACAGTTTTCCTGCACACAACATGACACCCAACATTCCTCCACCTAGCCCAACCCAAGCCAGCCAGGTCAGTGATGTGGTGGAAGAGGTAAATACCAACCTCCCAGATCCCCCACCGGTCCATCGGGTTTGGGAAGGCAAAGTCTGGGCTCTTGAGGTTGTTCAACAACCTATTCGAGCTCGAATGTGCGGCTTTGGTGACAAGGTATGCAATCCTTTCTTTAGTCTTTATCAACAAACATGTTCACTGCTAATGCATTGTAGGATCGGCGTCCAATTTCGCCGCCCCCTTGTGTAAGGTTAATCATTTTTGACCCTGAGACTGGAAAAGAGATCGATTATTCGTGAGTTAAATGGCTGCTATTACCATCCTTGCTGTTGCTAACACCCTGAAGAAAAGTAACAGAGCTCTCGCGCCTCGTTTTGAACGTAGATCTGTGGAGCCAACATGGAGATCGCGAGGACAACTGCGTCCGACATAACAATGCGTCGCCGTCAATAGGGACAACCAGTCTCAGTTCCTACCCACAGGTTGTTGCACCAATGACACAGACTCAGGCTCCCCAGATTTACACTGGACAAAATGTTCCTTATTCCACTCCACCCATCATATCACCCAACGCTATTACACCGGGTTCTTCTAACTCATATTTCCCTAACGAGGATCCGCACTCCTATGCTGGCTCGAATTATAGCAACCGACCTCCCTCGTTTTCCGTGGATCGCCCAACAGACCGCTATGGTGCACCATATTCTAATGGTTTTGGTGAACAATACGGCTCACGTACTAACAGTTCTAGCCAAGTCCCAACACCAGGCGCAATACGGTCCACTCGATCTAGTCAAGATCTCACACAAAGAAGCTCGGAAACGACAGGACAACATGTTGCCAAGAACTTGATTGGAAGTGCCTCATCTAGTGCGTTCAGGTTGGAAGTCCCGGAAAAATCAAAAAATTGGGGTCTGTGGTTCATCCTGCAAGATCTAAGTGTCCGGACAGAGGGTACTTTCCGATTGAAGATGAGCCTCTACAATCTGTCGTCAATCAACCTAACTGGCGCCGAGAACAAAACCGCCGGGCAATCCCCTGAGCTCCTGGTTGAGGCACCCTGTCTAGCAACGGTCTTCAGCAAGCCCTTCAAGGTGTGGAGCGCGAAAAAATTCCCCGGCGTGATTGAATCAACGGACTTGAGCAAATGCTTTGCGGCCCAGGGCATAAAGATTCCCATCAGGAAGGACGGGAAGGACGGAAATCCTAGGAAGAGGAAGGGCGCCGGCAGCGACGAAGAAGACGATGGCCAAGAGTATGGTGATGAAGACAATGGCGAAGGATACTAAGAATAGGTGGACTTGCACATGGGTAGCTGCAGCAAGGGAGAGAAGTTGAGCTATGACTGGGGTTATTGGTGGTGTATGGAGTATTTTTACGGGGAATCGCCGCGCTCGCTGAAGAGAAGACTGAAGTACAGTACGAACTATTCCTTTCCTCACGCGTAACCAATTGGTGGACAGGACTATTGGTTACATACGCACTGGGGAAATGTTGATGCTGGCTTAGCACAACGATAGCTGTCTTGTAGTTACTTGGGTAGGTAGTCATTGTACCGAAGCCGATATCACCATGAACCGTCTGACTGCTATACTGAGATTCAGTCTGGGAAGACTCAAGGTGACTCATTTGGTCCTCGAAAGTTAGCATTTTGATCACACTCCAAGACCTCCCTCCCTCTGAACACATATATCTGCTTCGACGATTCACAACCACCTTTCCAGACAATATCAGAAGTATCTCACTCCTGGACGGGCCTCAGCCGGGCTTGACGTCAAATTGCTGCGATCTCAGCATCTACCCGGAGCCTCAATTCTCTCACCAAAGCGACAACGCTTCAGCCCTCGACTGCTGATCGTCTCCAACACGCATAGCGTAGACTTCACTTCTAAGGATATATTTCACTGGCGTGGGGACGAGGCCATGCATTGAAGCCCATCACAGATGGCTCCAAGACAAAAATACTTCGAATCGTCGCTCGAAAGGCCCCCGAAGATCAACACGCCACTCAAAATGGTCATCGCGGCGAAGCACGACTTCACTGTGGATGCCGGGGGCTTCGAAGCACAAACTTGCAGAGGTAGTGCTAGACATGGCTTTGAGCTCGTGGCTCGAGGGGATGGAGTGCTGGATCGGCGTATATGAGACATCGTAGATTGTGAACATCGTATCACTCACTACTAGGCGTAAAACGGTGCATTCCCACGTCGAAAAACCCAATTCCTTCGCTTCTTACTCTTTCGAACTGCCGTTACTTGGCGTGAGGCACATTGGGATTCTATTTACGACTCACGTCGCTCTGAAGGGCTTGACATACGGCCGTGAACGCGCAGGTTTCCCCCAGCTGTCCGATGCTATGTAGCATCCTCTGTAAAGCCCTCATCGAAGAACTGAATGGCTTGCCCCAAGACGTATCAACTACCGTGGAATAAGTACATCTCTGGTGATGGTGAAACATCAGCATGTGTTATTTATGCATACCTAGGTATCGACCTTTCAAACCTCACTGTGATTTTATCACCGAGGCTCTGAGTATCTAAGTATTTTAGGTGACATTACGCTAGTTAGGAGGTGTCGGCGAGGCCGAGCCACCCCGGGGTTCCCACAAGAACTTCAATAACCTCAACATTTGGCTTGTGCCTCTCTGACTTGAGCAATGGAGTCTCCCAGGCTCATCCTGCTCTCCTGTGTCGTCCAGTTTCACCCGTGTTTAGCAAAATACCCACTACAGATCAAAAGTCCAGATGGATTCATGGTTCCTCATGATTTTAATAGAGCCTAGAAGGGGACTGTTTCGAGCCTAATTAAGTAGGTCTCAGCCTCGTACGTTTCGTATTCTGCCTCCGCTTCTTGTAGGTCTGGGGTTTTGCCACGGCGCGACCCTCCTGGAGTTATGTGAATGACGGAGTACGGAGATCAAGCAAGTAATGTCTCTTTCCATTCATTGGTTGGGATTGCTTCCTGAAACCTTGGTGTCAAGAAGAGGCCGAGTTTGATGGCGAGGCGGTCCGAGGAATATCGTATCTCGTAAACCAAGGAGCAATAACGAGAGATTTCTCCCTGTTGATACTTGCACGAGGAGTGACTCCTACCGCGAATAGCCTAGTCCACGGTTAAACCGCTATCGATAAGCACGTGAAAGCGCTTTGCACCTCGGGAGGCCAAGATGACGGATCTACCCAGCGAGCGAGCGGTCTGACGGACCACTGCTAGGGCTTCCATTCTTCCCTCTCCCAGCTAGAGGGGCACCCAAGGGAGCCTAGTGGGGGAGACCAACCCAAGCAAGAGCTGACAGGGCCGCGGTGTCAATTTGGCAGCCGCACTCGTGGAATATTATTGGGGAAGGGACACCAAAAAGTCGGTTGTACCTGCATCCTGCGTCACGCGCGCAGATTCAACAACCAACATTTTCCCCAAGCAGGAGCCTTCCCTTGGTCCAACCCACCAGAATTTCCTTCTTCCTATATAAGTGTCTTTATACCTCAACTTCGCCCTCAATTCCCTTCCTTGAATGTTGTTGACTTCCAGTTTTGCTTCCACTGCCTTTCTTCGTTTTCCGAGACTGTCCATTGCTTTCAAACTGCGCATTTCTCTGCAATACTCGACTAGTCTCGGCGGAATGGATGGCCTCCGAACAAAGATGTCGAGCCTTACGCCCTTTGCGAAGAAGCATAAGGTCACCGTCATTGGCTCTGGAAATTGGTATGAAACCCAGCAGCCTAGCTCCTGTATTTCACTGACATGCTCGAAGGGGTTCGACCATAGCTAAGATGGTCGCTGAAAGTACCGCCGAGCATTCAGATTTGTTCGAGCGGGATGTACAGATGTGGGTCTACGAGGAGGAGGTCCAGCTCGATGAGAAGTCAAAGCATTATAACCCATCCTCAGAGCTCAGCAAAGGACCGCAGAAGCTCACTCGGATCATAAACACCTTACATGAGAACATCAAATATCTTCCAGGAATTGCCCTGCCTCACAACGTCATCGCCAATCCCTCTCTCACCGATTCTGTGAAAGATTCCTCAATCCTCATTTTCAATATGCCGCACCAATTCATTCTTGGTCTTTGCAAGCAGCTCAGAGGCCATATTCTACCATATGCTCGAGGCATCTCTTGTATCAAAGGCGTGAATGTCCATGAATCTTCAATTAGCCTGTTCTCCGAGACCATTGGTGAAGAGCTAGGAATATACTGCGGTGCTCTATCAGGGGCTAATATTGCCAGCGAAGTTGCGCAGGAGAAGTTCTCTGAGACAACTATTGCATACGACCCGCCCCCGGTTGACTCGCAAGCACCAACCCCTGCTACATCGCAAGGCCCCAGTCCGGTATCAAGTCATGTCAACCTGGCTGATCTCGCCCACAGAGATGTCAGTGGTAAGCCATCAAAAGTCAAACTTCGGCCACTCCCTCAAGAGTACCAAGCAATCGACCACACCACTATTAAGAAGCTTTTCCATAGACGCTATTTCCATGTCCGGGTCGTTTCTGATGTTGCTGGTGTCTCACTCGGTGGGGCTCTCAAGAATGTTATCGCAGTTGCTGCTGGTTGGGTTGATGGTCTCGGTTGGGGTGATAATGCAAAGGCTGCCATCATGAGAGTCGGCCTTCTTGAAATGAGAGAATTTGGAAACAGATTCTTCCCTCACACGGTCAATCCAGACACCTTTACAGTTGAATCTGCTGGTGTAGCTGATCTAATCACCACGTGTTCAGGCGGAAGAAATCATCGATGCGCAATGCTCAGTATCCGTGAAGGCAAATCAATTGAGGAGATCGAAGCCAGAGAACTCAACGGGCAAAAACTTCAGGGTGCTATGACCGCTGTTGAAGTCAACACATTCCTAAAGAGTCAAGGTGCGGAGAAGGACTTCCCTCTCATGACGGCGGTTTTCAACATCTTGAAAGGTAAAGGCAAGGCAGAGGATATTCCTGACCTGATTGAACCAAGTGATTGAACTGGTTGAAAGCGAGTCTTTTATTTCGAAATGGAGGTACACGGAGAGGAGTATTATTCTGCCGACTTCCGGAGATGGCTCGGCTTGCGGTCAAATGTTTATCTTGTTCAGTTTGTCAGCATGATACATGATACCCAGGGTTGCTGGAGGAAACCATGGTCGATATCGTGCCAGGTGATGCCTTTAGGAAGAGAGAAAATAACCTTTGACAGTGGGAATGACGTATTAACGAATGGAACAGCGGAAGGTTAGATTCGGATGATGGAGCCTTGGGGATCCAAATCGAAAAGGACCTCCTCAAATATTAAGCTTTCTGTAATTTTGTACTTTAATTCTTCGAAGCTGAATAAATATCTCCCTTTCCCAAGTTGAGATATAGTATTCGCGAATACTATAGGAGATTCAAGGACGGATAATTGTCTGTTCCACAACCTCCTCAGCCTGGCGCTCTGGTCCTGAACTACCGCTGGGCGCAAGCTTTCGGCAAACTTGGGACCTACGAATACAACCAATACTACGTCTACAGCAGTCCAGGTTGTAAAAGCAGGGATCTCTCACTCCTGAGTCCTTATCACCGGCTTGCATATCTACATTTCCAGCAGCCCAATACATAGCAGGAAGCACAACCTCTTCATATCAAACCCCGCAGCTGGTGCTTCATCAGCCTCATTCACGCACAATGGCGAGTCTCCCAGCAGAACCAGTAACAGCACCAGCACCAGTAACAGCACCAGCACCAGCACCAGCACCAGCACCACAGCAACCCATACTCCAGCCCGCTCCAGCACTCTCATCAAGCAGATACAACCGGCAACTACTCGTGCCTCAGCTGGGCGGGCTCACTGGCCAGCAAAACCTGCTGGACGCACGAGTCCTGGTCGTCGGACTCGGCGGCCTCGGGTCGCCCGCAGCACTGTACCTCGCGGGCGCGGGCATCGGAACGCTGGGGCTCATGGACTCGGACAGCGTCGAGACGTCGAACCTGCACCGCCAGATCATCCACAGCGAGGGCGCAGCCGCCGCAGGGCAAACCAAGGTCGCGAGCGCGCTGGCGTCGTGTCGGGCGCTGAATTCCAGCATCGCGTACCGCTCGTACGAGCTGCGCGCGAGCCCCGAGGTGTTTCTGAGTGTGTTGCGCGAGGGACGGTTCGACCTCGTGCTCGATTGCACGGATAACCCCGCCACGCGGTACTTGATTTCCGATGCCTGTGTGGTCGCGGGCTGTGTACTCGTCAGCGGGGCGGCACAGCGCGGCGAGGGACAGGTCGTCGTTCTGAATTGTCCGCCGGTGCCGCGCGCGGCGGAGGGGGAGGAGGAGAAAGGACCGTGCTATCGCTGCGTGTTCCCGCGGCCGCCTGCTCCGGAGATGGTTAGGGGTTGTAGTGAGATTGGAATCCTCGGGCATGTTGTCGGCGTTATTGGAGTCCTGATGGCTGGCGACGCTGTCAAGATTCTCAGTCAGGGGAAGCATCTACCTCGTCCTGCTTATGCGGACGGGAGTCAGGAAGTCAACGGCGTGTCGCCGCAGAATCACCAGGATCAACCACACAGCTACAGCCAAAGTCACCATCCGTTCCCTTCGCAGGCAAACTCACCACCACCACCACCAAAACCACAGCAGCACACGATGCTCCTATACAACACCTTCGCATCGGATCCACGCCACCAATTCCGCACCATCATCCTCCGGGGCCGGCGGAAAGACTGTCTCGCATGCGGCGACGACTCCGTCCTCGCATCCAAGGGCCAGACGCGCATAACGGTCGAGTCCATCCTCCAGGGCCGCATGGACTACGTGGCCTTCTGCGGCGTGCTGGCAGACGTGCGGGTCCTGGGTGAGGAGAACAGGATCGGCGCAAGGGAGTTCTTGGAGCTACAGGGTCAACAACATCACGAGAGTCACGGCGATGGGGGAAAAAGGCATATTACTCGGCATGGGCGCCACAGACGGAAGCGGCCCGTTGTGGTGGATGTGCGTGAGGAGCACGAGGTCGAGCTGGGCCCGAAGCTGCGCGGGAGCGTGAATATACCGCTATCGAGGATTCTTAGGCATGGTGGCCGGGCGTTCGACGAGTTGCATGCGCATACCCTTGCATCGGACGTGGATGCTTTACATGATGCTGCTCCTCCATTTACTCCCGACGATGGGCCCGGCGAGGCCAGGCTAGGCGGGATGGTCGATCAGGAAACGCATGTGCTGTCGCCGATCTCGCGGCTGGGCCCGAACTTGGGTGGGATGGTTGATCAGGAGAGTCACATACCCATGGGCGGGGTACAGGACTTTGTGACGGGCGGTGGTGGTGGAATGCTCGATCAAGAAAGTCACATCCCAACTGTCGCTCGAGGGAGCGATGCGTATCCCCAGAGGCCAGTCGCACGACTCAGCGGAGATGTTTCTACAGATGTACAACGACGAGATTACAGCTACGCCCACGACGGACCAGACATCGGTGCTGGGGATGCTGACACTGACGCTGACGCTGACGACGAGAATGACAACAAGAATACTGGCTGGCCCGTCTATTTCGTGTGCCAGCGCGGCAACGACAGCCAGGTCGCGGCGCAGAAATTGCTGGAGCGGATCCGAGCGGAGAAAGAGGATGCAAATAGGAGCGACTCGGCTGGTATGGGACAATGGGGGTGGGTTGGCGATGTGAAGGGCGGGTTTGTGGCCATGGAGAGACATCAGTTTGGAGGACCCCGAGCTGAGGTGACCTGAGGGGAGGTGCTTTCGCGTGATATGAGCGGCAGCAAGTGTGGGAGGGAAAACATAGAGAAACATTTATGGACAATTGTGAGCTGCGGAGGCAACGCTTGTGTCGACAGGCTATGTTGGACTCAACCGCTCTATGTCATCCCCCGTGTATAAGCACAACACTAGAGACACAGGGGCTTGAATTCTAGGTAGATGACCACCCGGTCCCATAACATCCCAATCCTGCAGCTGCAGCTCCCCCATCTCCTCCTCGCAGAGACGCTCAGGCACGGTGCGATCCAAACCATACCCACCCACATTGACAGCAATTGTCTCCTTCCTATTTTCCCTCCAGTCTGGAGACTCCATGCATACATACCCACCTTGACACTCACCGTGGATTTAACTGTTCATGAAATCATAGCCCCTGAAACGCTCCCTCAGCGCCAACGAGATACCGCTCGTGGGCGCTGATTTGCCCAAGATGAAGCATTCCTAAATCACACACCAAGCAAGAGTCAGAAACCAAAATCACACAAAAGTTACCAGAAGAGTGGGAAAAAGACCACGCTTCCGCAGGGAAATAGTAGATAGTAAGACGGAGAAGGTGGTAGTGGTAGTAGTAGTAGTATCTTTCCACGAAGAAGGCGCTTGTGGGGGCACGATTTCTTATTTTGTGGTGCATGAGGGCAAACACAACAGCAATAGCAATAGCATCTCAGAAGGGGAAAGAAAGAATCTTGTGGGTATTCGCATTGACGCAGTTTACTAGGCTGGTCTCGATCAAAATAGTTTGAATCAGCGAAAAGTGTATCATCATGTGCTATCTTCTTTTGCTTTTTGGGCCCTGTTTGCTCGCGTTTTCGAGAGGCATTGCAATGTGCAATGTCCCGTGGAAGAGAGGGGACTGGGGCTGTTTTAATGGTGCAAGGCGATCTCGGATGGTGTGGAAGAGGCGAGATCGCGTGGAAGAGAGACGTACCTGGCGGTGAAGTTGCCAAAGGGCGTCGAGATCGTGAGGTGGGCTTGTTCATTGTGAAATAGCACTCATTGAGGATATCGAATCGGGCAGTGACAAGCGAGAGACTGAGCAACGGATGGAGCAGTGTTGATTCAATCTCCAACGGATCTTGTAAACAAGCTACCTTGAATGGACAGAACAGTGCAGATCGATCATGGTAGGACCGAAAGGAAAAGAAGAGGAAAAAATCTCCTGCAGTGCTGCCAAGAGCAAAAAAAGATCAAGCTAGTAAAGCACGTGATATCTTAACATAATTATAACCCATGGCAGCCTGATCCGAAATTGCAGCCTTGTCTCAAATACCATGTTTTCACTTCCCAAGGACTATCATTCCGAATTCCAATCATGATGTCACCAAAAAGGATCCACTCATAACAAACTGATTGTATTTCAACACACGAGGTGCCTCAGTCTTTAACAGCGGTAGATTCTTGGGTAATTCAATGACTCTGTTTGTGGACAAAATATCTTAACTGTCCACTTTTTTGCGCCGACCTGGCACGACGACAGAACAGTTCATTCCTAGAGGAATAACACATAAATGCGATCTAGAGTTGTCTTGAATGGGGATCAATTTGCGTAAAAGCCGAAAAGGGGTTCAATCATCGACTCGTAAACAGGATACACTTGAAAATGTGCCATTCGTAATTCTGGAATTAGTACTCCTTCGCCTTTGGGGAATCTATCCTGGGTGGACTTTTTGACTTTCTGCCTGGATGGGGTGAATGGCTTGCCCTGTTTAAACTTAATTGCAAAGCTCACCCAAGGATACAGGAGAATATAACCAGACTTACGATCTTCGTCGCTCGCCCTCGCGTCTGAAATCATCAATAATTCTCAGCATCTCTTTCCTTCCAGCGGTTGCATCAACCATCCTTCCGCCCAAACTCATACTGACTTTGGCATCGGTCCTGACCATTAGCAGTCTCTTCAGTAGAAGGTGCCTCATGTTGAGACAAACAAACACGCCACAGTCAGACGAATTGTCCTGCAAGGGGCTGTCATTGAGGGGAATGAATCGAAGTGGTCTCCGTATTAATCGAGACAGCTTTTGTGTGGCATAATTTGCTTCTGCGTGGTTTCCTGGAGGCATGGAATCATAGTGGAAAGCGACCCCGTCAACAATCGAAACTAGCAGAAGAGACCAGTGTGATCCTCCTTCTGCCACGGTGACTTGTTGATTATCATTGATGGGAAGAAAGATATGAGATACGTTGGTAAGATCTGGTAAGGCATCCTTGTCAAGTTAGCATGGCTATGATCTTGTGGTTCGTAAGGACGATACCTTTATGTCTCGTGGGTCTGGCGTCTGCATGAGCATGAATGCCATAGCCGGCCGCAATAGGACGATGTGTGAATGCTTGAAGTTGGTGAGGTATTCGCGCTCGAGATATCTATCCACCTCGTGTGTCAGAAATCACTCTTTATTCATTCTATCAATCATAGTTTTGCATACTCCTCCCAGAACGCGATTACCTATATCCCCGTTAGTTGTGAGTATGCCATGCCCCGGTCGGTAGAACCAACATTGTCTGTAAGCCAATCATTTTTCAACACTGAGATATCCTCTCTCGTCACTGGCTTGCCGGTTAGCAATCGTGGGTGTAGGCGGGAATGTTTGAGTACTAACATCGAATGTCATAATCTGTTGTTGCAACAGAGTTAGCCGACAGTGAAGTGCCAACGGAGAGACGCGACTTACAACTCAGGTATGCATCCTCAGGAGCGAGCTGTGAAGCCATGCTGGATCAGTCTCAGGAACAATCAACTACGTCCGCACAGGGTAACAACCAGATCCAGGTTATCGATCGATAAGTAGAACATAGACAAAGGGAGGCGCGAGGCAGGATGGTGGACTCCAAAGGGAAGGAATGTGAGAAGGTATGAGGGGGGATGGGCGTGCCTACCGATCTGAAATGTCGACTCATCCGTCCTCCGAAAGGGTGAAGGTCAGGCATCGCTCGATATAGCGCAGGCCACTGTGAGCAGGATGAGTCGGACGTCTACTTGAGGTCCAGGCTATAACTTGAAATCTGACGGTGTACCCTGGTGGCACGAGGTGATACTGGGCGGAAATTGAGGGTGTATGTGTGAGATGTCACGAGGACTTGGTTTCCTAAGAGGCCTTCATCTTGGTCATGAATAGGATCAATGTATAGAGACAAGTGAGGCGGGCATACGGGACACACAATGTCTCTAACTAGGATGAAATTGACTGCTTGCCCAAATGCCAGGATTGAGGTGCTGGGCTGAATAGAGAGTGTACCGTACTCTGTACCGAGTAATGCGTGGTTGCCACGCCCGCAGGCTGTACGGAGACTCTTAAAGCCAGAAAAAAGTAGACGTCATCCTTGTATGCTGAGCCTGCCACCTAGCTGCTTGTAGACTGACCTGACTGACTTGATTAGGACGGCGCGGGGGCCACGGTGAGTTGGTGACTCGGGGTCTGTCTGAGTAATGGGCCCTCACCCTCGGGCTAGGCTCTAACGCCTAGAGGGGCAAAGGCGAAGGACGCCTACGAGTAAGCGGGGGCGAGGGGGTGTGTATGTGCATATGTATGTATCTCCACACCGCTGTCAAGCAACGAGTAATCACGGGAGTGCTCATAGATACCGAGCATATCGCCTGCTAACTACCTAGGCACCTAGCTTTGTCAAGTCAAGGACTCCAGTTTTTAGGGATAGACTTAGGCACCGTACGAGTAGGAATAGGCAGTTCGGCATGCATGTGCTGTGTACCTCTTCCTTAAGTCGATACCTAATGAACGAGTATTCATGGCCATCATACTCCGAGATAGTGCTACTGCAACTATGATCCTTCCATTAATCCAGGAATAGATTATGTACCATTGTTGTGTTCTCTGATCCAACCAGACCTAGGTCCCTCCATGCATCATTCCCTCATGCTCAAGCTTAATGTACAGTATTCCTGTCGAATACACTTAACGCCGCTTCCCCATACGTACCGCTTGAACGCTTGGAAACCGATTTTCGCTAACTGATAACTTCCCCTCTCATCGCATCTCCCAGATCATCCCTGGAAATTGTGCCCTTTTGCTTTTGTTTCCCTTTCCTCCATGCATGTACGAAGTTGTAATTAATACTGCTCGAGTATTACAATGAGACAGGGTGTCTCTGTTTTTCTGTCGAGAGGGAGCCTAGAAGAGGGCTGAGGGCACCAAGTGGGCATCGTCATCCTTATCCAAGATAAAGGATAACCAATACATCAGCTCGGCGACCTGGTTGACCCCTTGTGCTGCAAAGAACGACATTATCACGTCGCCAACTTTGCAAAATGTTTGTTCCATATCCATCCAATTTCACGAGTGTCATCATCCTGGTTGATTGCCAACCAAAGTTCACCATGTTCCGCTATTACATCAAAGATCTCTCCAGTGACATATGTCAAGTACCTAAACCCGCCTTGCTGTCTAGATCGGTCAATGTTGAACTCGTAGACACTTGCTGCTGTGAAAAGCACCCCTGGTTCTTGAGCACTCTCCGGTTCTGCATTGGCCTCACTGGGTCCGCCTGTGTTCTCGTCCATAGGCATCGCCGAGGAAAAGATGCTCCCTCTGCTTATCGGAAGCTGTTGTTGCGAATGAGAGGGTCCAGGAGCCGCGGAATAGAAAGTTGATGTGGAAGTATGCTTGGCTGCAACGGGCGACTCTGTCAAAAGTGCTCCAATCGTGGGAGACGGTGCTTCTAGGCTCACTCGAGGTGGAGGGCGAGAATGGTCATCTAAGTGGTCGAGGCTCGTGCCTGGACGAGATACATTGCCACTATTGGCAGTGTGAACCGACGCAGCTGTAATGGTCCTAGGAAGAGCATCGGGTGTCTTTGGTAGCCTACCCGATGCCGCTGATGGTGCACGGATTCGTCCGTTGGCGAAGCTGAATGAGGCATGATCACTGCGGTCATCACTCATCGGACTTACGGGACCCTCAGTATGTCGGTGGTGATGGTCTGAGATGGAGGCTTGTACAGTTTCGTCGTTGGTCGACACGGACCGCTTCATACTACTATTCCACGATGGTTGTCTTGGAGAATCATCACCTGTCAATGTCGTTCCAGGGGTCAGGAATGACAATAGATTGATGGCTTCTGCTAACAACGTTCCGTTGCAGATACTCAAGGTCATCGCGTATGCGTGCTGCGGATCAAATTCTTCCTGCCATTCTCTCATAATGTCGCTTGGCTCTAGGTGATCGAGTTCCAGTTCCATAGCAGCGGAAAATTTGATCTTGCACATTTGTAACCAGCCCATCTGGAGCTCTATCAGACCCGTTTGGCAGGCAAGAACAAGATCAGCAGTCGAGCTGAGAAGACGCTTCATTCGCTCCTTAGCTTCAAGATTCAGGGCCTCCCACTGCTCCATCCGTTCTGTCATCTTCTTGTCGATCTTTTCACCACGATCTCGCTTGTTCTTGAACTGGTTGTAGTCGAGTAGTCTTTTCTCGCGTTTTTGTATAAGTCCCTTCGAGTCAACCTTGAATCTTTCCAGCATCGTTGCCGTCTTCTCCATTGGCTGTATCACCTTTTTCGTCACTTGTTCAATGTGGTCTGGAAGGGCGATGGAATGTACTCCTCGAACCACAATTGCAAATTGGCGCAATTTGCTTTCAGCTTGTGGATAGCTTGTATGACCAACATCGACCCAAGTCTCGGCTGCGGCCGCAACTCCGCAAATTCGATCAACCCACTCCTTCATGGCCTCCAGGTAGCCCTGACAATCCTTGGTCACCAAAAAGAGGTGAGCAATGTTATTGTCATAGCTTATCTTAATTTTAGCGTATTCAGAATCTTCGTATATCTCATTGATGCCGACGTGTTGTCTCAACTTCTCTGCTCGCCTACCCCATGCCTTCGTCAATCCATTGCGGACGTCAGAGTCCTTTCGTTTCCTGTTGAGGACCTGGTCAACAAGCTCGGTGTGCTTTTTCACATCATTAATGCGAATGTTCACTTCTGTAACTTCGACCAAGGCCTTCCGAATAAATTCGTAGTCCGGGTGTGTTGGAGGCGTTGTTTCAACCAACTGCGTTAATAAGAGCGGGTATTTGGTGATGCGTTGAATGGGTTTGACCAGCAGTGCATCCAGACTCCATGCATTGGTAATATCACTAGAATTCTCACTGCATTCCTTCAGCCATTCCGTAACAGCTGCGGACCCCTGCAAAATTTGAAGTCTTTTATTGGCAGGGTGTCGAGTCCGAATATACTCGGTATAGACTTTCTCCATGTCGCTCATCGAAACTTCGAAAGCGTGTCCAACTTTAGTCAACTCGTCCTTCTCGGCGTCTGTCATATCGGCAACTCCATCAATAGAAGCGCCTGAACCTTGGACAGTTGAGACACGATTGCCGTCTTTTCGTTTGTCCGACCTGTCCATAATGTAGGCTGGCCTGGCTACTTGTTTTAGGAAGCCGAGAAAGTCCTTGGCGAAGTGCTGCACCGCGTCGACGTTACCAAAGATGATTTTTGTATCTTCGTCGCTAATAGCAACAACAGCAGTTTGTTTGTAAATATCACAGAGGACCCTCATGTCCCTCTCATAAGTGTATTCTGTGTCCACCAGCTCCTTCAGAACATGTCGTCGTTTGTTTAGTCGTCGTTGATCAGGGCTGAGGTCGCCCTCTTCAGACGGCCGGTTCATGCTAGAAGTGGATGGTGGCACGTGTTGGTCAAGGCTAGACCGGGCTGACATCTGCGATACTGCTGTGAGTGGTCGAGGGGGTTGCGGTGGCTCTGTCAGAGGTGGCTTAATCCCTGCGGGTGCAGACCGCGCAGCTTGATCGATGGACGGCAAGTTCATTACTGGTGGAGGCGGAGGGGAGTGCGAAGGTGGGCGTGGGATGTTGAGATCTAGCCCAAGAGTTGGAGAATCACCTATGCTTGTGTTCCAAGACTGCTCATGAGATTGCCCTCCTTCCATTTTGCCCAAGCTGGTAGCGATCTGGCCCTTTTCAATGATTTCACGCGTCAGTGTGGATGGCGGTCGAGGTTTTTGCTTTTCCTCGGGTGAGTTGAGACCATATTGGATCCAATCTCCCACAGATGGTGACGTTTCTGCCCAGTCTTCTGCGCTGTCAAGACTCGACTTGTAATGATGGCCACGATAACTTGTAGGTGGATGTGACGGAGGTTTATCTTTCGATTCTTGGGGGACTGAAGAGTCATTCTTGGTGTCACTCGGTTCGTTTGCTCCCTTCCGGGCATGACTTTGTGATTCAGACAACTCGTCTGAGCGAACGAACACCGTTGATTCTGGACGAGACGACCCTTGCTCCTCCCACTGACTGTGGTAGTCTTCGAGCTCATGCATACAAAGCAGGCGAACCTTTTCCTCATCGACAGTCTCAGCACTGGCCAAGTCTGGCGAAGTCTGAATGATGCGATGATAGATGTCGTCTACTAATTGTTGATCAACAACCCCCGAAGGCGTCTGTTGCTGAAGAACAATGTTGACGATAGTATAAGTATCACGCGGGCTGGGCTCGGGTTGGGAATCATCCTGAACGCTAGAATGAATGGAATCGGAGAGCGAAATCGAGCCGGTTCCAGCTCCCAATCCTTGTTGCATTTGTGAAACTTCACGCCCTCGGTCACTGCCTTCGCCTCTTTCTGATTCTGGTTGCTCATCTATTGATGATGTCCATGAACTTCTTCCATTGCTTCGGGATGCAGCGATGTCAGATCCAGTGCTAGGTAAAAAGGGTCGATAGCCCTTTTCAACTGCTTCGTCGTCATCAAGGTATGTAGTTTCCCGTAACATTAACTGCACTGAAACTCCATCTGCATGATCGGAGAGCTCACCAGATGCTTGCGAGCTAGAAGACATTGGCGAGTTCGAACTCGCACTGCGGAGGGCACTGATTTGCGAGAAAAGGGATTGGGCAGGAGTTTGCAACCTAGTGGCGTCCGTTTGCGGTTCCGCATCGATAAGTGTCGCTTCGGTTGCTACTGTGGCGTCAGTTAGAGCAGAGGAGGGTTCTTGCTCAGGCATAGAAGGCAGCAGCTGAGTGTTTAAAGAATACGGAATGCTGTTGAAGGCGGATTCTGTATGTCCCAGAGTCGGGGAGTCCATTTCTGTGGCGGATTGTCTCGAGCTTGACTCAACAATCTTCAGAGCAGTTTGGGTATATGTCGTACGATCTTGCACTGATTGTTCATCAGGTGTATAAAAGGCTCGTTCCTCTGGAATGTCGGTCGGAGATCCAGAAAAATTGACTACTACTGCCGGAATCTCGATATGATCAAGATGACCTTGGTGTCCTCTCTCAGATCCAGAGATGGAGGTGGTCAGACTATCTTGACGACTTGGCGAACCATCATGATTCTGTAAGCCACCGGTTCTTAGATCATCCCCTTCTCTTGATCTGCTGAGCGCCTGCGTGATTTTGAGCCGTCTAGCTTTGAGATCAATGTCACTAAGCTCGGGAGGTCTCTGTCGTCGGTAGCCTTTCTTGTCGCTCTGCTCCTTCGCCAGAGTCTGAAACTTTTCTGCTATTTTGGCACGTGATGCAGCCGTGGTTGCAGAGGAGACAGGTAAACGGGGTCGGGAGCTCCTCAACGGAGGAGATATCTTTGGTGGTGGTGCGATGATATTTGCTCGTAGTGATGGACTTTTCTCGCTGTTAGAGGCGATGTCTTTTCCCCGTCTCCCGGGGCTTTTGATTTGGATTGGGGACCGCGGTCTTCTCTTGGGGCTGGCGGGCTTTCGATTTCCCGATGGAGAGGGAATAGACCTTGACTGTGAGCTGTCGGGATTGCGCAGAGGGAGTTGTGAAACAAAGGCGGGGTGTGCGTTTGAGGACACAGCGGCAGAGTCCGAAGTCATACGCTGATGCCGTCTACTCACTGGTATTCGTGAATGCCCATTAAATTTGCCCAAAGCATCGCCAGTTGAGCTTTGGGAGCCCGAGTTGCCTTCTAAATTCACAGGCGAAACAACTCCTCCATGCCTGACAGAAGTCCTGGATGACGTCCCGGAAAAATCACTCTTTGCCCGGCGGTGATGTGGCTGCTCAATTTGAGCCTCTTTGCTCAGGCCGACATGTGCAAGATCTGAAGGTTGAGTCTGAAGGCGAGTTGATGAACTCGGCGAGGGTGCTTTCATGGTTGAAACCGAGGAGGTAGATGGAAACATGGGATTTGGACTGTGCATTGGAGATCCCTCGGAGCCACGACGTCTCCGTGCATTGGATATACCGTAGCCTGCAGCAGGAGCATTGGATATTGAGGGCAGGACTTCACCAAACAACAACTTACGACCAGGCTGTGAGCCTTCAGGGTTAGTCACGCTCTTGGTCAGACCGCTTGCCAAGGAGGAAGTTCTGTTTCGACCCGTGAGAACCTTCGTGCTTGGAGTTCCAGCAGAGGCAGAGACACTGCCATTTACGCGGTATGATTCGGACAAGCGTGAAGAGGGTCGCTTAGGTAGAGAGCCAGCTCCGGGAGAATGGCCGAACTCGACATTGGCGAACCCCGACATTGGACTTGCAGTTCTGGATGAAGGTCGAGATATTTGTTGGGTGGGCAAAGGTGGAACTTCATCAGGAGAGGCGTCGAAACGAGCCACAAGATCTTTGAAGGAAGCTTTTCTCGACCTCAGCGTGTTTGGTACCGAACCTGAAGGTTTGGGATTGATACCTTCCCACTGGTTATGCTGGGTGTTCACTGAGAGTTTCCGGCCTGTGACGGAATTCCTGCCGGATCTTGTCCCGCGGTCATCATTTGCATGAGTAGATGCAAAACTGGACTTGCGACTGGCGTATTGTGCCTCCTCTTGCTCGACTGTGGTGCTGCGGATTGCCTCTTGATGTAGCCCGATGGGAGATGCGTTCACAAATGGATCCTGGTACTGACGATAGAATTCATGAGGGTCGTTGATGACACTTTCCTCTTGAGCCAGATCAAGTCTTATGTTCGACAAGGAGGCATTGGATTGGGAGGGTGTTCGGGTTCGTTGTGTAGGAGGCTGCGGTTGGTAGGCAGTGGAGGGCAGGAAGACGAGCGACTGCGAAGGTGGTTGAAGCTGGGTTGGAGAGGTGACGATCTGGTCGGTCAGATTAGTCTGCGATTGAGAAGATTGTCGTCGATGGTGAGCAGTGTAATAATTGTTCTGATTTGAGACAGCCGAAGGCATGTCGTTGTGAGCCTCTCGACCTGGAGAGGATCAAAGATCGGCCCCAGTGACGGACAAAGGACAGGCCTTCCTTCTGGAACGATGATGGCTATGGCACAGATGCATGGCCCACAATGCGCATTGTGACTTCAATCCACGGTTGTTACAGTGGAACGTGCGGCTTTCTTGAAAGTGTATTCTTCCAAGGTCTAGTGTCTGAGCGGAGGTTGACAGACGGGGGGTCGTTCAAAGTGAACGGAGTTCGGCTATTGCTATCGATGCGTCGTGGAATTGAAGTTATGCTTCTAGATTGTATATGCACGCGTTCTTGTAACTGGGGTCTGATTTCTAGAACGTGATTAGACGACTTGAAGGCAGTGCGAGTGGCTAGTGTGAGGGTGTCGCGCGAGGTTGAGGCCTCTGGGTTTGTCAATCCACAGACAAACGCACGAGCAGGCGGCGGTGGGAAGTGGAGCACCCAGGTGATATATTAACGTTCAAGATCGTAAACGAGTGAATGGACTGTGTAGTGGTTGACGTCGAGGGTGAGTGGGCAGGCTAGGGATAGGTGACGGTAGTGGTGCGTTGTCGATCTCGTCGATAGGGATGCCAGCACGTTGGGCTGAGGCTGCGGTAACGACGACGACGAGAGTGATTAACTGCAGTCTTGGTGGGAGTAGTAGTTCCGTACTGGTAGGGGTGATGTTGGTACGGTACTAGGTACACGACCTAGCGGTAATCTTCAAGTTTAGTTAGTGTCACAATCGGCCTCTTCTTGCGGAATCCGTGATCAGGCAATTAGGCGACTTTGACTCAAGGTATCGCGCAGCCCGGGGGAAGGGGGGCCACCTAGCACATGCCTATTGTCAACCGGGGGAGCCCGAGGTCAACTAACCTTAGCGACAACTTGACGCGATCAGATTGTGAAGGTGGATGGAGATGGATTGCGATGGATGGACCAGGGTCGAGCCTCACTCCTCACTTCTCACTACTCAAGAATCCGGTAATTACCAGGCCACCAGGCCGTATGTACATATTATATTTGCCCCACTGACCAAATGCGAAAAAGATTTTGGTTGATTACTTTTTGGGACAATACCTCCATGCTACTCTCCCACGTACGGGCCTGGTCCTTGGTTGAGACTCCGAGTACTCCGTGCCACTAGCCTTCGGGCGTCTGCAGGCTGCAAACAAAGAACGCTTTGATCAGCGACTACATATGTTCGCGTCGAGAATGGGGATTGTTGTTTCCGACCACCACACCCCAATGTATTTCATCGACTTCAGATTAATGCTGCAATCCCTGCGAGTCGCATCAGGGCGTCTATGAAACAACATGAGACGACGCTTCAGTTGTCATCAATGCATCATGCTCCACAGCAAGTTCCTGCGAGTACACAAAAGCCAGGATGTGCCCGCTTACGGCGAACATGCCACCGCCTATCGTGGTCGGATGGGCGTTCCCCGCTCACCTAAGGAGCTCCCTAACTATCTTAAGTACTAGGTACGGAGCAAAGAGCTTAACTAACACCTCTACTGACAACCAGACATGGATTTCCTCCGTATGCTGCCGCACTCACATACTTATATACCTACCTGAGTAGGTAGGTACTAGTAGGTAGGTATTCGTATCTCGAACTCCCTACAGTACCTGATTGAAGGTGCTCCGAACTCCATAACGGTACATGTCGTGGTCCTTGTCATTTTGTCAGGTCCCGTATTCAGTCAGGGATGCATTGACGAATACACTGTAGTCCCGTGTGCTTTCAGGTTAGTATAAAGAGATCTCCTCGACAGCGTTCGAGGGGGGGGTATCTACTTAAATAAGTGTGGAACAATACTCGTGCAGCCTTGGTAAGCAGCGAAGGGCAAACTTAACGACCGTCATGAATTATAATATTAAGGCACCATTAGAATTGATTGCACATCCTGATGGAGAGGGAGATCATCATTGGAAATCCCTGACCCCGTTTGTGGCTGCATGGCCTAACGGGCTCTAGTGGTTTGGTCTGGGTATTCTTTATTTAAGTACGGAGTATTTATCCATGTAAATATCAGTCCCCCGACGCGTCTCAACGCGTCAACTGCATCAAACTCTATTTTGCACCCTACAAGGTGTCCTGCTAGTACATGCTCGGCTGTCCAACCCAGCAGTTAATTCTTCCCTTGCCTGCAACAACCCTTAGCGTGCTGAGCAAGACATTCAAAACTATAATTTTGATCATCCTAGGAGCTTCCTCCGTACTCTTCGGTCTCCCGTCCATGGCACAAGGGACGCGGACAAGAGGTCCCAGCACGCAAGGAGTGTGTACTCCGACGGGAAGGGATCTTCCAAACTTTGCCTATTTGACTAGTACACTCGTATCGAACACATGATTAAACAGACTTGTTCGATTTGCTCTATCTCGTTCATGACTCTGGTCTGACATTTCTTCACATTACTTCATCCCGATGCCATGAAGAGGAAGAGACGATGCCAAGGCGCAACAGGTGGTCGGCCTACAAAAAGACATCACGCAACAGACGCAAACCAAAGCATTATCAATAAAAGGGCAGCAACAGCTGCTGCCTTGCCGACGATTCGCCACAATGTCCTGTCATCGTGCTATCCTACGGTATGTACACTGAGGAACTATCTGCTGGCCAGCTTGCCAGCTTCGTCTCGTGTCCGACTAAAGAGATTGAGTGCACATGGACAAGAGGGGGAGAATTGCATCCTAGACGACACTTTGGTAGGTGTGCTCCGAGAGCCCTCGATCTCACTCGCAAGGTCTCGAAAAGATGATTTTGCTTCATTCACTCAAAGCCAGCATCGCGCGACTGGAGCTTTCAGTGGCAAAACTTCCCGGTATTCCATGAATGAGGTAGGTGTGTCTTTGCATTTTACACGCACAATCTATATTGAAGACGCTTTGCTAAATCTGGGGATAGATAGTGGATTTTGTGATATGGCTTCTCTTCAAGGACCACCGGACGTATTCACAGCGACCTCGCCATGTCCTTTGCCACGGCCTTTCCAAAGCTGCTGCCCCCCTTGGCTCAAAGGACGACCGTACACACACCACTTTTCTTCCCGGCATCGTACAACAGCACCCCAATGACAGCATAGATAAGCTCAAATCGAGCACCTGGTCTGATGTCGCTCTACTGCTTGGGGAAGATGCTGAGGGTATCCTGTCCAGCATGCTCCTCGATTGCGGTATCTTCGTCAAAATGTCGGCTGGAACGGACAATTACTTTCAATTGAGCGGCGTCCCTCTATCAGAGTTAACCGCCAATCGGAATCAGAGATCTCTACCTGAGACAAATAAAGTGAAAGACGTCGGGCGGTCTCTTGACTTGTCACGTATTCGGTTCGTAAGGAATCGAATACTCTATTCGAGGCCTACTTTGAACCGCGCTGGCAAGGTAAAAGTTGGGCTAAAGCATGTCCATGTATTTGAAAGGTTTACAGATCTTAGCCAACCTATGCACTCGATACACTTACTCAAGTATGTTTTCCCACGCCAGTTTGGCCTCCACAACGTGTTTACAAGCAATGTCGATCCTGCCGAGACTGCACAGCCATTCAAGGACTACTCATTCCGAGAAGCAGAAATTGCGGATAAATCGAAGCGCCAGTCGATGAAGGTGCCATGTCGTCTAAGGAAGGAAGCCATGGATATGGTCAGGACAATGCAGCACAACCATCAACAATGCTCGTACAGTCAACTGCTCAGGTACTATTGCCCGGTTAGAGGGTTCACGAATGAACGCGCCGAAGATCTTGAGCGAAGATGGCATTCTGCCTCTACTCTAGATTCCGAACGGTTATTGACACAGTTGAGCCATGCCAGCTCCTACGGTGTTGCAAGTGGCTCTCACTGTGATCACTACGATACCGAGATCTCTTTTCTACCTCACGCAACGCCGCCAGATATGGTGTCTATGTTTTGCCGAGCGGCCATTGGAACATTGCTCCCCCGGAACTCGTTGGGAACTGGATCGGATGGTGTTCGCAATCGGCAGATCCTCCTACGAGGGATAGACCAGTTTATCAAATTGCGCCGATTTGAAACTTTGAGTCTACATCAAGTGATGCAGGGCATAAGGCAAAAATCAATTGACTGGCTCCGTGCTCCGAAGACTGGCAGAGGGCAGAACTTATCCAGGTCGGACTTCATTAAGCGAGTTGAACTTTTGCAGGAATTCGTCTATTATGTTATAGACTCTATTCTGATTCCCTTAATTCGATCCAACTTCTATGTCACAGAGAGCTCTTCTCACCGGAACCGGCTGTTCTATTTTCGACACGACACTTGGCGAAAGCTCAGTGAACCAACTCTTGCTACCTTGAGACTAAATATGTTCATTCCTACCATTCCCAACCAAGCTCGACGTGTGCTTGCAACACAGTCATTGGGTTACAGCCACTTGAGACTCCTCCCAAAAGAGATTGGCGCACGGCCGATAACGAATCTGAGACGGCGGCAGATAAAGCAGATCTCTGGTCGAAGGCTTCTAGCACCGAGTATCAATTCGCAGCTTACACCTCTATTCAGTGTTCTCAACTATGAACGATCTCGGCATCCGGCCGCCTTTGGGTCTGCTCTATTATCCGTGGGAGACGTTCATAGCAAGTTGAATGGTTTCAAAAGGGTCATACCATCTAAATCCCCAATATACTTTGCAAAAGTAGACATCAAGTCCTGCTTTGACAGCATCCCTCAAAACGAGCTCCTCCTGGCAGTGAGAGGACTTTTTCAACACTCAGCCTACCGGACCACCAAATACACGGAGGTCAAGTCTGTGGATGACAAGCAATATAAAGAGGAACCACAGCTCCAGCGTAGATTCGTCGGATCCGCGAGACTTGCTGATGGGCGAGCTGCATTTTCTGAGACAGCCATTGCTCACCTAGCTTCCAAAAAGCGGCGAGTGGTTTTTTCGGATACAGGCAACCACAGAATATGGTCTCGTGGTTCATTGCTCAAGCTTCTTCAGACTCATGTGCAAGAGAGTGTTGTAAAAGTCGGCAAGAAGCTCATGTTTCAGAAGGATGGCATTCCACAAGGATCCATCTTGAGTAGCTTACTTTGCAGCTATTTCTATGGCATGTTTGAGGAGCAAGAATTAGCCTTCCTTGATCCAGGATCTTGCTTGCTGTTGAGACTCATTGATGACTTCTTGTTGATTTCAACTGATCAAAGTCTGGCGAGACGGTTCCTGGAGATCATGGCGAAAGGAGACACTAAATATGGAATTCAAGTCAATGCCGGCAAATCACTGGTGAATTTCGATGTGACAATCAATGGACAGAAAGTTCCACGACTGCATGGCACCACTTGGTTCCCCTATTGTGGCATGCGGATTGATCTGAAGACGCTAGTCCTACAGAAGGATCGGGAGAAGAAAGATGCACACGTCAAAAACTCATTGACTGTCGAGACTGGCGCAAAAGCAGGGGAAGTCCTGAAAAGAAAAGTTTTGTCATCGCTCAAGTTGCAGATGCATGCTATGCTGCTGGACATCTCTCTAAATGGGAAATGGCATGTTATGTGTACGCTTTTGGCAAACTTTGCCGAATCAGCAATGAAATTTCACCAATATCTAGGTCAACTGGCATGCAATCGACGACCTTCACAAGCATTGATACGGCAGCTCCTGCAGGAAATGATGACGACAGCACATAAGATTTGTTTGGCCAAAAATGATCGAAAGCGAGGGATAGGATGGGCTGAGATCTGCTGGGTAGGTGCCTGTGCCTTTCAAAGAGTACTGCAACGGAAGCAGAGCCAGTATTCAGAAGTCTTGGTCTGGCTGAACTTTCTTCGGACGGAAAGCGAGTCGCACATTGGACTGCACCTTTCGGAGAGAGAAGCATTGATGAGAGTGTGTGAGAAAGTCTTTTGTGGGTACGTATATTGATGTGCTCTAACCGTGATACCCAGTGTGTTGTCTGGGACGCACGTGCACACAAACAGGAATATTGTCAACAATAACAGCAGTAATAATAAGGAGAACCCAGCCACATACTGAAGCCAAGGCTTCAAATACAGCTGGAATGTGCGGACTGGCGCCTTATGCAGTCCGGAGTACCTTTTCGAGTGTTTAGCAGAGGCTGGAACAGGGCACGTATGTAGTCCGTACTCATAGACATAATTATCCGCGCCACCATCACCAGCCACCTGCAATGCATCTTTGGCTTTGGAGGAGGGAGTATCCCTCCCTCTGTCGCAACCAGTTGAGACGACTGGACTGACTTCTCTTTTGCTCCGGACTTACTACGTACATCTGGAGGAACAGTACTGTGTGCTCCGTATAAGTCATTTCTGTCTCTCTGTTTCTCAGTTGAAGATCTAGATTTAATATTTGACCACGGGACCATTTTAGACTGATCGCCGCAATCGCGATGAAACAGCCACATCTGCCTCAGATTTGACTTGCCCACATTGATTTGTTGTCATTGCAGACCGGATCAGTATTTGACTGGCCAGTTGCGGCGCCGCCTGGAAGGGCATTTTGCGCCTGAGACGCCAAAACCTCGCAATTCCATCTGAAACGCTGTTGTGACCGGAGTTGGGGAACTGCCGCCAGTCGCCATTTACCAATTACAGGTGAAGCAGCAAGGCCAGGGCTTTTCCACACCAGATCGTCACGATTGCATCAACATTTGGAACTCCGCTCATCCATCTGGAGAGCCTGCGAAAGAACTCGGTTTCGATAACCTGTTTGCTCATCAACGACGGGACGAACAGTGGGGCTGAGGCAGAACTGTGCTCGCCGTCCTTGAAACCTCCCCAATTGAAGGGGGCGTCGCCCAAAGAAATTCTTGCCAGCCCCCTTGAAGCCCATTAGCTTTACCCGCGTCGTTCCTAAGCTGGTGCTGGTGCTGGTGGCCTAGGTGCCTATCTCCACCAATCCTCCACCCGTCCTCCACCTATCTGGTCGGTCAGTGGCGCGGTCGCTGGGTGGTCCTCGTCTCCAGCACATGTCAACTCTCACCGAGCCTACCATGCTGGATGCGACGGACATCGTGGGCCCCTTAATCCAGCAACGACTCCCACCCCTGCTACCGCCTCCTCTACCACTACCCCAGCTTTGGTATAGCCTCACCTTTTCATCCGCAAGCTCCCTGCCATGCTCACCGTCATGCCAATGTCCTGCGTCAGCCATCGATGCAACTCCACCAATCCTGTCTATGATCCATCCACACCCTCCAGGGGCTGGTCACTGCCACTATCCATTGGTATCGCCATCTCTCCAAACTTTCCTGCTTGGCTGCTGTCAAGCTTCACCACCGCCAAACCTCGATCTCGACCACCACATCAACCGCTATCGTCATGCCCTCTGGTGCACTCCAACATTCCTTTCTCACGACTCTCACCATCACCTTCCGCTCGAGATAATCTCGGAACTACCACAACAACACCTACGCTCCCTCACTCACTGTACTAATATTACTTGCGATCTAACCTTCCGTTGCTCGGAAATTGCATTTCCACCCTCTAGAACCCGCCCTCCCAACAATTGCTCAGACCTCTATCACAACACCAACCAAGTCGATGATTTGTCCCTCAGTACAGCATCAAGCGAACAACTCGAACCATACTCATTAATCTCCCTTCCCGATGCGCACCTCCTGAATATGACCACAACCATTACCAATGCCCCCGGTTCGCCTCCTGATCTTTCGGGCTCGAGATCTTCAAAATCCTCCTCGTTGTCCTCCACCTTCTCGAGCCCGGATGGCTTAGAGTCAGATGTAACAAATTTCGAAGAGATCGGCCTCGATGATGACAAACAAACCACCCCTCTGCCTAGAAGTTATCATTCTCGCGATGTCTCGATGCAATCAGTGGGCTCCCAACATGAGTTGATCAAATCTCATGAACCAGGGCATGGGGAGAGGCGGCCTCAACTTCCACAGCTCCAAACCCAAGTCAAATCAACCAGCCAGAGGCAAGACTGGGTGGCACCTCGGAATCCTCTTGCAAAGATGGCTGCCATGAAGCGCGGATTTACCAGCCCCGAGGCCTTCTTTCCCGCCAACATGAGGACGCGATCATCCTCACCTCCGACTCGCAGAGTAGTGGCCTCTTCCTCAACTGTCCCAATTAGCGCAGGCGGGCTACGTCCTCTCCCTCAATCGCCTGCTTCTTTCCTGAGTGTACCTTCTAGACGATCCTCCTGGCAACCACAACGGAAAACCATTAAAGAATTGGAAGACGAGTACCATGACTCTGACGATGAGTTGCCGGATGATGCAAGTCTCTGGAATGTCCCTGTATCTCCACATCTCAGTGGACAACGATCCCACAGGTCAAGTTTCCGAGGGAGCCCAGACAGAGCCGGTCTGTCCCAAAGCCCTGGCCCTATACCACTAGCGCATGCAAAAACAGCCCCGGACACCCCCCCTCGACCGACTATGCATTCACAATCGTTACCAAAGGGAAGATCACACGGGGCAAGGACAGCCAGCCTCAATCCATCAGTGTCAAATCCATCATCGCCACGGAGGACGAATCCTTTGCGAAACGGTCGGACTAAGTCTTGGAACCTAGCGATGGCGGATTTGAGTGAAGAAGCACGAATCATCTCGGAGACCTTACAGTATCATGCAGAAGTTAGAGAACAAGCTCGCTCTACAAGTCCACAAGCAAACGGGTCAAGTGACAGTCTCGTATTGCCGAAGTCTGGCGAATCTCAGAAAACCTTGGTTCAGTTGCCGCCCATTCAGAAGAGTACGCTGGATTTTATGCCTATATCCAAAGAAAAGGAAGCCATTCTTTCACGGACTAGGCCATCTTGGTTACCACCCAAAAATCCCAAGGAGGAGGCGAAGCATCTCAGGGAGTATCAAGAAATGATGGCGGCATCTCTAGAAGCTGAGAAGAAACGTCGCGCAAAGCTGCAGGCCCAGCAATGCGCCAAGGACGACACGAGGGAATCACTCAATCGAATTTGGACCTACTACGTGGAAGAAACAACCGATCTTGAGGTGATCGACCAACGGGTGTATGATTTGTGCTGGCGTGGTGTAAGCCCTAATCTTCGTGGGAAGGTCTGGCAAAGAACAGTGGGCAACCCACTTGGTCTCACGGCCAAGAGCTACGAAAAGGCCCTACAGAGGGCAAAGGAGATCAAGAAGAAGCCTTGGGATCAACTTGATCGCAATACGAGAAGCATGGGAAGATGGTTTATCGATATTGAACGTGATGCCGAAACCGCCTTCCCGGAACTCAAGTTGTTCCAACGACATTGCCCCATGTGGCAAGATCTAGTGAATGTCTGTGAGGCCTATGCATGCTACCGAAGTGATGTGGGTTATGTGTATGGGATGCAACTGATTGCTGCATTGCTTCTTCTTCAGATTTCGACCCCTGCAGACGCATTCATCCTCCTGGCCAATTGTCTGAACCGACCTGCCCCGCTGGCTTTCCAGATCAATGACATGGCATCCACGGGTCGAATTTACAATCACGCTGTATCCACGCTTGGGATCAAATTCCCTCGGCTCCACGAATATCTATTTGGCTCACTCGAACAAGGTGGTCTCGGGTTCACTGGTGAAGAAATTTTCGAACCTATGTTCCGTACCATTTTCTCCAACGGGCTGGACGTGGATAGACTTTGTCGTGTTTGGGATATATGGATCTTTGAAGGAGACAGGAGCTTGGTTCAAATTGCAGTCGCCATTCTTGGGTCCCTTCAATCACAAATATTTGACATTAGGGGCGACATTCACCTGAAGCGGCGAAATGCCCAAGAAATGATAGGCTGGGGCCCTTTTAATCGAGCACCCACATCTGGACATTGGAATCTCCAAACAGTCGGAAGCGAGGAGAATTTTGTGGAAGAAGTGCGACTTGCCGGGACCTTGGCTCCCGGAATCGTTTCTTTCTAAAGAACCCCCAATTGTGGGAAGAGATACGACATTAATGAATGTATATGTACAATGATGGTGTACACATGCGAACTCCTCTCAATATGGGCAACAAGCAGGTACAGGCGAGGTCTATACGAGAGCCAACAAACTGAATGTCCACTTGCTAGCGGGAAGGGGCGTCCACCTCGCCAAGTGGTGAGCCCCTAACCTGTTGCCAATTGTGGATCATTCAACAGGTGCGCAATGGCCGATACCGTTGACTCAAACCATCCATTGGTGAGGGCGGTGTTTATATTTTCTCTTTTCTATTATGACCTATTCACGACAACTTTACTTCTGATGCATCTTTGCGGGGGGGTTGGTCACTCGTCTACGAATGAGTTACCACTTTGAGATATGGGATTAACGGCAGACCCTTTACTATATTTTGGTTCACTTCTCCTACGCCCAGTTCATTTGGGGCAGCACATTGAGACGACTTCAATTCTTTTTCTACCTCTATCTACTATTTCAGATTGTCACGCTCCGGGAGTCGGGATCGAAACGAAATGATCCTTGCTCCCAGCTTGCGGAATATTTGACTTAAAAGCCTCCAACCGATGTTTGTTTGTTTGTCATGGCCTTTGTGCACGACATAGCATAAGATACCGGGGCCCTCTCTCAGAACGGAGAGGTGGGGTTTCTAAAAGAGAAATCATATTGTATATAATTCCATCGAACGTTGTTATGATGACTAGAGCTACAATATGAAGGAAAGCATATTGACATCCTCAATGGACTACAAATCATTCCTCTTGCTATATTCTTACAGGCAATAGGGGATAATAAGTCTTGAATGGGCTAGAACTTTGCACCGCGCTCTGTGGTCATCATTGAATGAGTAAAAACTACCTTCGGCGCTAACTACCTTTGAGGCCTTCAGAGTCCTCCCTGGACGCTAAGCGACACGCCAGACATCCACCGATTGACAACTGTATCTCACAAGATATCTTGATACTTCCCGAACAAATTATCGCTCTTCAATACGAATATCGAGGAGCTTATGCCTTGAATTCTCGGTTTCTGAGGCCTCAGTTCTCTGATCAATGATTAGCTGCAGCCATCCAGAATTGCGCTCTGGAGGCTTTGCAAAGACCGCGAACGAGATGGAAAAATGCATGTGCTCCTTGACCTATTCCCTGTACTGAGGCTCAAAAGGCGAGGCTTAACTGGCTGATTCGTTGGCCTTGCCGGGATTGTGCCTGTTGAAAGAGATCTAGACTACTCAGCCCATTGGGCAAGCCCCCGCGTCTGTGTTATGTTGTCGCAGCGCCGCCTTCCATCAGGTGCTCGATGCGGTCCTTTGCACTTCGCCCGGCAGATAAGTAGCATGGAAAAGGCTCTGAATCAGGGTCAACCTCAGAAGACTTCACCGCCACCGCCTCCCCGAGGACCACTGCTCCGCCCACGAGGTGTTCGCCATTTCCCAAAAGCCAACTCTTAGTTAGCTGCGCCGGTGCGATTGCATTGCTTTCGGCGGAAGACACGGGTCAATATGTCCGATGATGATTTCAAATATCGATACATTTCTGCGTATCGGCTGAAGAAGGAGGATCTACAAGAATGCCTGGATAGATTTTTTGCCCAGAATGGCCCTACTGAGTATTTTATCGAGGTATATGATACGAGTGCCTCGTCCAGTTCTCCGTGTTGGCTGACTGAACGGCTCACAGTTGACAGGAGGCGATCAATTCAAGTTCTGGATCCCGAGGGACTTGACTCAGGTGAGTTTGAGGCGAAATCATTTGCCTTGAGGAGGCTGAAGCAGTGTTATCTGTAGGCTGAAGAGCGAGAGATTTTGGCAAGGCGAACGAGGAGGGATTGAACCCCTCCTTCGTACATTTTCGGCAGTCAACCCGGCCGAGAATTGGCAGGACGCAGCTTGGACAGGGATTGCCCCCATGAATTTACAACTTGACTCGCAGTAAGGGTGACAGCGCTTGTGGGTTGTTGAGAAACGCTAGGGTCCTGACCCTCCGATAGGCCTTCGTTGAATGCAGCAGCGGGCATCGAGACCGTTTTGGCAATGTTGCCAGCCTCATGGATTGAGCCTCATGGATTTTAGCTCTGCTGTATATGAAAGAAGGAAATTCCACACAAAGTTCTCTACACCAGCTCATCCGTACTATGTATTATTCCATAACCAGTTCAGAAACCATCTGGATTCCCCTGAAGCAGTGTGCAAAATGAACCAACTAGTTGACTGCTTCGAGCATGCCAACGAGTATCCAAGGCCACCCAGCCTTCTCTATCACCAAACGTACGACCATTTACTGGATGCGCTGAAGAGGAGACTAGACAAGCGCGAGGAGGACCTGTTCTGTTCAGACGTCGACGCCAGTCTTCATGTTCTACGCTACAAGGATCCATCGGGCTCATTTGTTGAAGAGAATGTGAAGTCCTACGACGGGTTACGAGCTCACTTCGGCTTCAAGCAGGGACAGTTACAGCCTGACGAGGACGCCGAGAGTCAATTTATGTAAGGGCCAATTCATCTTTCGTCCGATAATTATCGAATGCCTACTCATGCCTGTATCAGTTTTGTTCATGCTGAGAATTCCCGGGACCGACTCCGGGTGACAAGGAATCTACTGATGGGACTGCTCACTTACTATCAGGTGATGCCTGCCTTTCTCGATTTTGTATTTCCGTTTGGCAACACAGCAGATGCACGAGATTTCTTTTATGGCGGTTTCAAACACGAAACACGGCTCACAGAAAGGGAGAGAGGTCTACGTGTGGATCAAATTGGCCGAAGTGGCATCAGATTGCAGATGGCATATAGCATGTGGGCACCAGCTGAAACCCATGCATTCGAAAACTGGAAGTGGTCAGTACAGCCTATATCGATCTATCACTCCTTTGATTTGGAAACAGGACGAATGCTCTGGATTTTGATCAAAGGGGACCCCAAAGCCAAAGACCAGGTCGCGGCCGCCATTAAATCACTCCATCACCCACAGTTGCGCGAACTAAGCAGTCCGGACGATTGCTTCGCGACCTCTCTTGCGACTCACGAATTACTCTTGGACTGGGCTTGCGGAAATTGGATATGGTACATCAATTTCTTAGAAGAGAACGTCCAGGAGATTACGGGTCGCACATTAAATGCCACTATTAATAGGAATGTCGTTGTTGCAGCGCTACGTGCCTCTACGCAGACGACAGCAACCACTCCCCCGAAACTCAAGAGATCCCAGACCCTGGCTACAATTGGGCGAGTATTTACTGGGAAGAAAATTGAGCCGCCAATATTGCCCGTGACTGAGCCTCCTATCGATCCCCAGCCCAGGAAACTCCCTGCAAAGCTTCCACCTGGTATGAATGTACAGCACCAACAAGAGAAGCTTGACACAGATGCATTCGACATCGTTGACATACAGAAAATAGAGCGCGTCGAAGAGCGCCACAATACTTCACTCCTAATTGTCAGAACACAAATTTGTATAATGAAGGGTCTTCTAAAACATTATGAGACCGTGCTCCGCTCGAAAGACGCTCCCAAAGACATTACGGGAAAGCTGAAATCAGCCTTTACCAAGTTCGAGACCAGTGTCTCTGGAGCGATATCAGATTTACAGCTGCATCAGTCCCGCCTAGAAACATTAGCACGGCTTCTTGCGGAAAGAAAGACTCTAGTGAGTGCCCCCCGACATAGCTTGACTCAAGATAGATGCGCTAGCTAACTCAAGACCAGATGAGCAGCATAATTGACTATCAAAGCATGCAAGCCAGTAGCTGGCTAGCTGCCCAAGCCAAACTAAGCTCCGAGAAGATGGAAGACATGACACGGCGCATGGAGCGCACGGCGGAAGAGACACAAAAGGAGACTGCATCCATGAAAGTGATCACAGTCATTACCTTGCTGTTCCTGCCAGGCACTTTCGTTTCAGTAAGTCTATGCGTAGCAAGTGATTTGGAGTGACTTACACTAAGCCGTACGTCAGACCTTAATGAGCACCGATGTCGTGACCTTCCAGACAGAGCCGGCACCGCGGAATGAGAGAGTGATTTCACAAAGCGCCCTATACCTATTTCTAGAGATCACTCTTACCCTGATGGTAGGAACAGTTCTGATATGGGGTGGAACAAATATTCTTCTCAACTGGCGGCAGAAGAGAAATTGGGATAAGGCTGAGGCTAGACGAAAAGCAGCCGCACCGGCTGGAACAGAAGAAGGAGGAGTAGGCTACCTGCCTCGCAGCTGATAGCACCCATCCCATGTCCGCTCTTGGCTTGCTGCATGGTTCTAGTTGGCATACTCATAATTCCACAGTAGTTTGGGCTGAATCGTAGACAGAAAATCTCCTCATCCCCATCACTATCTCGGTGATGAGCTGCGAGTAGAGTTTGACTAGCTGATTAGCATCACCAGTATAACTAGCAGTCAAGCGATATGCCTTGTTGGGGGAAGAGATGCAGACGGGTTTGAGCCTTGCCAGCACAACCCACTCTTCCTAACGCAGCCCTCTCGTGTAGAAGTTCTTCAGGCTTCGTTGCGGCGATGCGAGCAGCTATTGTGGCACTTGCAGCCACAAACCTCATGCAAGCACTCACACTAGCCCGAAGTTCCTAACCGATCCACACTCGAGCTGTCTGCCTGATCTAACTAAGACTCCCTTACTCAAGGTACTCGATATTAGCATTCAAGCAGGACTAGGCATGGCATGGGTATGACCATGGACGCAGATCGAATCCCGGACCTGGGGTGGTGGAGCACCTAGAGTACCGATCAACCGATGATATACTTATAGTTGAATGCATCCTTGTAGGAAGGAGCGAGTGAGTACTTCATCAGGCTGGCGCATTGCTTTCGCTGCCTGCGCCCATTCTCATTGTCTCTTTTGCCCCTTCTTTTCTCTTCGTCCCCTGAGTTTCGCCATTTATACTCCGCTAGTTACCTGTCCACGCAGCCTGCTGGGACTCAACCAACCAATTCGATTCCACGATTCCCTCTATTCGCAGTCTCGATTGGGGCGGCTTCCTACACAGAGCATTTCTGTTTGGGTCGTGCGACCCCCAATCGCCAATCGCTATGGTTGCCCAACAACCGGATCACGATCCTATCATTCAGAAATTTCGAAAATGGGTGGATGACAACAGCGTTGAGGGTGCCCTGGGCGACACAGACAAGCCCAACACCCGGTTCATGACCGACGACCACCTGGAGAAATGTCTTCAAGATGTAATTCCCACCATTGACCTTCTTCGGGTGCTATGGGACCACGATCCAGACCTTCCTCGCGTTCAGCCAAAAGACATAGATGCCAAATGCCGAAAAGGCTTTGCGATCCTCCTGCTGATGGGAATGGGAAAATACATTGGACACTTTATCCAACATGACAGCCTCTGGGATAATCACATGCCATTCGAGGGAAAGGCGGCGCCATCAGACTTTCCCACCACTGATACATATCCAAATTTCTTCGAGAAATTTGTTGAGCGTCAATGGCAGTTCTTTCCTCATCGATTCCACGACGGTGTCGACGCTCATTTGCCTCCTCAGCGTATTCTTCCTATCAAATCAAAGGAGCTCATTGGAACTGGAGGATTCGCGAAGTCATATAAGATCGAAATCCATGCTGGCTACGGACCTTCTCCTCCGGATCAAGTTCAGGTATACCTATCTCGATATCCCTTACATAGTCACTGTTGAGTTATGCAATTATGCTGACTTTCTGCTTGACAGGACGCAGATTGCGGGGTTTCAAACATCTATGTTTTAAAAACATACGATACTGAAAACCAAGATGCCGCATCTCACTACCAGAATGAAATCGACGCCTTCGCACGGCTTAAGAATAGGTCGGAGTGTCTGGGTAAGGTAGTGATAGGGTTTTATGGAAGCTTCAAACAAGGTGAAACCTCAAACATTCTCCTTGAATACGCGGGTGGAGGCACCCTCGAGGATTTTCTACAAAGGAATGATCCACCAACCGATTCAGAGGGTATTTACAAGCTCTGGAGTGCTGCATTCGAGCCCATCAAGGCAATCCAACATATTCACTCTATCAACCGTGACGACGATGGGGTAAAGGGGTGAGCTACATCAATCCCCTCTTCGTTCTGCGGAGGAATGTCACTAACATGCATACTATAGATGGCACCAAGATATTAAACCGAGCAACATTCTTGTCACACCCAGCAAGACGGACTGTGCATTCGATGTCCAGTTCAAGTTGGCAGATCTGGGTTTATCCCATTTCCGGAGAGTCAAAAGTAGAACCAGTGAAGCGTCTGACAAGGACAGCCAAGGAACCCGGATCTATGGTGAGACGTTTCACACCATAGTCATTGATATTCCATACTGACGCCTTCCAAAGGTGCCCCTGAATGCTATAGATTCGATGATTTTGACCGAAATCAATCACTCGAGGTTCTGCAATCCGTTGATATCTGGTCTCTTGGGTGTGTCTTCAGCGAGGTCGCAGTATGGCTGGTGTGTGGCAAGGGAGCCCTGGAACGGTATCGAGAAGACCGACGAAAGGAAATCCCAGACACGAAAGAATTTGCTGATCGGGGCTGCTTCCACAATGGAGAGGTGGTCCTGGAATGCGTCAAGAGCTGTCACGAGGAGGTCATTTCAAGTCTTCGCAATTGTGACCATATCACAAAAAGTGTAATCAGAAAAATGGTCGATGGTATGCTTGATGATTCTGAGAGCCGACTTCATGCTAGACAACTGAGGCAAAAAGCTCAGAATATCCTGCAAGACGCAAAGATTGCCGTGGAACAACGGAACTACAGAAGTGAGAGATCACTCGACAGCCATCGTGGGTCGGATTTCAATACGAGTGGCTATCGCAAACCGCCAGCAAAGCTTCCTCCCGACCGAGATGGATCATTATCCTATTCTCTCTCAATAGGACATGGTTCACGCTATTCGCGACCCCCTGTTGGGATGAGGAAAGCGCAGACATTCGGCAATTTTGAATTCCCACAATCAAGCCCAGAAGGCTCCGTTCGTGAGAGTCTTCAGCCTCGAGAGTGGGACCTACCTCCGACACAAATGCAGCGTCCAATGCTGGAGGCCAGCCAGCGACCATTCTCAGCACCGCACCCACCAACCTTGAACCACAACAGCATCCACCAAGTCTCATATTCTGACCCTGAAATGGAGGATTTCTCTCTAGGTCATAGCTTGAATGGGAACCAAGGCATTGTTTCTAGCTCACCATCATCTCTGACCAACGTGACTGGAGATCCTGTGAGACCATCCGTACTTGACTCTCCCAGTCCTTCGAGCAACCGCAAAACTCGTCAGGAAGGCATTCCTTTTCTGACGGAAACAGTCCTACATGAAATGCCTAGAATCACAACACTTAACACAGGCATACTGGAAGGGCCCATGTCCACTCCAATTGCACCTGCACGTGGAGATGCGCAGATGGAAGTAACAAATAAGCCAAAACCTCCAACGATCTCGCAGAAGGAGATTGAGACTTGGATACTTCGAAAGAAACAGAAACATGGTACGAATAATACCATGCCTCCTGCGGACAAAGACCACATCATGAATGAAGTTGGGCCGCGTGATCACGTAAGTAAAGCCACGAACTTCCCAGAGCTTTGCAATGCTAATAGTTGTCTCTAGGTCTTTTTGATTGATGATGCGAGGAGTATGAGTCCTTACTGGCATACTGATGAAGGCGGCGTTGTTTCCCTCGCTAAAGTCCTTGCATATCTGGTAAAAGAATCGGACAAGGATGGCCTAGATCTTTTCTTCACCTGCACTCAGAGACACCATAATGTGTCTTCTGCCACAGCAATGGAGGAAAATCTGCTTCGAAAGCCAATCGACACGGTGGCTACGTCCAACATGGCCACCAGTCTTGGTCGGATCACACTCGAGTATGCCCGGCGTCTCCACAAGGAGAGACATAAGGCTGAGAAATGGAAAACCCCCTTCACCAAGCGAACTGCACTGAAGCCACTGTCCATTTATGTCTTTACCGACGCTGTATGGCAACCGGATTGCCATGTTGGTCGGGTAATTGCAGCGCTGGCCAAAACCGTCAAGGAACTGGAGTTCCCCGATGAGCAGGTTGGGATCCAGTTCATACGGTTTGGAAGCGATCCGGTATGTACGAGTAAACTCAGAGACCTTGACGATGGGGTTGGATTGGGAATAGCTGAGTAAGTCCTTCAAAAGTCCTAGCCCGATGCTAAGAGTCCTGTTCTGACAAAAGCGGTTTTAGAGGCTACGATTTCGTCGACACTGAACCAGCAGTGGGGGGTAACATTTGGAAAATGCTTCTCGGTCCACTCAACAAGTGGTACGACAACGACGGTTAGGAACCTGTACTCTCCGTTCCCTCTATATTAAGGATTGTAAATTGGCACGAGATCGAGGGTTCGTCTCTAGCGGTTGTCCTTCAAGCGAGGCTGGCGTCTTGGTCGGGGGCAAGACATTGTGGACAACTTTTGGCGCATGGCTCACGATTTCCGATAGATATACCCCGGACGGAGAATCGGCCGGAGTCTTTTTGCGTGGGTTTTATGCGCTGTATACTGTACTGCCATGAATATTATTAGTTGCAATTGCTTTTCAGGGAGGATGGGTGGAAGTGAAGCCTAACTGTGGCTTGGTTGGCCTAAAATATAGGAGCAATAGCAGAATTGCAACTAGGCGAGATAGATATATGGCGGTGTTGTATCTTCGACAGGCGTTGTGGTGTAAATTCAGAAACATCCGATGTAGCGAATATCACCGTCGATTAGATGCAAAGGAGTACCAATCTTCTCATATCGGAATGGGCACGGTGCCTGTCGGCATCGTAAAGGTATCCTATCCGATATAGTAAATCAACAATTTCAAAGCCGGCTTAACTTTCGTTATCGCTTAAGCCATTAAGTAGTAGAAGTGGACGCTCTGTCGCAGAAAATGAATCTGAGCTGGAAATCTGCTGTGCTCAAAGCTACTCCGGCCTTGGTGATAATGGAAGGCATTGAGTCATCAGTGAACAGTTTACCGAAGAAGCTGAGCTTGGGTTTCCTCCCTTCCATGAAGCCCCCAGGGGAATCTTATTACAGATTCTGGTCTCGGTGGAAAGAGGCTTCAAGAAAGCTCTTGAAGGAGTCATAGTGGATGGTACAGCACAAATATAGTCGCAGGTAGGTGGACGTGAAGCAGAGCTGAGTCTTGCATGAGGTAAGAAAAGCCCGTCCATCCACATTGTGCCGTGAAATCATTTTCAACTGAGCTTTTCTCACACTCTCACTTACCTGCTACATAGATGACTGGGTATCTCGGTACCTAGCTGAGGTAGTTAAGAAGAGATGGGCTCCGTAAATACGAAAGGGGTTCTTTTCTCGAAAGACCCAGAGTTGTATGCTTTGATAACGCGGTCGAGATAAACACCTCCCATCGACACACGTGCCTTAATAAGGAAGGTCTGCCGTGGGACGGACAGGAGCTTAACCCAAAGTAGCATCGTGGCACTCATGGCACCCGTGGCCCGCTCTGTCAGCCGCGTGCATCCACTCTAGTTCTAATTAGGCTACTCTGGCTTTAATCCGTGTTCGACCGACTGCGCACCACCTAAAATCCATGAAAACCTTCTACCCGCACCCGCACCCGCACCCGCATTCGCATTCGCATTCAATTTTCTACTTGACGGTTACAGGTCAGCAAACGCGGCCGCAATCTATCTATGTCGATGACATCGCTCTCGTATTTAAGGCCCTCAGTTATCCCCGGGCGGGACTCGAGTTTCACCCCACTTTGATGACACCAGAGCTGTGATTGGACTATGTGTAAATCGTTGGGCAGGTCGCAGCGCTGGAAGTCGTCTGATGTGAACTGGATTCTGCCTGGTACAGAAAACTCTCGTACTGGGTCGCGCTTCAGGCTTCTGGTCTTCTTCCCCTGGAAATTGGGATGCCCTACTCATAATCTGGCTCTTCTTCCCTTTAAGCTTTCTCAGCTCTTCCGGGAAGGTAGATCGCTACGGCTGAACTGAGTGAATTAGTTCCCCCGGAGGCAAGCGGTGGATATGACATCCAGTGGATTCCGTGCTCCCCTTTGGCAGAGTGGGTTAGTATTTGAGGTTAATCTGTTTTCTAGGTGAGTGGGCATAGTCACGGTACGTAGTATAAGAGTTCTCTTGTCTTCGCGTTTCTCCCCAATCTCATCAGCCTGTCACTCAATTCACATACCAGTCATCCCGGCCTCAACTCTTTACGTGACTATCTATCTACCTGCTGTTTGAAAGATAAGTGGCGGTAATTCGACATTAACAAGACAAAATGGTACATCTAATCCTCACCGGCGCGACGGGGCTCGTGGGCTCGTCGGTTCTCTCGCACATCCTCAGCCTTCCCGGCGGGCTCGTGACCACGAGAAGCAGCACACCGCAAACGATATCGAAACTCACCATCCTGACCCGTTCGCCCAACATCCCACTTCTCAGCAAGACGCCTCCTCCAGGCACGCCGCACGCCAACACGGCCACGAAGATCGAGGTTGTCACGCACAAGGATTTCTCCACGTACGACAGTGAACTCCTCGCGAAGCTGCGCGGCGCCGACGCATGTATCTGGGCGCTAGGGGTGAGCCAGAACGACGTCGATGCTGACGCATATGTGACTATCACCAAGGACTATGCGCTAGCCGCGGCCAAGGCTTTTTCAACCCTGAGGGACGGTGAAGCGGGTAAATCCGCCGACGCTCAGAAATTCAAATTTATCTACATCTCTGGCGAAGGCGCGACGCAGAGGCCGAAGTGGTACACGCCGGTCTTCGGCCGCGTGAAGGGCGAGACAGAGCAGGATTTGATCACACTCTCCCAACAACCCGCCTTCCGCAAGACACTCGCAGCGTACTCACCGCGGCCGGGCGCGGTTGACGGGCGCAAGCAGCCGTGGGTCTGGGATCCGGTCATGGGAGAGAAGCGCACAGCGTTCCAGCGCGCATATTTCCGGCTGTTGCTCCCACCTGTCGCCCTGCTCTATCCAAGTCAGCATTCCCCGACGACGGAGCTGGGGAAGGCACTGGTGGAGCTGGCGGTTGATAGCTCCAGGGAGCCCTTTGATCTCAAGGAGCCGGGTGTTAGTGGGGAGGGTTGGATTTTGGCGAATGTCGTATTGAGGAGGTTGGGTGGTTTGTAAGGTGGCCTATGGTCATATGAGCAATGAGTGGTAATGTTGGAGGGAAACGGCGGCGTTCATGGAAACACTGTATTAATATTTTGAGGATCAGGTTTGCATCTGTCCCGTCTGAGACTGTTCTGTTTGGCCCCCGACTCAGGTTCGCTCGATTTATTTTAAAGCTTTGGGACCGTTCCACCTCCCATGTATGATCTTTCTTTCCTTCTACCTCATCGGAGGATACAATGCCCTCCTATAGTCGTCTTTCAACAGTTGAGTCAACGTTCAAAACTCCCAGACAAATCAGATAAATCGTCAACGTCATACAATGCTCATGCTCATGCTCATGCTCATGCTCGCTCACGCTCCTGTATTGGTGCGGTGATGAAACGCAAAATCAACAGGCAAGAAACCCAACTCGCAATTTTGACAGCAAGGCTCGGAAGTCTCATCAAGACATGCCAAACCCAAACACCAACGCCGCGAACGTGACGCCAATAGCTGGCCACAGATTGGAACTGGTCGCTATACTCTCTCCACCCGCGCTAGCGGACGGCGTCGCAATGGGCGCAGAGGCGGTCAAGCTGGGGACACCACCCGTGGCGCCCCTCGTCGCAGCGAGCTCATTGAAGCCCTCGTCGCCCTCCGGCCTCCTTGAGAAGACATTCTGCTTGAACCAGTAATTATTCTGGCCGACGAGATTACCGGGCGGCCAGTATTCACAGACGAGATAAATGCCATCCAGCCCGTTCTTACCGTCGCAGTCGGTCCAGCCGCAGCCTGTGGACTGGGTGCTAGCCCAGACCAGCTGCGTGAAGTGACCGGTAGGCTCGGTGAAGCCCGTGGGGTTGCTGGTCGAGAAGTCGTAGTCCTTGCGCTCGTCGCCCCACGCCTCCACCGCGGCGGTCACATTCGTGTACCCGCGCGCCAGGTTCTCGCCGTATGCGCCGTGCGAATGCTGCCAGACGCACTTCTCCGAGTATTCTTGCGCGTAGGCCGCGAGCGTCGTGTTCCAGTAGAGGAATCCCACAGAGTGTTCGTAGCGGTAGAAGTTGGTCGAGTTGAGGATCGAGGTGCGGAAGTCAAGGGTGTCGGTGTACTGGGGCGAGAGGGGCACCGTGGGTGCCGCCGCCGTGTAGTAGTGTGTTACCGTCGTCGCCACGATCTCGGTCTGTGTCACTTGGGCTTGCGCCCACACGTGGAGTCTGTGCCTCTGCAGCGCAAGTGTTACGAGGAGCGCCGCAGGGGAAAGGCGCATCGTTTGGAAGGGTGGGCGGCCGTGCGCCAATTTCGTAGTTTGGGGTCGTAGCGATTGCTCTTTTAATCTATGATATCATGTAGTTTGATTTGCTTATATGCATTGGTGGTAATGATGGTGCTGTGCAGATGCTAAGCTCGTAATGAGCGTTGGGATAAGCGAGCGGAATTCTGTGCGTTGGCTGAGGTTTTTGGTCTTGTTGTTGGTCTGTGTGCGTAACGAAAGCAGACTCGAGAATTGTAAATCAAGGTAAATGGGTATGAAGCGAACGATATGGATGAAACGGAAACGATGGACTCCAGTCTTGGGAAGGAGAGGTGAGATGAGATGAGATGAGATGAGATGAGGCGAACCACCAGCGGCAGCTAGGAATGTATTTATGTCCTTCTCGTTTTGTGTGTTAGAATCATACTATATCTTGGGTAGAAAGATCAAGGCCCCTCAAGCAGGGCATCCTTCTGCCATGCTTATTACATACAGTACCAGTGCCTCGGGCCATCCTTGGGGGAAGATCTCAACGGCTGCATCGCTCATGGGACCTTCAGGCCCAGGCCCCAGAGCCCTAACCTTGTTCCTTAGGCCTTGTTCCTTGTTCCTTGTCCATCTGCAACGTCATGAGGGTTACCCGTTAAATTCTCCCGACAAACCGATTTGCTGCTTTTACCCTGGTAGTCAAACCCTGGAGCTCAGAGGGCCCCAGCCAAACCACTAATCAGATGTTTACCGAGTTTAGTTTGTCTTATTAAGTTCACTCAGTACGGAGTACTTACAGTAGGCGTCATTCAGAGGGTCAGAGCTCCCCACAGGCTGTCGAAGGGGGCCGGGGGACGGGTAGAGCAGCGAGTAGTATTAATAGATTGGCTTCCCTCTCAAGTGCTACTATCAAGACTATCGACAGCCGTCCATCTGTGCATCCAACCCACTATACCAGTGCTCCGTCTTCAGTACTCTGTACAGGATGGAACATCTGTCACCAGCCTTGATCATATCAATCATATGCATATGCCCTCAAGCTGTTAAAACAGCCATTCTCATCCTCTGAGGACTGAGGCAATGGGTCAAACGAAGCCTCACTGTGATGTCTCTCGACTTGACCAGGATCCGCCCTGATCGCCACACGGGTTCCTGCATATCCATCAAGCACACGCTTCTTTGTCTTGCTGTAAGCCCCTTCGCGCATCCTTTTGTATTGCGCGTCATCAAGATGGAAGCCAAGCCGTTGAAAATAGGGAGAAGCGCTTCCTCTCTCGATGCGGTCGTTGGACACGCGGGTGATATGACTGATTGCAAAGTCGACACCATCGCGCAAGTGTCTCTTTCGCTCTGCCTCATTCTTTTGTCCCTGCCTGTGGCTTTCATCTTCTTACTGCTCTTCGTATTGACCTGGCGGTTCTCTTATGCAATCCTTCTCTCTTTCTTTATCGGTACTATCGTCTTGCTCTGCTCGATACTTTACCTCACTTTCGTCTCATCACGAGTGGTCTCTCTATTCCATTGATAGTCAACATGCGTGCTGATTATGCATCAGAGCTCGCCGAGCGCGGTAGGTTGCTTGAAAATCGGCCTCATCTTGATATCTCTTTTCGGGTTTCAATACTGATACTAAGTGACAGAAGCGCTCAAAGCGAAAGACGAGCCTGCTGATCGTCTCACCCAGCCAGAAGAAGAACCGCCAAAAGAAAGACTGCTAAAAGACAACATCGACCTCGCACCCTACGGCTTTTCGGTCAAGAATATCCTCGCTAAATACCCCAACCGAGCGGCATGGGAAGAGTACAAGGAAGACAGCCTGAAATTCGTCGTCGACGAACGCAAAGCCCTCATCGCGCAAATCCTGTACCTCAACGCCCTGCGCAACACCAAAGCCCCCATTGTCGAAAAACGTGCCGAGCGCGTCCGGGGCAACGACTCCGAGGCGGGTTTTGCCAAGAACCTCGAGCAATGGATCAACTTCTGCCGCCGCGTGCCAGCCATGACTGACGATGCCCTCAAGCGCGCCAATTGGCTCCAACTCCTCGAGGACGAATACCGCAAGATTGAACCGGAGTGGGTCAAGTTCTGGGACTACCAGGAAGCCGCGGAGGAGCAGCTGTTTTCAGCGGGCTACGAGTATCGCGACAAGAAACACGACTTCGGCACCCTCCTTGGCGACCATGTCAAGAAGCGCACTTTCCTGCAGTTCCAGATCATCGAGTCGGACTGTATCCACGAAGAAATCTACGCCAAGGAGCTGCCGTGGGTGAAGATAGACATGCGATTCATGACTACCATCTACGATGACGGAACGGTTGCCCTCCGTCGTGTTTTCTTCGCGAAAGGAAACCCATTCTTCATCGACTTTGGAAAGACCCTCAAGGAGGTGATGGACGAGATGAAGGAGCTTGGCATTGAGATGGACAGCGACTTGAGCGACTATTCTATGGAGAGTGACTCGAGTGATGACGATACTGTTGACGACGATAATGCTGTTGACGGCGATGATGCTGCTGACGACAAGAATGCAGCTGACGGCGCCGACCATGTTGTTGACGACCCTGACTCGAGTGACGGCCATGCTGTTGACGGCAACGGAAAGTGATGCACGACATACTCACTTGTCAACGAACAGTGTTAGACACTGAGACAGGAGAGATTGCAAGTTGGTAGAAAGCAACGGTGGGGCAGTGATAACCACACGAGACGAAGTTGCAGGGCGCAGGAATCCTACTTGGTTACGGGTCGTCCATCATCATCAGCGTGCATGTCGATGGCGTGACGCGTGCTCAATATGTGTGTGTAAAAAAGAATGACAGAATTGAATGCCTAACTTAGATTTCCTCTCGGTGCCCTTCTTAGTAGACCTAAAAGTCCTTCGTACAAATCTACTGGCCGAGCAGAAGCTCGATGAACTGTTCACTCTGGCGTCCGAGCTGTTCATTTTGCTGTTTGATCTGGTCACTCTGCTATTTTAACAATTGCTATCGTCCTTTTCGTTGCTGTTCGAGCTCAGCCATCATCGTGGTCTCCCTCTCCTTTGCATCCTTGCCTTGTGGCTCCAGCTGCAGTTGCAGGTTCTGAATCATGGTTCGAAACCCAGCATTCAAGGCCTCGCTAAGTCAGGTAGGGGAAATAGATGTCCTCAAGGGAACTGTAGTATAACTTCCCTAAAGCGTCGATGCGGAGCTTCCGGCGCTGGGTTTCGGTAAAATCGACCATTCAGATCTGTATGGACAGTCTGGCTACAGGAAAGCCGGCGACTTGGAGAATCGAAGGAACGGAGATCGTTTCGAGGGCGGATAAGCTCATGTCGTCCTAGATATCGCATTCCTCGCCAGTTAGAACGCTTAATAGCCACTTCTCTATAAATGCCCCGCTGTCCAATGGTTCCAAAGGCAAGCGGGCTCTCTTTGCGGATGCGCGTTTGGTGTGCCTATCCGGCGACCTTGTCTTTCCTTTTGGTACTGGAGAGTTGGCAGGAGACGATTCGTGATGTGACTGCCGCACCTTGTCAGCACCATTGCTCCTGTATAGCCATTAATTGCATCCATTCATGTCGGGTTTGGTGGTAGACGGAGATGGAAGTTGACTGTGTAGCTTCAAGGGAGGAATTCAGGAGTGACCAGTGTTCGTTCTTCAGGTTCCAAAGGAAGTTATTAGGAGACTGATAACCGCCCCACCCAATAGGACCCTCATTGATTTAAACCTATCTTTCGGCTCGGCGGGAGATCGAAGCTCTGCTTCTCTATCTGACGGCTTTCCCTCAGAGGACATTGGTAGTCATCTACTCATTATCCCAGGGACGGCATAAGAGACAAAGCGGCATCGCCTCGATATTAAGAGTGCAGACCTGCTCGGGAATTACCACACCAGTGAATGTGCGGTTGCTGCTGATTCGAGTCTATTGACGGCGAGAAAGGTAGAGGTGTTTTAGATATAACTTGCGAACGTTTTGTTACTGCCGACGATACTTTCCTCTTGTTAAGAAACTATACGTACAGTGACACCTATGGAAGCGAAACATAACACATCAACCACCTCTTGACTAGAAGTACTGGGCACGATATCTAGTTTTCACGCATATTGTGCTTAGTATTTTGTTCCGATACGTACCGGCGTAAATCCTTGATCCATCAAAGTTTGCTCCATCCCTCCAGTTGCCTCAAGTTGTCTTCGTAGTGTCTCTTCATTTGCTTGATGCCTTGGTCAAGCATAACATCCTCGCTCCCAGCTGGAACTCTCACACCGACCACTTCTCTCCACAGCTTCTCAATGAGAGCCCCAGATTCATTCCTTGCGTAGCCAACAGCACCCATGACTAAAGTTGCAACCTGCATACATTCATGAAACACGATTCCACCTTTGGCCTTTAGAAGACAGATGGCTCCGCCATTTGTCTTATTGATCTCCTCTTCTGACATTTTTGAACACTGGTAGCCAACTTGCTCTATCCACGACCAGAAGCCCTCGAGCTCCGCACCCGCCTTTGCAAACTTGTGACGAACCACAGGTTGGTCCATGAGCGTCTTTCCGAAAGCTTTTCGCTCAAGGCTGTACTTGAAAGCCGTTGATAATGCTAGTCTAGACAATCTTGCAGCACTTGTTGCAAGTAGAAGTCTCTCGAAATTCACGGTCGAGATTACATAATATAGACCTTTACCTTCCTCGCCCACAAGGTTTGCAACGGGAACCCGAACGTCTTTGAATGTGATGTGCGCTTGAAGCGCAGTGATTTGACCGGACATAGTGATCCTTCTGCGCGTGACGCCTGGTTGACCCGCTAGCGGACATACAACGACCGAGATGCCCTTCATTCCGGGGCCTCCGGTACGAACGCCTAATATACAGTAATCGGCCCGCATCCCTGAGGTGATCCACTTTTTTTCGCCGTTGATAATGTATTCTTTGCCATCAGCGGACTTGACAGCAGTTGTAGTAATTTGCGAGGCATCGGATCCAACACCAGGCTCACTCAAGGCGAGGGACCACTTCGTCTTTCCGAGAAGTAAATCTGGAAGAAAGCGCTCTTGCAGCTCACGCGAGCTATGCCTAATGAAAAACGGGGTAGCAATCGCTATGATATATTAAAATATGTATGATCATTCGGCTTATAGACTTACTAAAACCGCCGACGACGGAGTAGGGACCAGGTACCCCTGACCTGTAAACCTCATCGGAATAAATGATGCCGTGAAGAGTATCAAAATCTTCAACTGGGATACCTAGAACATCATGTATACCTACTCTTTTCAGCCAGTCGCAAGGAAGAGGCATCGCCATAGCGGGCACGAACATATTGTTGCTTATAAAGCTGTGCCAATATGAATCGGGAAGACTATCTTCTGCCTCCCACTTAGCTGCGAAAGGATGGTAGTACTTGTCCATGAATTCCCGGCATCGTTTCTGCCATAGCAAATGGGACTGGCTGTAGATTGGGTTTGGGAGGCCACGGACGTAGGGGGGTTCAGAGAATGGAACGAGGGCCATGGTCTTGATAAACCCTACTTTTGTGATCGGGAGGGATTGCTCGAAGATCAGGAACCACAGAGTAATAGATAGAGAGATCTCTGAACAGAATCGGTTATTTGGAAGAATCGAGTTCGCAGGGGCCCGAAACCCCTGCCCATCGAGGAATAACGGTTTTATATAGTGTCCGGCACCCGAGGCTCGTCTGTGTCTCCTTTGCTTTTAAGTTTCAAGTTTCAAGGGAATCGGCTTCATATTACGCACCCCACACCATAATTCCGGGGTTTGTCTAGTGTTCCGAGAGGCCGAGGCTGGGGGCGGAGATTCATTCCTAGGACATCACTAAACTAATACGAACAAACCCCAGCGAAGCGTCTTCTTCAACATAAAGTAGGTCATCTAGTTATTTATGCAACGATTGCACCTCTGGAAAAAGTACCGAACACGGTCCGACTATGGCCGGCTTGCCACGATCACGCCGAGCGATCCTTCCAGATGCAATGATCTGGTTGAAGCCACCTTTTGGCAACTGTGATGCCTCATACGGCGTCCTGCTTGAATAAAGATGGCAGTCGTGGTGTTACAGAAAGTGGAAAGTTCTTCAGTGCTGGATTCGAGTTATCAGGAGTCACCCATATTGTTACCGACTTCGTATCACGCGCTTCGAAAGTCTTCACAGGCGCCCTGGGTTGATTCTTCAAACGCCACGCCTCAGCTCCCCCGCTCGCCTCCTTCTACGCTCCAAGTATAGGACCTAGGTTGCACTTCCACGGAACTGGCTGACGGAGTCCCGGCGAAACCTAATGCCTTCACTCGGCCTCAGGAGCCCTGTGCAGAAATATGTATGTGGTGGTCTGCAGTAACATTTATAAATCTCTTCCGATCCGAATGGTTCGAAATAATCTTCATCTCTGTTCCCTGTCGTCTTTGTCGCAATGCCCGTCGAGTCGCCCTTCCCACGGCTTACACTGCCGGAGATAGATCTCTTCTCTTTTATTTTCCGCCGAACTGACCGTGAATGGTCTGAAGACTTAGGTACAAGCCGTGTTCAAGCAGATTATAGACGGCTACCTAACATTTCATTTCAGTGGTTGTTAAAGATGTGGACGAGCCGGCAAGACAATATACTTTCAAAGATATCGAGGAAGCAGCCATCGATTTTGGAGCTGGTATTCGTGCCGATCTCAATGTACAAAAAGGTGACATGATTGCGGTCATTTCTCTGAACGATATCGATATCCCGCCAGTCCTGTTCGGAGCCATGTCGATCGGCGCAATCTTAAGCCCCATGAATCCAGCTTACACCCCTCCGGAGATCGCGAAGCAGCTGCAAAATATGGAAGTGAAACTCGTTGTGGCACACTTCTCGATCGCTAATGTTGTTGCCAAAGTGTGTGCGTCAATCGGGATTCCAAAATCACATATCTTACTTCTTGGATCAAGAATTCAATCGGAAGATGGCATTCGGCACTGGAAATCGCTATGCAGACCCACTGACAAACGGGACTTTCAACTACCTAAGATCTCGCCCAAGGAGGACCCAGCTCTTCTACTGTACTCCTCAGGTACTACTGGAGTTCCTAAGGGAGTTGTTCACACTCACTATAGTATTATCTCGAATTTGCTTCAAACAATGACAGCGGACTGGGGGGAGATTCGCCCAGAAGGGGGCATGGGCAGGTTTGAAAATGTTCCAGATCCTCTACCCACTGGGGATAAGGCGCTTCTAGCTATCCCTTTCTTCCATATTTTCGGGTTGACATACGTCGTCCTTACCAATTTATACGCGGGGATCCCGGTGATGGTTATGCCGAAGTATGACTTTACTAAGTGGTGCCAGACTATTCAAAATGAAAAGATCACGACAGTAATAATGGTTCCAACAATAGCCTTGCGACTCATCAGAGAGCAAATTCCGTACGACCTCTCGTCCATACGCATGGCTAGTATTGGTGGCTCTACATGCCCACCGGAGATTAAACAGGCCTTAGCAGATCGTTACGGCATGCCCTCGAGGACGGGGTATGGCATGACCGAAGCAGGCCCTGTAATGGCTGCTAAACGCTACTACGACTGGAAGAACGACCTTGGCTCGGGCGACCCACTTGTTCCCAACGTGAGCTGCAAACTTCTACCAATACCGGATGAAACCGAAGAGGGTCCTGTCAGTAACGAGGAGGTGCCTCGAGGAGAGCTTGGAGAGATCTACGTCAAGAGCCCAGGAGTTTTTAAAGGCTACTGGAAGAACCCGAAGGCGACTAGCGAGACCTTGAGTGCCGATGGATGGCTCCGAACTGGCGACGTAGGATTTATCGATGAAAAGGGTCGAATTATGATTACCGATCGCGCCAAAGAATTAATAAAACATAAAGGCTTCCAGGTGGCTCCAGCGGAGCTTGAGGGAATACTGATCACTCACGAGTTGATCGAAGACGTTGCGGTTGTTGGGGCCTGGTCAGCAGATATCCTGTCGGAAGTTCCGGTTGCATTTGTGGTCCCCAAGGGAGGCTTCCAGGCGCTTAAACCTCAGGATGATGTTGCAATTATGAGGTGGCTGTCAACAAAGGTCATTAAGTATAAGCATTTGAAAGGCCTGAAGTTTGTGAATGCAATTCCGAGGAATTTCAATGGAAAGGTTATACGGAGACAAGTGAAAGATATGGCTACTAAGGAGTTTTCCACGAAGAGTAGCCTGCCACAAGTGAAGCTATAGGTTGACTACTCAAGATTTCGGTTTAACAATTCCGACCAGTGGAGAAAACTTGAAAAGACCCCAAAGCTTTTGCACAATATGTTCCAGGGCGTATTTGTTGCTGGGTATCAATCCTTCCTATCCTGTTTTGGTCTTCGACAATGCATTCTTCGATGAGAATTTTCTAAGTCCCATCGCTTTCATACTTCTTGAAAAGGCACCGCCGCTCTTCTGTTTCTCAAGGGTAGGCGTCATAGGTGATATCGGAGAGACTGATGTTAATGTATTCGATGAAGTCGCAGCCACAGTTCTGAACCCCAAATTGCTCATGGAGGGTGCCAACGTCGATGCGTCATCCCAACTTGGCCTATCTGACACATAGGTCGTGCTCCCGGTTGTTTGAGACTTGGTGTCAGGGTTGATACCTGAGTAGCGCACGGGGAAACTGACCTCTGCTGGCAGTTCTGCTACCTGAGTATGATCACCCTGCAATTCCGCTGCCATTGGCGTTGCGTCTAACTCTGCGACATTTTTGCCGCTTGGAAGTTCTGGTATTGACAAACTGTCTCTCTCGGGGTCCGTTCTCTCAAATCTGTTGCTGTATATGATATTTTCTAAGCCTTCTCGGAGCCTGCTCAACCTGAATCCGAGCCTCACACTTTTCAGAGGTATCATGCGATCAATTTCATCGTGCACATGAGTTTGAAGCAGCTTCTCCTTGCCCGCGAATGTGGTCACCTTTGTCGTCGTGTAATAAATCGCAGCATCCTCTATCTGCTTAATTGAGACAAACTTGGACTTGTATCTAAAGGATCGTTCGAGAATGAGAATCAGATCTGCCGCCTAAGCTGAGTTAGCAAATTTATAGTCAACAATATAGATTGTGGGCATTTGAATTCGCTTTAGAGAGCTGAAGCTGCAGCGCTTCAGCATCGCACCAGTGGACTTACGCATTTGAATAACATTCTTGCTGTTGGAGGGGCCGCCAAGGCACAAAGGGACAAAGCGAAAACACCCCCAGCACCCATCGTGGCCGCACAGATGCCTGTTGTGATTGCCGAAACCACCATGAACTCAACAAAAGTGACAGTCATGAAGGCCTTCATATGGCCAAATAAAATTTTGAGCATGATTGCTTCAACTTCGTCAGGCATGACTTTCGGGAATCCAAAGCATAGGAGCATGTGTTCACAGAGAATCCTTGCTACCGTCGGTGTCCCAACCGCACTAGAGAATGGTAGCGGTACCATCGCCGTGCGGACCGCATGTGTTGCCAGTCGCATGCATTCTGTAATTGCCGAGTTAATCTTCTGTTCGACATCCACGACTTGCGCCGCTACACAGAAGAGACGGACCCTGTCATCACTTATCAGTTCGAGCGTCTGTGACAGAAGACTTTTGATTCCATTCATATCATCTACAGAGAGGCTTGTTAGTTGAAACCGCGAGCCATTTCGTAGGTGGTAGCCAGACCTTTTGATAAACAACAGTAACCGTCTGCTTTGTAATGAGGTAGGCGAGAGAGCTCGTCTCGGAGGACCATGAACTGTTCATCTGCCTGTTTACTGGCATCTGCAGTCGCCAGTCGATTCGATTCTTTGAAGTCGTTGGTTTTCTCCATGTATTGCTCAAGTAACTTCATCTTGCGATATGCTATCAACTTGTCTTTTTTCGTGCCGACTATGAAGACAGGAACATGGTTAGAATATTGAGCAATGGTTGCAAACGTCCTTTTATCAGCCTCTTCGATGCGACTGACGTCTGAATCGACACAGAACCTGTTCAATGGATGTAAGTAGGAGAAGGGGGCCACAGCCTTGTGGAGCGAGCCTTACCAGATCACGTGCAAGGCTTGGGCAGGATCTTTCTGAAATGCTCGATGGCGAAGAAACTTCGCAATGAGATCCAACTCTGTATCACTGCCTGCCTGCCATCCCCTTGAGTCATGGATCAAGAGTCCAGGGTGATTAGGTGATTCAAACGCCTTATTGATATCATGGACGCCTTGTTGGTAACTTGTGGATTCATCAGTCTATAGAACCGTCAGTGCCGAGTTTATATCAGCGAGAGTTGCCTCACAATCTGCACTCCGAATACCGAGTTGATTAGGCTGCTTTTGCCCACGCCCGTGGTCCCACAAACAAGTATCCGGAAGGCTTTGACGCCGCTGGCCTGAAGTTCCATGCCCTCGAGCCAGGGAGGCAAGGCCTCCCCATCTTGTAGGAGGCAATTGTCGCGAAAGTCGCCAAGATCTGGCCTGAGAGACTTGAACCGTGGTTGCTCATAAAGATTAGGATGCCGATCTAGCAGACAGTACACAGACGGGTGAATGATGGTGCCGTAAGCCCCTTTTATGAATCAGTCGAGGTCTCTCCTAGGCAAAACATGTGAGGTTTCTCACCTTGGTCATTCCACCCAACTAGCCCTTCAACGGGTGCCGTCATTGCATTCATTAGAGTTTTGGAACCAAATATCTTCCTTTGAGTGTTGTACAAGTTCGAGCTATGGTTAATGCGAATACCGTGTGCCTGGTCTTTTGCCGCCGTGGAGAGCCCGTGTACGCTTTGTAGGTCATACAAATGGACAACAATACCATTTGTGTACGAGATTTTCCATTCAATCGCCTCCTCTTCATCAAACTTTGGTACATCACCGGCGAAATGGGGGAAGCTGAGGGCCAATGGGTTGGGCATAAGGGGCCCTTCCGCCTTAAGCTCCTCAAAGCGAAGGACTAATCCAACTTTCATACTCTCAAGGATCATCCATTGCAAAGGATAAAGTGATAATCCATCTTCAGCAGACCCGCCACCCAAATCTTGGTTACTCCCAATGAACCACGCTTGAATCAAGCTTGATTGACGCATATCCTCTGGGGATGGATTGTCGACGAGGATAGGGTTCAGTTGAGAACGAGTTTCATTGATGCCTACAGCATGTCTCAAGTTGTCAATGGAACCGACCATGGATAAATCGTGCATGTTCCCTTCAACAGTATAGCCAGTCGTATCGAACACGCCGACAAATCGAATTCGAGGTAATTGAGCAGTATGGGCGGAGAGGAACTCAAGCATCTTAGGCCCATTAATGTTGTCGTCCTCTCGTCGAGCTTTCAAGCAATCTATCGCCGCCTTGTAGATAATATCAAAGTTCTTCATTGCTGCCCTTGTTGGCATACGCATGGTGTGGAGAACACCAGTGACAGCTCTGACAATGAAAGCGCCGCGACTAAAGCCATAGAGAAATAGCTCATCGCTAGTATTCTCGAGGGTTTCGCATATTGTCTTCACAATTTCCTTAATTTGCTGCTCGTAGAACGGCGAGGTGACCTTAGTTTTCAGTCTTTCCATTAGACTTGGGCCATCTTCAGCCGCGCGATAATAGCGCACAATCTGGTTAACAGCTTGACCGTTTGCACCATAAACAACCCCATTTGGAATTGTGCTCTTCAATCTGTAAACTGTACTATGATTGCTGCTTGCTGCGGGGTGTAAGCAAAATTCGCGGTAGGGGGTTGATTGATAAACCTACGTGACCTCCCATCCTGGTGATAATCGGCCGAGTCGACACAGACGATCAATCTTTTTATAGGGGCTTCCGCCGACATCGTGAAATCGGAGGCTCAAGCAGTCATTATTATTAGGAGGGAATCTTTTGAAGCTCTAGGTTTACGGAATAGAAGATGACCTATAACTCATATCTGCTCACTACGGGGTACAAGCAGTATTAATTAATTAGTTAGCCAACTGAGTAATCTATCATTGGTTTTAGGCATCCAACAACCCCGGGGCTAGTCCGCCTATCGTTGCATATCAACGCCCTATCGAGTCCACTTTCGATTGCCGTTCGACGAGTGAACGTGGTAGTTTGCATCATATCAAGCCCAAGTGTGTCAGTTTGCGGCGCTACTCCGTACTTGCCTGTGCCTTGTGGGACAACTCTCGCATTCTCAACTGATTCTCAGGCATGTTCCCTACCCAACTTGGGGCTCTCCGGAGTACTCGGTAACCTGACTCTGAATGCCTGCTACAAAGAAAGCTACATCTTAGCTGCCTGGTTCCGCCACCCAATCAAGATTTGCACGTCGCCGCAGAATTGAGCTGCCTTGACGGAGTTCAATAACCTTTCTGGAGCATAAGAGGACCGGGAAATGATTTCACCTTCAAGAAAGGACTTCCGTTAAAGCCGCGGGCACAGCCTACTACGATTCCATGATTCTTGGGATAACAGATTCCTCTTCGGACAATAATGTGTTCCGACTTCTGGAATCTGGTTCTGAGGTACGACTTCGCAGAGCAACCGCTGGCGCTGTCCTTGGTGCAAATCAAGGCTTTCCTGCCAATGAGATGGGCAATCAACCCTTGTTCTGGAGTTTCATTGTTTATAAACGGGATGTGTTCAGTTTCCTAAGGCGTACAAGTATGCGATGCCAGTTGCTGGATTCAGGACTGGTTTAGGAACGAGGGGCGCTCCATGGTTCTGTAACTTTTTTTGAGCTGGGAGTCGGGGATAGACCCTCCTGGAGGCTTTCTCGTAGTGCTCGTCTTACCCACTTGGCTGCGGCCGCATCGTGGGATCGAGCCGAAATGGGACTAATTCAATGCAGTGCGACAGCTGCACAAGCGCCGCTCTTATTGACTTGGCTTGCTGCGTGTTCGCAAGTATGACCCTTTTGGTAAATGATGACAGACCACGGCGCACATGAAACTCGACCGACGGGGGGAGGATCTCCTTACGAGGTGCGAATCCACCCATTATTATTACAGGATTCATGAAGATCTTCTTGCTTCCTGTGTCAAGGAAAGTTTTCTTGCTTCTCCCACCTGCTGAATCACATTATTATGTCTGCTTAGCCTTCATTGTTAATCGATAACACTGACTCCATACTACGAGTTACGGCTCACTGGGCGTCAATAACCACCGTTGCCGAAGCCCCTGGGGCCCTTGAGCCCGATCAGGCCCTACCAAAGAACACGGCCTTGGTTCTGTCAATACCGTGACTTATTCAGAACAATGCAGTTAGAAACCGCCATCGTGCACGGGTCTCCTCTGCCTTTTGATCTCATGGAGAACCAATCATGTGCTTACTGCAGATCAGGCCTTTTCAACTTCTCGGACTCCAGAACCTCCTTTGCCTGCTGTGGCACCGATCTCAATCACCTCAACGTTCGCCTTGTCACCTTCCATGACTACCGCAATCTCTTCCAGGCTAGGGCCTTTTGTCTCGGGATATAGGAGAAATATTGTAGTTGTCTCAAATGCCAACCATACAACATAGACGATATAATATTTCCAGGCAATGTTCTGGTTGTTTTAGCATTAGCTAACAATAACCTATCAGTCTTGAAATGATCTCACCTGCAGCCCGATCGGATTTACAAATTGATTAAAGGCCGAGCTTCCTCGGGAGAAAAACTGTGTTATCGCCACCCCCTTACTGCGGTGGATAAAGGGGAACACCTCGCAGATGAAAATGTAGGTCAGTGGCATCATCAGGTTGTAAAAGGCGTAGTAAATGAAAATCAGTGCAACGACAGCAATTGCCGCATGGTGGTTCGTGTGGTCTTTCGCATACGTGGCTGAAGCTGCCGTCCAGCAAGCGAACTATGCGAATTGTCAGTGGATCCTACTAATACAAAGTCCATCGCCAACGCAGCAGCAGCAGAGATGTTGAAGAGTGGGAAGGTCAGCATTAGGCTGAAGAATCAAGGCCAATATTGGTGTCACTCACCATAATCGTCATTGCCGTGTAAGATATCAGGTACTGTCTACGACGAGGAAGCTTATGGGCCAGAAATGCGCTGACCACACCAGTCACGAGATTCCAGCACGCTAACCCGAGATTGATCTCGTTCTGCGTTCTCTTTTCAGTTATTCCAATCGAGGCAAGCACTCGAGAAAGGTAGTACGAGACTAATCCATTGCCCGACCATTGTGAGAACGTTCCGACGCAGGCCGCGATGAGGACTCGCCTGCGGTTGACACTGCTCGCTACCAGGTGCTTCCATGGAGTCTTGGTGCTTTCCATTTCCATGCGAATGGTCTCACGGATTTGATGAAACTCTGCCGCCACCAAGGGGCTGTCACGGTCACCTTCGGCGTGGTACTTTATTAGAATTTCCAAGGCTTCTTCATGGCGATCTCGTGAAATCAGGAAACGAGGTGACTCGGGAACAAACCTGTCCAAGGTCAGAGTCGATCAATGATACACATTTATCCTTTACTCACCATATAAAAGTCAACTGAAATGTCGAAGGTAGGAGTTGCAGCAGCGAAGGTAGCCGCCAACTCCAGTCGTTTTTCCAGGAGAATGTTCCCAGCGTCACTCCGGCGGCGATTATTGCTCCTGCATACCAGCTTTCGTTGAAGAGACCTGTGATCACAGACCTTTCTTTTGGATACGACAATTCGGATAGGAGTTGCGAGGCACCGCTAATGGCATACACGATGCCCATGCCGAGGATGATTCGAGCGACTAAAAACATCGCAACTAGAAGGAATAATTGTCAATACTAATGACCGTTCAGCAAGAGCAAGGAGGTCGTTACTGTTTACGGATGCTGTCTGCAATATTGCTCCGACCGTGATAATTCCACTCCCAAGTACAATACAAGCCTTCCTACCATATCGATCATTGATGTATGGCACCAGGGGAAGACCAAGGACTGCCCCAATGGAGAAAGCGGCTGTCATCACACCTAGCAGTGCGCCGTTCGGAGTATGAAAATCTAGGCTGTTAGCAAAAGGCGGTCTCCTGGATCTCGAATGGCCTTACAGTCTTGCCATGGCTGGACCGCCTGAAGTCCATTCAAGACACTGCCGTCATAACCGGATGTCATTTCCACCCCAAGAGCAGAGGGTACAAGGAACATATAAAGTCTTCGGAGGTTCTTCTTTCTGTACCATGGCGTCGTGTCTTGGTCTAGAAGATGAGTAATCTCAGAAACCTTCGCAATCTCACTTGCCGCCACATCATGCCCTGCAATTGCTTTCGCCATTGCGAACGAAGGAGGGTAGCGTCTGTGATATGACAATTAAGATAGTCACCAGGGAATGAAGGATAAACTTAAGCTCGATAGCGACCATAAGGGCCGACACGGCTACCTGGCCGGCCTTAAGTACTCGGAAGAACATTCAGCATCCTCTAGAATCTCCATCAATAGGCTTTGCAATCTGCCGAGACTTGAGCGTCATCCCTGTATTTCCACTACCATTCAGCCTTGCGGATGCCTTCCCCGCATAGGACGTCGTGTCTCCAAGTAAAATGGCCACGAAAATTGGAGTTCAGAACTCGAGCTACATACCCAAACATGAATTTAGGCGAGAGGCCGCATTGAGGCAGAATATCAATAGCGGGGAAGAAGATACTATTCGCGCGGTTGAGCAGTTTAGATCAGGGTTGATAGATTATCAGGTCAGGGTGTCAGGAGTTCAGACTGATACGGGCTTTAGTCCTAGCGATCCTAGTTCCCTGCAAGCTATTTCGAAGCTACAGCGGCATATTCAGACATGATCTTGTTCAGACCCTCCCTTTGCAAACATTGCTCGAAGCTAAAGCTTGCTGCTAGCTCCTCTAGCGCCGCTTCATCCTTGTCTCTGAACAATTCGGCGAATTCCTGACAAAAAGTCTCGGCTAAGAAAGTTTGGAGCACCTGTCGCTCAATATGTCTGGATGTGTTCCACGTGCTGGGGTACACCTTCTTCGCTGTCGGTGAGATCGAGTCGATCCAATTAACAAGAGGCTTGATAAGATCCTCAACCTCCTTGGAGGGATATTTGCCCCACGCATCCAGCTGATAGAGCTTCTTTTTCTCGAGAATTGGGTTGATCAGTTTGTTCCAGGTTGAGTCTGGGGAGGTGTATACCATCCCTTGGAGACCGATGTCCTTCCACAACCAGATCGACCATGGGATTTGAAATTTGTCATATATCTGCAATTGATGACCGAGCATGTTGTAGCGATCTTGGTTGATCTCTTCAGAATTTTCATCCCATTTCGCCTGTGCATACACAGGACCGAATTCTCCATTCCAAATTGCGGTCTCGTGTTCCCTTTGAAACTCTGATTTGCGAAGGAATTGCGCCTCAAGAATCTTCTTCTGCTCGTCCGTGCCCTTAAAAGGTCTCCCTGTTGGAAACCCCATCATACTGTAGTCATGTAAAGAGTAGACGCAATTTGGCAAGACCTCATCGAAGCCCTTCCATTCAGCAGCAAATGTGTTACCGTCAAGCCACAGAATATGATCTGGGTCAATTGCCCGAATTGCCTTCTCCAATCTGACGTAGAAAGCAGGCAGTCGCGTATGCTTGGGATCACACGGCTCGTTTATAGGGTTGTAGCCAGCGATCCAGGGATTGCCCTTGTACCGGTGTGCCAGTTGCTCCCAGAGCCAGACGGTGCGGTCCTGGTGATCTTTATAGTCCCAAAAGGCGGCATAACTCGTCGTATTGTCAGAATGCCACCCTGGGCTTTGTCCTCCGGGAAGTGTATGCATATCTAGGATAGTATAGATACCTTCCTTAGCGCATAGGTCGATGACACGGTCCAAGTGCTTGAATCCACTCTCCTTCAGCACGCGAGGACTCATATCGTCCTCGAAATGTCGGTAATTAAATGGAATACGGATAGAATTGAGTCCGAGTGTTCTGAAAAACTTTGCATCGGTCTCGGTGAAGAAATGATACAGCCATCTATCGAAGAAAAAGTCGTATTTTTGTTGGCCGAGGACTTCAAGCATGGCAGCTCGAATACTCGATTCATGCCCAGGGTAGCCAACGATGAAATTCTCCATGCTACATAACTTGGAGTTAGCGAAACCTTCCAATGACCGTAGACGATACACACGTACTTCAGCCATCCACCTATGGCACAACCTCTAAGCAGAACAACATTGCCCTTCTCATCTACCACCTGGGTGCCTTTCACTCGCAATATTCCAGATGCCATGGTAATATCCTGTGAGGAGGTGGTTACGTACAATCAAGGAACCAGGGAGTAATCTCATCAAATTGAGGGGGTTGTCTACAGGTTAAGGGGTTGTTCGTCTTAAATGAAGTCGTTATTCTGCCCAGCAAATGAATCGGGGAGCACCCGACGATACCGACGATATTGAAGCCTTAAGTAGAGGGGAGCAATTTAGGCTGAATGGGCTTCTATCAAGTAACACGTCGGCCTTGGCGCCGAAGGGCGTCCATCTTTTGTTGGCGCGAGGCACATATTTGCCATTGATTGCTTCTGAGTCTCGCGTTCGTCTTCCTCTTGTACGTCTGCCATTTGGCCCAAAAGTGCACGCTTCTGAGTCTTTTCTATTAGTGGCTCTCGAGACATTAAAGGGGAACACACACCGACACAGAATTACCGCTGGAGTGACACTTGCCAAGACTTTCATCTTGCTTTAGCCGGCCTTCCCAACTCATCACGCCGCTTTTTTTTATTAACAAATCTTGATAGTTTTGGAATGTCACAGGGCGGCATCATTCTCACCTCGAACGGTATGTACCTAGGTAGCTTTCCCATGGCTTGGCAGGTCAAGTGATGTACAGTAAAAGCTGCGCGCAGTGTAGGTATGGCCCCCTTCGACCCTGCTGCTTCTAAACCCACATACCTCCCGGATTAGGAATACTTCCGGACCTTCGTCAGTTACGAAGCTGCTCAAGCCATAGCATCTCCAATATAGATACGATTGCACGCATCAGACTTAATCATCATCGATAGGCGGCATAGAGACCTTTTGTCAGTCTCAAGGGCTTGGTTTCTACTACGACAAAGCTCCACAGTTGGCCTTTTTCAGAGTCCAGCCACTACGCATCGCGACTCTCCATTTAACCCTTCAGGTATTTACCAGGTCCACAACTCTGAGGGATTGTCGTTCGTCGCTGCAGTAGACATTGGCTTCGCCATTGTTGCAGTACTGGCGGGCATTATCCTTAACGACCAAGCAGTACAGCATGAGGCGCCCCTTCTAGAGATCCTATTACGGTTGCTGTTGCGCATGCATGTCCTATGAGCCCTTGTTTGTGGAGAGGCAGCTACAATAGGATTACATGTGATATCTGAAATCCAACTCCCTATCACCCGTCTTGACGGTTCGAGTGTCATCAATTGCACCACGACGAATCTTGTCCTTTCTGACGTTCCACCACTTGATGTATATCATCTTAGCCACAATTAAAAGTTGACTGAGGCAGAGGGCTCCAAGAGAGAAACCATGGCCGAGCTTGTATGGCGACTGCCTGTAGATTTGCCCTGCAACAATACCAGCCGTATTTGCGATTGTCTGCTGTAGTCCTATCGAAGCTGCTCGACGGTAGTGAGGTGCAACATTAACGCTGAGCCATGTAAGATTCACGCCGGGGCCAATGTAGACTGCTATTGAGCACATGAACGTTGCACCGAACATTGCAGCATCATTTTTGGACACAGTTAGGAGAATTATGTAACCAGCAATGCCGAATATATTAGCCAGCAAGATGAACTACGCCATGGTTAGCTCCTATGATCGTCGTAACTTGGGCAAAAACCTCATCAAACTTACCGGAGATCGCAGCATGAACCGATCAGAGAAGACTGCCGCAATAATGAAGATCACAGCGCCAGTAATGTAGACTGGGATAGTAAGCGAATTGCTCTGCAGTCGATCGTAACCGCTAGCTTTCAAAATCGCCGGTAAAAAGGTGCTGAAGCCATATAATAGGATATCCTGACAAAATTGGATCCCGCCACTAAGATATAGTTTCGGATCCTTGAAGGCGATTCGGATCTCCTCCCATTTGAACTCATCACTTCCCATGTAAGCGGCAGTCTGCTGTTGTCTAATTCTCATCATTTGCTGTTGTTCGACCGTCAAGCAGGGGTGGAGAGCTGGGTCTGTTGGTAGCCCATACCAAACCAGAACGGCAATGAGAATACTGAAAATCCCTTCAATGATATATACCCATCTAAATAGCGTGAGCGAAGCCCTGCTATTCTTAATCAGGGTCAATGGTCACCATACCGCCATCCTGCATTTCCAGCCACGCCGTCCATTTGAAGGATGGCGTACGCCAGCAGGCCACCGAATGCACCGGATAATGCTGCACAGCTGAAAAGGTACGCTATGCGACGTGCCTGCTCCTCTCGTCGATATACCATAGAAAGATAAATTGTGAGACTAGGAAACAGCCCGGCCTCGCATGCTCCAAGAATGAGTCGGCTGGTGTACAACCCAGCGACATTATGAATAAATCCAGAGAAGATCGTGGTGAGGGACCAGACAACGCAGAGTCCAGTCAGAAGCACGCGAGGAGTCACCTTCTTCAAAAGAATGGCGAAAGGAGTCTCAAGCGTAACATAAGTTGCTGAACGTGTCAGTGGGGATGTCTGGCCATAGGCGCCTTATATCACTGACCGTAAAAAATGCTGACTGCAGTAGAGAACTGCTTATCAGATGCTCCGATATCCTCAGGCATTCCAGCCACTTTAACATTTCCCTGAAGAAAGTCAGTACTTGCATAGCCTCATCAGCATGTGAGAGTTTCTGACAATGTTGGTCCTATCCAAGAAGCAGCTTAAGTAAACCAACATGATGACAGGAGTAAAGAGCAAATCGAGCTTGGCCAGGAGGATTTTTTCCTTCTTCGGGTCAATGGTTTGCTCAAGTTGACCTTTGTCCTTGAGAGATTCGTCGTTCATCTGACCATCGGTCGAAAAGCCGATCTTCTTTTCATCCGTTTTTTGCTGTTGCGTTCTATTAGACATTACGAGGACTTTGCTTGTAGAAGTACCAATATTCCTGCCGAGACTTTGATGACTCCAACGTAAAGTCGACTAAATTCCGGGGTAGGGCTATGCGACACATACTCCATGATGTGAGGTGAGTAGATATATACTTATGTGCCCTTGTGGGGAATAACAGTTGTATGATATGGCTTCCAAGCATACCGGGTATGGTTTTAGGTTTGATCGGGTTGTGGCAGCCGAGATAGGCGTTTTGGTTCCCTGGACCGCCACTTAATTGCCCATCAGAAGTGAACTGCTAATTGGGTGCCACTGACGATAGCGGGCGTTGCATCCTTCTCATGATCACGTGTTAAAAGCTTAACTTTATCTCAAGTCGAAGGTTACATTGCTCGTATTAAATAACAATCTGCTTCCATCGGGACATGTCTCCATGATCGCATTCCGATCGATAGCTTGACTAAGTCCGAGATCATCATTTGCCTTTTGTTTCTCACAGCCGATTAAGGTAGATCATTTTTTGCTCACTCAACGGTTGTGCTGTTCCGGGTTTGGTCTATCCGAGTCCCCGCCAAGGCTGGCAAGAAAGGAGCTGTGGACGGCATCAAGGCTTCGTCGAACAAGTCTCCCTTTACTGCATCTAAGGGTATTCGATCTGTTCAACTCCTGTTGCCCGATTTGCCGAGGGAGCACTCTCTTCTCTCGACGGCAGGACCCTTCGAAGTCCGAGGAAGTCCTGGTCGTTTGAGAGACTGGCGTTAGATTCCAGTGCTCTGGTCGAGTGCCATTTACAAGCTCACTACCTAGGCACTTTGTTGAACACAAATGGCCCCTGCCAGCCATAGCTTTGATGGTATTGAAGAGATACTCACCTGGTCCAAAACTTCTGGTTGAGCTGAGCCTGGAATCCTCTGCCAATTCTACAACTGCAGGATAATGTCGACGACGACTTCTAGAAGCAAGGCTCGAAGGCCTTCATACGACCCAACTAAGCGTTCCTCCCTTGCTTGCAATAGATGTCGGGGTAGGAAAACAAAATGCACTGGGACGCCTCCAGACCCGTGCTCAACGTGTCTGGACGCCGGTGTTGCTTGCACCTATACGGAGACTGAAAGGCGGATAAACGTGCCAGAAAGGTGAGTATGCCCTTCTGCCAACAATCAGTTATCTGACCTACGCAGCTACTTATTGGACCTTCAACGAAGAGCTCAAGAAAAATCAGATGAAGGTAAAAAGTCCATAGGAAAACCGAGTGTTTATACTGATATGTGGTAGCTCCCAAGCAAGGCCAAAGTGTGAGTGGTTCACCATTCACTGTTGAAGACGAGGAGCCCAATCAAGACGATGACTGGTGGTATAAAGGCATGGAAAATCTCTGGTTAACAAGATCAGGGGAACATCATTATGTTGGCAGCGGCTCATCAACATATCTCGCTCAGCGATTAAATCCTTCAGCACCCAATCTTGCATGGGATGCGTACCCGATGTACAAAGACCCATCCTCCTTGAGACGACCACCAGCCCCTTTTCTCCCACAACTACCCCCTTTCGAGTTTGCCAAGAGACTGTACACTGTGCAGAACGCATATATCGGAGGCATTTTCCACTTTTGTCCGCCGAAAGAATTTGAGACGAGGCTGCTTCAGGTCTATGACCATGCTCCTGATCCTGAAAATCGAGAGGAAACCTTAAACTACTGTATGGTGCTACTACTTCTTTGCTACGGTTCCATGTACAGTGTGAACCAATGGGCTGGGAGTGATGGGCCGCCCGGTTTCGCCTTTTTCAAGCACGCCTTATGGTTGCTGCCTGAGATTCATCAGGAAGGCAGTGTCCTATTCGTGCAAGTGTTGAGCCTGATAGCTCCATACTTCCAAAACTTGAACAGGAAGGATGCCGCTTTTCTTTACATCGGACTGGCAATCCGGATGGCAATATCATTGGGCCTTCATCAGGAGGTCGCTGATCCTGACATGGGCCCAATTGAGCGTGAAACACGACGTCGATTTTGGTGGTCGGTCTACAGTATGGATAGGATTATCTCCGTGAAATCCGGTAATCCAATTTCAATCCACGATGAGGATATTGACGTCTCTTGGCCAAGCTTCCTAGTGGGACTGGATCACCATAATTCCAGTAGCAAAATTCTAACGCAGTACACACGATTGTCTCGCATTCTTGGGAGAATCGGAGGTGAGATATATAGGAAGAAACATCGCCCAGGGATAAGTCTTTTGCATTCTGTGCAAAGTATAATGACTGACCTTTCGCAATGGCTGAAAGATTGTCCGGAAGAGTTGACTCTCGACCCATCAAAATCATTCTTCCGCGAATCTGTCTCCACATTTCTGCACTACTACCACTGCGTTGGAATGACGGCCAGGCCTCTGCTCTTATTCATGTCTCAAAAACGACTTCAAGCTCATGACACTGTTTCTTCTAGTTGGCGTAATGGGCTATCGAATAACATGATTATGGTGTGCGAGAATGCTATAGCCGCTGCTCGTGCCAGCGCGAGCGTCATGGCCATGGCTGTGAGTCAGAATCAATGGGGTGAGTAATTTAGTCTTCAAGTGTTTGTCATAACTGATGGTGGTAGCAACCTATGGCTTTATGGATGGGGAGCACGCCTTCTCCACATCTCTTACTCTGGTATTGGTGAATGTTGCATTTCCTTACAACGAGAGAGATTCATCCGCAATGGACACCGCATTGTCAGTCCTCCGTGGTATGGCGGAGAAGGGCAATGAATATATTCAAGCCCGCTTGAAGCTATTGATGGACCTCCGTGCCTCGATGGGACACCAACAGGTGAGTGCCGTGGGCACAGCTTTGTCTATGCCTCTCCAACCACCCGTGGTCTCCAATATGACAGCAATACAACACCCTACGATACAGTCATATAACGGATCAGCGGCCGTTCCACACAATATACCATACCTCCAAAGCCCCTTCCATGCCTTCCAGGACATATCTTTTAATTTCGATATTGATGACAAAGATGTGCTGTGGGACGAGATATCTGGAAATCTTGATATTGATATGGATACAGGTTGGATTGAGAGCGCGCTGCGAAAGGACTACGATGGAACAATTTGACAGTTTCTGTATCATCCATATATTCACTTCAGGTCTTCTGAATAATGTCTGAGTCCCTAATGTCGAGCACTATCATGTGTCCTGGAGCGTGGGCAAATACTCTCCCTCGAAGCCCAGCTCTTTGGATCGCTTCCTGAGGAGTGACTCCACATCCGAAGAAAACAGGCTCTAACATCTCATCACCTTCACCGATTCCTCTGACAAGTTCTGCACCGTCTGGTGTGATGGGCTTATCTCCATATTCCGGATTGGAGATGTCTGCAATCCCCAATCGTTCAAGCGCATCCCACCCCCAATCAACTGGTTCGCCGTGCGTAATGAGGTACGGACGAGTGATATCTCGGACTTTTTCAATGTCTTTTCTTTGGTATGGTCTCATCGAAACAATATAAGTGGAATTTACGAATGCACCTGCTGAGCATAGCGAGAGAGTCGTCCGATACATTGGGACGTTTCGAGACCACAGCGTATGTGCTGGAGGGAGTCCTGCAAGGGCGAGAGCCGAGTCAAAGCTAAAGCTGCATCCAATGAGGAATCCCACATGATCTGCAGCCCAATCACCCTCCAGGCTTTGTACATGAGATTTCGTCAATGTCCCATTGTCATAGACCATGTACCGTGGAAAATCGGACCTTAGGTCGACGTTGGCCGCAATCTGCTCGCCGGTAAACCCAGGTATGTGCGATTGAAGTTGATCCCATCCCCCAATATTCTTCGATTCCGCTAAGAGCGGGCATGGAACTGGATTCCTTTTACAGAATCGCCGAAAATCAGCCGCATAGGTCTCCGGCAGAACAATCAGATTTGCTTGGACAAAACCAGGCGCAACAGTTGTTGTGGGAGAGCTGAATTCCCCTCTTCTTGCTTTCAACCGAATCATCTCACCGGTGTCTTGAATATTCGATTCTGGTTCATTTTTGATGTTTGTCTCAGTCATAGCAGCATCTCTTTGGGTAATAACAGAACCCATAATTTCCTAACTGATACTCAAACGTATACAAAAAATCAGGACCGCTAGGATGGTAGTTTACTCGCATTAGCAGTAAAAGAGCACAAAAGGGATAACTGGGATGGCATCCATGATGGAAGGCTAATTCTATCAGCAAACTTGTCCACTTCAACGTCGATGGCGAGGCTCGTTCTTCTCCGGCGTCGATCAATGGTATACTATGCGGGGATATGCGCACCCCCAAGCTGTGCAAGGATTAAATATTACCAACCACGCTAGGGAGGGTGCTGCCGATCGAGTGAGATTCTCACCCAGGTCTTCGGGACCCACTACCCGGGCACATTTGAGTGTGAGAGCTTCCTGCGTCTGATCATATCCAATTCTCTTGGGACGCCTCCCTCAATAATCGGGAACGCTCACATATTCCTCGGTTCAACCAACCTACGGCCGTCGACGGAATAAAATGATAATGTACGGGCTGTCGGACTTCTTTCCTCTCGCGAGGTTGACGATATCATATTTGAGGCTGCAACATTTACCCAAGGACTGACCTCCATCGTAAGTCTTCAACATTCAAATATCAGTCATGGGTACAGGATCAAAAATCAGGATATCTATTGATCGCGGAGGTACCTTCACAGATATCCACTGCCTTGTTCCTGACAAGCCAGATATAATCCTCAAGCTTCTTTCAGTGGACCCGGCTAACTATGACGACGCACCGACGGAGGGTATTCGAAGAGTGCTTGAGCAAGTAACTGGCGAAAGCTTTCCAAGGGGAAAGCTACTAAATTTGAAACATATTGACCAATTGCGGATGGGGACAACAGTCGCTACAAATGCACTTCTTGAGCGGAAAGGTGCCCGGGCAGCATTGTTGACGACGAAGGGCTTCAAAGACCTATTATCCATCGGCGATCAGTCCAGGCCGAAGATTTTCGACCTGTCGGCCGCCAAACCTGGAGTCTTGTATGAAAAGGCGATCGAAGTGAGTGAGCGGATTATTCCTTGCCCAAAGGATGTGGCAGAGCAGCGGTATCCAAAATGTCGACTTGTCGAGGGCACAACTGGCGAAAGTTTCCGCATCCTACAGGAACTCAACCTGGCAGAAGTTACCAGAGACTTGGAAGCTCTTTGGCAGGACGGTTACAGATCACTGGCTGTGGTGCTCCTGCATTCATACGCATACCCGGAACATGAGCTCAAGATAGGGCAAGTTGCTGAGGAGATGGGCTTCTCAGTCACCCTCTCATCGCAAGTCCAGCCCTCGATCAAAGCCGTTTCTCGAGGCATGTCTGCCACGGCTGATGCCTACTTGACGCCTATAGTAAGGAAATATATTCAATCGATAGACTCGAACTTCGAAGGTGGCCTTGCGAATTCGGATGGAGCCCGCTTCGAATTCATGCAGTCAGATGGCGGCTTGGTTGATTATCGCAATTTTGGAGGGCTCAGGGGCCTGCTTTCTGGCCCCGCTGCTGGAGTTGTTGGGTTTGCAAACACCAGCTGGGACGAGGACGATAAGACTGGAGTCATCGGTTTCGATATGGGCGGAACATCGACTGATGTCAGCCGTTTTGGTGGTGAGTTCGAGCATATCTTTGGCGCCAACATTGCAGGTGTATCGATACAATCTCCCCAGCTCGACATCAACACGGTTGCCGCTGGCGGTGGGTCCATTCTTTCATGGCGTAATGGACTCTTCCTGGTCGGGCCTGAATCGGCGAGTGCACACCCAGGGCCGGCTTGTTATCGAAAAGGCGGTCCTCTTACAGTGACTGATGCCAATCTATTTCTGGGCCGATTACTACCCGAATATTTTCCAAAGATATTCGGACCTAATGAAGATCAACCTCTGGATCAAGAGATCACAGTACAAAAATTCAAGGAGCTGACAGAGGCCGTGAATCGGGAGCAATCTCAGAAACAGGAGAAATATTTCACCCCAGAAGAAGTTGCTATGGGCTTTTTACGGGTCGCAGATGAGTCCATGGCGCGGCCTGTCCGGAATCTTACTGAGGCGCGTGGGTACGAGACCTCATCGCACCACCTCGCATCGTTTGGTGGAGCGGGAGGTCAGCACGCTTGTTCCGTCGCCGCCGTACTTGGGATTTCGAGGATCATCATCCATAAGTATTCATCGGTCCTATCAGCATATGGCCTGGCTCTTTCTGATGTCGTTAAAGAGGCCCAAGAGCCCGTGTCCATGGAATATCTCGGTTCGCAGTTGCGCTTGCGCAAGAGGTTTGAGAACCTTATTGCGCAGTCCACCACAGATCTCATGAACCAAGGGTTCCAATTGGACCAAATTCGGCACCAACTATATCTCAATATGCGATACCTTGGTTCAGACAGCGCTCTGATGATACTAAAGCCAGGAAACTGGGATTTTGCTGCAGAGTTTAAAGAAAGGCATCGGCGCGAGTTCGGTTTCACGTTCGAGAAGCCTTTACTTGTGGATGACGTGCGCGTTCGGTCCATCGCATCCTCAAACAGGCATACCGAGATCAGCCCCTCAAAGCAATTGAAAGCAGCGAAGATGAAAGATATTGATCTTCCGCCACAAGAGCAACGACTGGTATATTTCGAAGGTAGTGGTCGTATCGAAACACCTGTTTACCTGCTCAACAGTCTTGAGAAGAACACTCGCATCCATGGTCCAGCTATCATAATCGACGAAACACAAACCATTGTTGTTACTCCGAATGCCGAAGCGAGCGTACTTCAGACGTGTCTTGTGATAGATTTGAAAAGGGAGAACGTGGTCACGAAAAGCCTTCAACCCAAGCCTGAGATAATACCACCGGAGTCGATTCCCATCAATCCCGTCAGACTATCAATCTTTGGACATCGATTCATGTCCATTGCAGAGCAAATGGGCAGAACGCTGCAAAAAACATCTGTCTCTACTAACATAAAGGAACGGCTAGACTTCTCCTGCGCGCTGTTCTCTCCGGATGGGGGGTTGGTTGCCAATGCACCCCATGTTCCTGTTCATCTCGGATCAATGCAATTTGCCGTGCGGTACCAACATAGCCGTTGGCGTGGTCAACTAGTTGACGGCGACGTCCTTGTCTCTAATCATCCCAGTTGTGGAGGAACCCATCTACCCGATATCACAGTGATAACCCCAGTCTTCGACCGCCCGGGAGGAAATGAAATAGTATTCTATGTTGCATCCCGCGGGCACCATGCTGACATCGGTGGTCTTCTCCCTGGGTCTATGCCACCAAAGTCAACTGAGCTGTGGCAGGAGGGTGCTGCCATCGAAGCAGAGAAGATTGTGAGTGGAGGGGTATTCAACGAGGCTCGGATCACAGAGCTTCTGCTTGATATACCTGCCACTTTCGATGGCTGTTCTGGCACAAGGTGCTTGGCAGATAATCTTTCCGACCTCAAGGCTCAAATTGCCGCCAACACTCGCGGAATCCAACTCATTCAGAACTTGATTGGTGAGTATGGGCTACCAGAGGTTCAAGCTTATATGTACGCGATCCAGTCGACGGCAGAAACGGCAGTACGCAACCTGCTTCGCGAACTTTACGTTCGTCACGGTGGTGAGCCTCTAGAAGCTGTCGACTACATGGATGATGGTACACCCATTGCCTTGAAGATAAAGATTGATTCTGAAACCGGTTCGGCGACTTTCGACTTCGAAGGCACAGGCGCCGAGGTTCTAGGGAATACTAACGCTCCTATTGCAATCGTCAATTCAGCAATCATCTACTGCTTACGGTGTATGATCAATTCCGATATACCCCTCAATCAAGGTTGCCTCACACCTGTAGACATCCGGGTGCCGGCGGGCACGATTCTCTCGCCGTCCCACACGGCGGCGGTTGTTGGAGGCAACGTTATGACCTCTCAGAGGCTGACTGATGTCGTTTTCAAGGCCTTTCACGCAGCCGCCGCATCACAAGGCTGCACGAACAACCTCACTTTCGGGCGAGGAGGAAAATCCGAAGAAGACGGCAGCCACGTCGATGGGTTTGGGTATTATGAAACTATCGCTGGTGGTAGTGGAGCTGGCCCAACGTGGAATGGCCAGAGCGGCGTCCACACCCACATGACCAACACCAAGATCACGGACCCAGAAATACTCGAGAAGAGATACCCTTGCATGCTGCGGCAGTTCTCGCTGCGCGAAGGTTCCGGTGGCCGGGGTATTAACCCAGGCGGAGATGGCGTGGTCAGAGATATTGAGTTCCTCGAGCCTGTACAATGCTCGATTTTGAGTGAAAGGCGAGTTCACAGGCCTTATGGAATGGATGGGGGCGGGGAAGCTAAGTCTGGGTTGAATCTGTGGATTACCACGGACGAGATGACGGGTCAATCGCGGACAGTGAACCTTGGCGGCAAGAATACTGTCAAGGTCAAAGCTAACGATCGTGTGGTTATCATGACGCCTGGTGGTGGTGCGTGGGGAAGAAGGAATGATAAGAGAGGCTTTGAGAAGGACACGGGTGGGAGAAGGTCTTTTTGCTGATGAATTTATTTGTGGCTTATGTACCTCTGGGGATAGAGTTTATCTCATGTAACAACGGAGTGCCTTCTTCAATTGCTCTTGCTCGATACAAATTGTAGCCCTTATGGATAAGTCATGTTGATGTCTACCCCCAGTTCCTAGGTTTTCCCGACAATATTACCACCCAGCAGCACCGGCTGTTTGTTGGTGAAGTTGGGGATGTCTGCAAAGATAGGTTGTGCGTCCTCTGAGCTCAGAGCTTTGCCCAAGTCTTCCTGGGTATCAAAAACCAACATGGCTTGTACGAGATATTTTGGTTTGGCACCATCGCCGCCTGGTTTATACTCAGTTATCTCCCATCTTCTGAGGCCGTGTGGGCCGAATTTCTCCTGCACTAGGGGCATGTGCTTGGACAGGTAGTAGTCCATGTCGAACGTGATGTCGTCGTCGTTGGGATAGAGGACCGTACCGTGGAAAGGCATGTTGGAAGTATCAGTATGTATGGGTTCGAAAGGATTATTTGGAATAAGGTGGATGCAGTGTTCAACCTTCAATTGATTGACAAACAGGGGGGATCACGTCTACTCCTGGGCTCTTCGGCCTGTTTATGACCTCGTGCGGGCGGATGTGAAGTAAGCCCCTCTGGTCCTTCGGGGCGCACGTTGTCGACTTATTCTATCACCCTCCAGTGCACGATGCAACCGAGTCATGTTCTCCTCAAGCTGTCTCACCTATCAAAGTCAACGGCTCCCCACGAAGTCTGGAAATTGAGCGGTGCGAAGAGGGGTTGGCTGGCTGAATGGAAAGTTTGGTACCTGGGATCAGCCGAGGCCTGATGAATGAGGGCGTCTTTGCCAGTTCACGGAGAGTAGTGGGGGATTACATTTCACGAATCCACCACCCTTTTCACATCAATGGAAATTATTTGGTGATGCTGCTTTAAATATCTTTTACTACTATGCTATTAGGCAAAACTTAGATCATTACGATAAAGGCCTAGGGAGCCAATAGTAAGCGCCTCCTGAGGTCCACCCGGGGTAAGTACAGGGCGGCGTCACCTCCAACCCGATTTGGGGCGAGGCACGAGCAGTTTGTCCATGCCTTGGCGCATCCTCTGCTGACGATGCGCGCCTCCTTCAGACTCGTAGTCCGAAAGACCAATGTACTCCGTACCGCACACCACCTGGGTGCCTCGTACACACAAGTTGATCTTGTTCGGCAGCCACTCTTAGAGATCCAAACGCTACATCCTGCTACACTCAGGAAGCCCGGTGGCCGACCTCAATCGGGCACATGCACGGAATGTCCATCATAGAATCCTAAACTTGATTGCTCACACGACACCCCCTCCGTCGCAACCATGTCAAAACCCAAGAAGCCTGGGACCTTGAACAAGGTCCCGCGAAGGGATCCCATCGCATCTCTGAAAATGGCCGATATGCTCATATCAAAACCAGCCCTCCCTCTAGGTATTTCCCACTTGAACACCACTCATTTGACCCCCCGACTGAGAGATTCCTAGAGATCATGGCCAAGGTGGTGGACTATCTCGATATCCCGGATCTACTCCATTTCGCTCGTGCCTCACGTCGTATGCAAGAGATGGTCTACGACGATGCGAAATGGGTCCAAAGATTGAGAAAGATGGGCTGTTGGAATGATGCAGAGGCGCGGAAGAGAGCTGATTCCCTAAAACAACCCACCACTCCTGGGCGCAGGCAGAGTACGATTGACCGAAACCTCGTCAATGGCAAAGGCCGGCCTGAAGTCCTTTTTGACCTGGGCTCTCCGACCATTGCACAACGACGTCAAACGACGTTACTGTCTCCTATCCGAGCTCAACATACTGCAGATGGGTTCGACGTCGCCGAGCTCGCCAGCACGAAATTGGTATCTTCCCCGGCATTACCAGTGGACACAGCGGCAGTTTTATCAGTTTTCAAAAATGTCAAGTCAGTCCGCGGCCAGGCTAGACGTGAATATGGGAAGATATACAAGCTCTTAGGCCCCTATTACACCAATCTAGTCTCTGTATCCAACCCAATGGAATCACGTATCTTTCGAGAATTTTCGTCACCTGAGCAGCAGGCACAACTACTCGCGAACCTTCGAACTCTCTCCGAGAGCGACTTCTCACCTGATGCTGCAAGCCGAGAAACCCGGATAAAGACGACCACCGATATGTTCGATACGGCTGCTCTACTTGAATTTCGCAAAGGCTACGAATATAAGGACATCCAAGGGCGCATGTGTCAATATGCAAAGGTGATGCATATCCTCAATGGAGGGAAGAGCAGTGTGGAGCTCTTCTTACATGACAATAACTTAGTAACTCAAAAGGACAAGTTAGGCACAGCATCAGACTGTGTCGATTACTCGCTAGGATATGGCCAGCTATCGCTTGAAAGGGTCCAGGGCTATTTTGAAAGGCTTGGTACCGCATTCAGACAGGAGATTGCCATTATCCAAGCTGTGTTTCCCGAGCCAAAAGAAGTCACAATCCAGATGATTGAGGTAGTGGCTAAGGATATTCTCTCTCCCTTTCTGGCCGAATTGTTTGAGGACGCCCGCAACCGAGGAAGCTCAATCTATCTTCGAACAATCTCTGGAACTTTGGCAGCAACCAAGCAGTTTATTGAAGAATACGCGTCTCCAGGGGATGCTGATGATGAGATGCTTCTTAGATCTAACGATGTCCTTCGAGATATTTTTGAACCTCATCTGGATACCTACCTTGCCGAAGAATTATCATTCTTCCGGTTGAAGGCAGACTCGGAGGTCGAAAAATGGGATCGCGCATTATCAGAGCAGGCAGCGTCCACGGAGAACTTCCTGATGTCAAATGTCAATCGGCAAGCAGACAAAAAAGATTTCATGTCGTCTTTTAAGAAGGTGGTTATGATGCCTGTTAGTATACTGCCGAGCTTTTCTGGACAATCTAGCACCAAGACCCCAGCTAAAGCGATTGCCAATGGGGACGCTCATTCATCACGATCGTCGACACCAAATCCATTTGGCCCTGGAGTGGCTGCTTCAAACTTGCCGTCTGAGGCGCCAACAAATGAATTGGCTGCAAAAGCCGCTGTTATGTCGACCAAGCTTGAGAACATTCGATCACTCTTTTCCATCGAAGTTGCATTAAACTTGGTCCACGCTGCAAAGTCATCCCTGGAAAGAGGTGCTCAATTCATTAGCTTAGGTGGCGAAGCTGGAGATGCGGCTCGAAGACAATGTTCAGCCATTTTCGTTCTTCTTTTGCATGCAGTTGGCGACCGCCATGTCAAGGCGGGCTTCGATAAAGCAATTGAGCATCTCTCGCAGTATAACCCGCGTGCAGGCAGCACCGATAATACGGATGCTGCTGTATCACGCGTCCAAGTGGCAGCACTTGTTACATTCTTGGAGCTGGTCAACGTGGGTGACCTGATTCAGCAGATGCTGGACGTGTTTTACGAGTCCGAGTTGGTACGCCTGCGTATCTCCATCCGGGACGATTTCCTGGACGTCAATGTAAAAGAAAAGAAAAAATTCGAGGCGATGCTTGACGAGCGGGTTGCGGCAGGTCTGAGCAAGGGCATCGACGTGCTCATAGACGAGGTAGAATATGTCTGCGCCACCACTCAACAACCGACCGACTTCTACCCTGAGCTCGGCATCACAAGTGTCAACGGATCCAGATCCACCCCTGTAGTAATGGATTTCTCTGGCAAGCCGACCACCACGGCCACACGAGTCATTGCGCTCGTGTCCCACCATACGAGCATGCTCACGGGTGCGACAGAGAAAACACTCCTCGACGTCTTCACGACAGAAGTCGGACTGCGTCTCTTCGGCGCTCTTACGAAACACGTTAAACGACAACGCATCTCCACATCCGGGGCCCTGCCACTGCTCTCGGACCTGTCCGCATACGCGAACTTCGTGGCCGGGTTCAAGAACATCGACCTAACATCCTACTTCGTGGCGCTCCGTGAGGTGGCGCAGATCTACCTAATCGGCGGCGACAGCGAACGAGATGTTAACGAGATGGCCACCATTATCAGCGACAGCGAGAGATATCGTGGAGTTTTCACGGTGGAAGAGGTCGTCGAATTCGCAGAGCGGAGAAGCGATTGGTTGGTCGTTAAGGGCCGGGTCGAGGGCAAAGTCAAGGGTGAAGGCTGCTGTGTTATGTGATGTCAGATGAAGAGAAATGAAATAGATATGACCCCGTACCTGATGAAGACGAGCTACGATTTCAACTATGTATCGATTATTTGTTTGCTTGTGTGTTGTTTTGTTTGTTTGTTTTTTGCTAGTGCTAGCTACCTTTTGGCGAGTCCTTTAACTGTAGTTTCTTTAGGGCTTCTAGTGGTAAAAGTCGCCCGCGGTAGAGTCTAGATAGCATTGGATCCATGGTGCATCAGGGTGCATTAGTCGCCTGAACAAGCACTCACATCCAGCTCAGCACTTACCGTTTAGATATAACGGCTGGCATTGATCTAAGGCAGGTGCACCGTCATTCCAGTCGTGATAGCTTCTACTGTGCAACAAGGCACCAAGAGTTCCCACCGCCTATAATGGTCAAATTTCTATTACAACAGCCTCCTTCTGGTCTGGTCAAAATGAGAAGTTTTTATCGAGAGTTAAATCCAAGTTCTCCTCGGCTGAGTGTCTGGAGAACAACGAGTGTCTAAGAAGTAAGACAAATTGCGCTACGCATCCGTATCTCTTGCTCGGAACTTCTGGTTAATATGCTATTTAACGGTATTTGTCGATCGGTGCGGTGCTATTGTGGCTCGGGAATGCCTCCAGGAGCGAATTAATAGAGCAAATGGAAATACGAGCGAATACTATTAATATTACCTAGGTATTAAGTATCAATACCAAGGGGGTCGATTTGTACATGTATTAGTGTGTTTTCGCAAGGGAAGCGCCCCATGTTTAAGTGCCAAGAAGCTGTGCCAAGGTGCAGGGACACGCGATGTCATCAGGCGTCCTTATCGATAAGGAAAACAAATTAGTGTCTTTGATATTACAGGTCTGGACTATGATCAAAAGCAATCGATGCGCAGTGCGATTTAGTGGCCTATGTAGCTTCTGAGCATAGACCAAGAGCTGTGAATCGATTTGTTGACTCACCATGGTAAGTACTCAACATAACGTCGTTCTGTCACAGTAGAGCCTGACCTTTCCCATCCAGGCACCAGCACAACCGCTGAAATCGATCCTCAAGAAGACCTCACAAGATGATCCTTCTAAAAGGTCCAATTTTGACTCCGCAACCCTTTTCCCCTCCTCAAAGAAGGATAAGCGGAGGATAAAGCATGCTCAATTGATGCATAAAATCACAAAATCCTCGACATCAAAGCCTCGACGGAGAAGACCCAACAAGAAGCTCATCACCACGCTCGAGGCTTTGGCTGATGCTCTACCATCTAGCGATGACGAGACTTCTGGAACTGCTGCAGCTGGCTCGAAGGCACAAGATCAAATTAATATAATCAAACGAAAGAGTTTGAAATCCAAGCCTGGTGCAATGAAGAGGAGGGAAAAGCTTGATAAAAGCGAGCGTGATCGGTTTGCAAAGAATATGGCTCAGCTCGCTCCATCCAGTACGACGAACGGCACTGGTAGTCAAAATCCAGTGACGACTGGATCCAATCGACCTGTTTCACAAACTGCCAATTCCACAAGCCAGAGATGGGCTGCTCTTCGAGGGTTCATCTCGCAAACCCTAGAGACAAAGCCTGAATTGGCAAATCTAAAAGCCTGAAAACCCAACCAACACGATCTACATTCTTGCATTTCCATCCAGTTGGCTATTTAGCGACATCCAAAGCTGGAGAAGAAACTATTTTGGGTGCGAGCGCCAAAAGAAAAAAAAAGACCAGCGAGGTGCTACGGAGCTACCTTGCCATCAGATGCTCGATATAATGGTAAAAACAACCCTCGAAGGAGGCTGTGGATGATGAGATAACCTAGCGAAATTGCTTCGGCAGCTGTTATCTTCTCTATCATGGTCTTGAAACTCATGACCCTAGGCTCCAAGAGGTGCAACCATGACACTCCTTCTGCAAGTTCAGAGCACACGGAGAGGCACTACTCTAAACAGGGATTATCGCGTCTGCGTCATTAAGAGTTTCAAGGCTCGAACCTTCAGTGTGCAGGTGTCGAGCGACTCCTCGTACATCGGCTGCAGCTCACGGTGTTCGGGCTTATTGGTAGATGTGTTTGAGCATAAAGGCAGAGATTGCCATCGAGAAGTCATTCTGAAGGATGTCCCCGACAACGACTGCTTTGTGTGCCTGATATTTCAGCCTCGCTTAGAAAAAATGTCGTTGCCGAAGGTTAAGACGGAATTTGTCGCTTCGGGCAAATGGAACATTATTCCTTCTGTCTGTAGACAGAGATAACCTGCTGACCTCGAGAAAACACGAATTCAGGATAACTCAGATCCTGGTAAAAGTCAAAAGGCGGAAAGAGGCCCGGACGGAGAGTTCAAAGTCTCGTATAGAAAAAACCATCTGAAAACGCGCGGACGTGCTCCAGTCAGTCGACAAATACATAGAAGGGAATATCATGGTGACTGGACCCTGCATCATGTCTCTGCATCTTGGGATGAACTTTCTACAACTACCGACGCGACAGATATGGCTCACTTTTCTGAGGTATGACCATCATGCCCCGGCATCGTAATTACACGCCCTGGCATTGAAGCTGCAGCCTTCGCTGTTACAAGTCTGCAATCCATCTCGTGTAGTGCCTATTACAAGCGAGCACAGCTGTTGGACCTGTCTCCATGCTAGGTCCGCTTCCATTCACGACTATCTCCAGTCATCGTAAGTCCCTGTGGGGTTATGCCGGGGACCGAGATCTTGACTGAATAATCATATCCATTTATTCCTTACTCGTGGCTCTGTAGCCTCAAGGATGCTATGATTCTTTGCAGCCAACGGCTCGAAGGAGCTCCAGGGTCCACCCCCACAATGCTACTCCGCTGCTCTAACCCCAGTCCGGATTTGGAGCATCTGCAATTCACGGGCATGAAAATGTTAAGGGACTCACATAAGCCCACGGATATGATACGTCTGGGTGGAACCAGACTCGCGGCAAAGCGAGTTACAGTTTGCTGCAGAATTATGCTGTAGATCAGAGACGGTATCGAGAATAGGTGGTGTGAGAACATGGCCTTGTTGACGCTATTGCAGTGTACTTAAGTCGTTGCTTGTTGCTCTTCACGTCCATCCTTGACCGTGATTTTGCTGTAAGTGTTCTTCATATCTCCAAGGACCAAAATGCCCGAGCAACCAAAGGATTATAATAAGTTGACGCAGTCAGACGCCTCTGGAGGTGGCCATGGAGCGTTGCCGATCCGTCGTCCTAATGTTGACTACCAAAAGCTCACAGGCGAGCCTATTGCGCTGCCGCCGGGGATTGACCTTCAAACATTCAAGAACTTTATCGCGAAGGTCATTGATGTTGTTGGAGAGGAGAACGTTACTGTGATAACCGGGCCTGAGCATCATGCCAAGGACCACTATCTGGACCCCAGCAAGACCCATGACATGTTCTATATTAACGAGGAGGATTATTTCATTTCCTCGGCTGTTGTTGCGCCGCGCAATGTCAAGGAGGTCCAAACACTCATGAAGATGTTCAATGAGTGGGAGATCCCAGTTTGGCCATTCAGCATTGGGAGAAATGTCGGTTATGGCGGAGCTGGACCTCGAGTTCGGGGTAGTATAGGCATGGATATGGGCAAGAATATGAACAAGGTCTTGAAAGTCGATGTTGACGGTGCATATGCCCTTGTCGAGCCAGGCGTCACGTTTCAGGCCTTGCATGACTACTTGGTCGACAATAACCTGAGGGATAAGCTATGGATTGATGTCCCCGACCTTGGTGGTGGTTCTGTTCTTGGGAACACAATAGAAAGGGGTGTTGGTTATACCGTATGTGATGACCTGCCTATTGTTCTGTTATGGAGAGATACTGAGTCTTGACAGCCCTACGGAGATCATTGGATGATGCACTGCGGCCTGGAGGTCGTTCTCCCCGATGGATCTTTAGTCAGGACAGGCATGGGTGCCCTTCCTGCCCCTGGTGTCGACCCGTCATTGCCCGCAGACGAGCAACCACCAAATGAATGCTGGCAGCTCTTCAACTACGGGTTTGGGCCGTACAATGATGGCATCTTCACACAGTCTTCTCTAGGTTAGCAGAGAGTGCCCCATTTTTCCAAAGGGTAATGACTGATGACGACTAGGTATTGTTACTAAGATGGGAATCTGGCTCATGGCCAATCCTGGAGGGTACCAGTCCTACATGATCGCATTTGAAAAGGACTCGGATTTGCACCAAGCTATCGAAATCATTCGCCCTCTCAGAGTAGCAATGGTTTTGCAGAATGTTCCATCTATCCGTCATGTGTTGATGGATGCAGCTGTCATGGTGGGGAGGCCAGGAACTGAATGAGGAAATTTAGGCTAACGATGCTGCAGGGAACTCGGAAGAAATACTCGAACTCTGACAAACCGTTAACAGATCCGGAAATTGATGAAATAGCTAAAAAGCTCAACCTAGGTCGATGGAACTTCTACGGGGCTTTGTACGGCCCGGCTCCTGTGAGAGAAGTTTTGTGGCAGGTGATCAAGCAGGCTTTCTCGGTGGTCCCTGGAGTGAAGTTTTACTTCCCAGAGGATATGCCGGAGAATGAAGTTTTGCAGATCAGAGACAAGACCCTTCAGGGAATCCCTAGCTTTTCAGAGCTGTCCTGGGTTGACTGGCTTCCCAATGGCGCTCATCTATTCTTCAGTCCGATCGCAAAGGTCTCTGGAGATGATGCTATGGCCCAGTACGAGCTCACGCGGCGCCGAAGCGAAGAGTTTGGCTTCGATTTCATCGGGACATATATCGTTGGAATGCGAGAGATGCATCATATCGTATGCATTGTATATGACCGCAAGGATCCCGAGCAGAGGCGCAAGGCTCACGAGCTCATGAAGGTCCTGATTGACGATGCAGCCAAAGCTGGCTGGGGAGAATATCGGACACACTTGGCTTTGATGGACCAAATATCAGGGACCTACAACTTCAACGACAATGCGCAGATGAAACTGAATGAGAAGATCAAGGAGGCTCTTGATCCCAAGGGAATCCTTGCACCAGGCAAGAATGGCATTTGGCCAAAAAACTACGATGCAGCAGCATGGAAGGTCCCATTATGAGTGAAGAGAACCGAGTCAGATTCAGTGTCTTAGATACGAAATCATTAGCTCCATACCAGGCCTTGCAAACAGATGTCGCCTAGAGAAACATATTCATGATAGAGTCTTGAGCACGAAGCAGGCATTGAATTACCAGTGATCGTAATAAGTTAAAGTCGTAGGGGTTGTCGTTGGTATTTATCTGCGGTAACCCCAGTTAGCGACTTGATTGAGTTTGGACTAACAAGGTAGTCTCCTAGCCGCTTTTATGTATTGTACGGCGAAGCATAGGTTCCACATTTGGCCGGAGATTTGCAGGCAGATGATTGACGCGACGACACCATCGCCAACCATTGGGCTGGCACTTGTAAACCTGGCTTTGCATCCCTCGATCTTTGAGACTCTGAGCACTGTTTACGAGCGTTTCGCATTCTTCTTTCTCCTTCCTACACTTAGACCACCTTGATTTTCTATCACCATGAACCACTACCCGCAAGCTTGGGGCAGAGTGAGTCCTAGCTGCCGCAAGTTTGTTTCCTAACTAACAATAACGAAGCCCAGAGATGAAGTCTATGGCCCCTACGATGCCTCCTATCTCCAGACATCGATGCCCAAGACACATACACAATCTCCAGCGGTGACAGGTACATCAGTACTGGGAGTCAAATTCAAGGATGGAGTAGTCCTGGCCGCAGACAATCTTGGTATGCGAATTGTTCACAAGTCAAATGAATACCGGCCACTGCTAATACATATACCTAGCTTCGTACGGATCTCTTGCGAGATTCACAGATGTCAAACGTTTGCGAACATTTCCGCCTAATACGGTGATCGGCTTTGGGGGTGATGTCTCAGACATGCAATACTTCGACCGACTGCTATCATCTCTCGACATACGGGAAAACTACCTGTCTTCAACCGAGCATAGTCTCAACGCAAAGAATTTACATACGTATCTGTCAAAAGTTCTGTACAAGAGACGAAGCGACTTCAATCCGCTGTGGAACCAGCTTCTCGTAGCCGGATTGGACGAAGACGACAAGCCTTTCCTAGCCAGCGCCGATTTGCTGGGAACTACATTCTCAAGCCCGACTCTGGCCACAGGGTTTGGAGCGCATCTAGCTCAGCCATTGTTACGGAAGTTGATGCCAAAAGACGAGGAAAGTGTGAAGGATGTGACAAAAGAACAGGCGGTCAACGCAGTCAAGGAATGCATGAAAGTACTATTCTACAGAGATGCACGAAGTTTAGACAAATACAGCATCGCGGTGGTCACCAAGGATGGAGTTGAATTGAAGGAAGATGAGAAGCTGGAGGACCAGAGCTGGGCATTTGCGGATCAGATTCGAGGCTACGGCACCCAGGTCAATTAAAGGGGACACTTCAGTGGAGCTGCATGATTCCGTCAGCAATACCCCGTACTTGTATGGCGTTTATGGGACCATCTCTGGGTGCTGGAGAAAATGGAAACTGTGTATGATATCGTGGCTCGGGGTGCCTTGAGGATCAGAAGAGTCACAATGGATCAATAGACTCGATGAGAACCTATTAGGCGTGATTGCTATTGGTCAGCCTTTCCAGTAAGCCTTAGGAATGAGTCAAAGAATCAGAGTTTCCATCGCCCTCATGCATGACGTCCGAGATTGGAGAAACTTATTAGCTAGAAACAAAAGTAGAAACTGGTACATCAGTGCCACCTCGGCGGACTACAAGATCCTGTTTGCTCACTTCCTTGTCTGCTCATATTCACGTTCATAGAGATTTTACATTTTCCGGCTTCTCATCATCTCCCAATCCCTCAAACGCACACTTCAACGCATTTTGCGCAGCCCCTCATCTTTACAAATCTGGCCGGAGAATTGCCACCGACTCCGCAACATCACCAATCCACAATGGAGGCGCCCGTCTCAGAGACGGCTCCAGGGCCTAACAATAGAGGTAACAGACGCCGAAGAAGAGGGAATCCCAGATCAGCACAATCTCAGGTTCAAGAACCAGTCCAGCCAAACAGAATAGTGGCAGGAAGACAGTTCGGTGGCCAGCTCACTCGATTACATCCAGAAGCACCAGCATTTGTTCCTGCGTGCCTCCCTCCTGCTACACCGACTCCTTCCTCCTCTTCAGGATCCCAATCTCGCTCTCACCCACCTCGCCGTGGCAAGAAGACTGCTGCACAACCATCTCAACCTCGAAGAGGCTCCATATCCCGCTCAACTGCGCCAGACATAGCCACACGAATACACGAAGACATTTCGCACGGAGTCTACGAATGTGCCATATGTACCAACGAGATCGGCCGGAATTCTAAGGTCTGGTCATGTCGGACATGCTGGACCGTCTTCCACATAGGATGTATCAAAAGATGGTCAAAAAATGAGGGCTCGGCAGTCCAGCGTACCCCAGGCCAGGACGAGCAAGATGCACCAGTTGGAAAGCAGTGGAGATGCCCAGGTTGCAATCTACCCAAGGACACAACCCCGACTTCCTATACCTGTTGGTGTGAGAAGGAATTGGATCCTAAGATGATCAGTGGCCTTCCTCCACACTCTTGCGGACAGACCTGTGGGCGTGAGAGGAAATTCCCCAAAACATGTCCCCATCCTTGCGATCTTCTATGTCATGCTGGTCCATGCCCACCTTGTTCTGCGATGGGACCTACGCAAAGTTGCTTTTGCGGGAAGGAGGAAACTACAAGACGATGCATCGACACGAATTATGAAACGGGTTGGAGTTGTGGTGCAATATGTGATGATACCATGCCTTGCGCCCTGCACACCTGTCCACGTCCCTGCCACGAAGGGCTCTGCGGTGCTTGCACTGTCAAAGTTGACGCACGATGCTATTGTGGCAAAACCGAGAAACAATTCGAATGCAAAGACCAGGGTGAGGAGAAACAGAGCGCAGATTGGGTGGGCACTTTCGACTGTGGAAGCTTATGTGACAATCTTATGGATTGCCAGATTCACCATTGCGAAAAGCCGTGCCATCCTCAAGATGCGACTATACCGCACTGTCCTCGGTCTGTCGACGTGGTTACTTATTGTCCCTGTGGCAAGACGGCACTTAGTGACCTCAAGGTGGAACCCCGAACCAAGTGTACTGATCCAATACCCAGCTGCCAGAGGCAATGTGGTCGAAAGCTGCCTTGTGGACATAGTTGTAGCCAGCCGTGCCACGTTGGCGAATGCATGCTTTGCGATCGCCCAATCTCCACGCCATGTCGCTGTGGCCGCAATACTTTCAACGTCATTTGTCACGAGGCTACAACAGACCCGCCAGAGTGCACTCGGCTGTGTAAGGCGACCTTGAACTGTGGACGGCACGAATGCGGACAGAAATGTTGCACCGGAGAACGCAAGGCTTCGGAACGCCAAGCTACGAAACGGAAACTGAAGACCCTCGATCTTCTTGCGCGCTCACTAGACGATCAAGTCGAAGCCGAGCATATTTGTACGCGGCCTTGCGGTCGGAAACTCAAATGCGGCAACCATAATTGTCCAGACCTATGTCATCGGGGCCCCTGCGGGAGTTGCAAAGAAGCAATTTTCGACGACATCTCCTGTTCTTGTGGGAGAACAGTGCTTCAGGCACCGTTGCCGTGTGGCACCCAGCCACCTCCCTGCAATTTCCCTTGTACCAAAACGAAAGATTGTGGTCATCCTCAAGTTCAACATAGCTGCCACTCCGAGGAAGAAGATTGTCCAAAATGTCCTTTCCTGACAGAGAAAGAATGTCTTTGCAAGAAGAAAACACTTAAAAATCAGCCATGTTGGCGAGCAGATGTTCTTTGCGGGCTGGTCTGTGGCAAGCCACTGAAGTGTGGCTCTCACAGCTGCAGAAAGACATGCCATAAACCTGGAGCGTGCGAAGATGCACATCAGCACTGCCAACAGGAGTGTGGGAAGGCCAAGAAGACGTGTGGGCATCCGTGTGAGCAACCCTGTCATGCCCCGTCTGCCTGCAAGGAGGACAAGGCGTGCCCGTTTAAGGACATCATCACTTGCGATTGCCAGCGCAGGAAGGAGGAAGTTCGCTGCAACGCTAGGGCGAACGTCCCTGAACCATCTGGGAGACAAACCTCTCTCAAGTGCGATGATGAGTGTGCTAGGCTGGAAAGAAACCGTAATCTGGCACGAGCGCTTCACATCTCCGACGACCATGTCGATGATCACGTCCCATACTCGCAAACAACTTTGCAAGCCTATCTGGAGGATGTAGCTTGGGCACACAAGCAGGAGGAAATTCTAAGAATCTTCGCAGCAGATGATGAGGAGAAGAGATACAGATTTGGACCAATGAAAGCCCGACAACGTGCCTTCATCCACAGCCTTGCAGATGATTTCGGTTTTGATGGAGAGTCCCTGGACCCTGAACCCCATAGACATGTCCTTCTGTTCAAAACGCCTAAATTTGTGTCGGCTCCTATGAAGACCTTAGCACAAGCGGCGAGGATCAAGCGGGCTCAGTTGAATATCTCTGCTCCAATTCACTCAACTAAGCCAGAGAGGAAGCCAGCAGATGAGGTGATCCATGATTACAATGGTCTGCTCCTTACCAAACCCAAGTTTGCTCTGACAGAGGATGAAGTGAGGCCATTGGTCAAAAAGTCGGCGCCAACCACCGATTTTGATATCATCTTTATGTCCAACCATGAGAGTGTCGCATTGCTACCGTCGAGATCCTGGGAAACTCCCGAACAGCTGAGGATTCTGCTCACGAGTCTACAGCCAATAATCGCAGGCGAGCTCATCAAGCATAATATTGCAACAGATGCTGTTCTGTGCCAATTTGACCTCTCCGGCATCGAGCCCAGAGCGGTCCATCAACAGGGTAAAGTCAGTACCACTATTGCAAGCGGTTGGTCTCAGGTTGCAGCAAAACGAGCAGTACCAATGCAGGCACCCCAAGTGAAGCCGGTTGGCCAACGACCCATCTATACAGTACTGGGAAGCCGGTTGGCGGAAGCAAAGCGAAAGAAGCAAGAAAACGAAGACTATCTCAGAAAGCAGGCACCCAAACAAGAAGTTGTAGACGATTGGGAGAAGGAAGTCGAGCAAGAAGAAAACGAGCAGGCTGCGAATGCAGACAGCACCGAGGCATCTCTCGATGTAGAGTGAGACTAGGTTCTCCAAATGCAGTCAAGTACTGATTCATCGGTGGCACGCTTTCAGCTGAATGTGTCTCGGATGCACTGAGAATTTGAATGATCGCTGGTCTATGGAGTCGGAGCATGCAGAAGCCATCATGGCTGTGCAACTTATCGGATCATCTCAAGCTGAAAATCCAGCTTTAACCGAACACCTGGACACTCGGTTAATCCGAAAGCTTGGCTAACGTCATTTTCTGCCCCTCAATCCACCCTGTTTCGCTCCTCAATGCGACATGTGAATGGTTGAAACTTGCGGGCATGCGATCCATTTCTCTAGCCTACCAGTGTTCAATGAATATACGCAGGCGTGCCATGAGAGCTCTGAAATCAGGCTCGTATCAAGGTTTAGTCCAACACTGCAGCTAATTGCTTCACTCAGCTGCCATTCCAATCTCGATCCTGTCCTGCGCTCCTTCCTGCGTGCCAGGTGTGTGACACCTGCTCCTGCATCGTGAGAAACTCATGCCTGCCCAGTTTCAACACATACAAAAGTGACACATCCATCCTCGTTTGTTTGCTCTCTCCCTTTTACTTCTCCCGTTCCTGTTTATTAGTCCTCACCTTGGCCTCCTTCCCGTCTTCCGCCCAGTCTGCCCACCAAAAAGCCTGATCCTACTCGTCTCAACTAATAGTCTCTGTCAATCCCTACGAAATATACTTCTCCTCATAAACACATTCACCCTTCCCATACACAATGGATCAACTCAAAGGTGCGCTTGGTAGCTTTGGCGGTGGCGGCAACCAGAACCAAGAGCAACAAGGAGGCCAGCAAGGCAGCTCTGGTGGAGGCTTCCTTGGTGGTATTGGTGATAAATTGAACAGTGCTGCTGGCGGTGGAAAGGAGAGCGAGAAGAATGAAGACATGCTTGACAAGGGTGAGCTCGCTTAAACCTCTGGAAGGCGGAATGCAGCTGATCTACATTATCTTGCTAACATGAGAATTGCCACCTAGGTGTCGACTATGTCCAAGAGAAATTCTTAGGCCAAGGCCCGCAGGACAATGAGAGTGCTGCCGAACAAGCCAAGGACGAGCAAATCAGTGACTTCATCCGTGGTCAATGTGAGTATTCAGCCTTCCTCTCCTAAGCACAAAGGCGAAGCTTCGTAGAGTATCATATGACTGACCCTCTTCCTTTCACTTAGACAAATCCACAACTGGCAAGGATTTCCCTATCAAGGACAAGGACACCACATTCTCGAAGAATTAAGCGCAACAATGCGTGGATGAATCCAACACAATTCGCCAGATCGGGACGCAAGAGCTTTGTATCCTGGCATTGTGAGTGGTACTTTGACCCATGTCATGTCATGAGGCAAAGTTATTAGATGGGCTTTTGAGTGGGTGCTGGTTCGATGTAAAATGCCAGCCTGTGAACCAGACAGCTTCAATAGCAGCCAGCCTCTTGTTGTAATAAATTTCATCGATCACGTCCTGCTTTGCACTTTGGTTACCCCTTCCCCCCCCACCTCAAATTTGGGATCCAAGCCAACTCAATCATGTATCCACGGAAGCATGGGAAGGGGAAAGAGATACCCTCCGCTTCGCATCTATTTTCTTATCAATAGGCATGCTTTACAGTCGAGATCACAAGCATAATCATCTCGACGCAGTTTGTATGCAGACTAAGTCATTTAGACACCCGGGATCTAACTGATTACGGGGGATATAAGCGATGCCCGTCTAGAGGGAAATGAAGTCTGCGGCGGGACGAGAGCCCTGATCTCCCCCACCAAAGACCCCTCTTGATTACTAGCTTCTCGGCCGTTTCGAGAATGGACACCAGGCAGCATTCTTCATTCCCTACTGCCAATACTCCAGACGATTGCCCTGGATTCGATCTGTCGCCCACGATGAGATGCCTTCAGTATCACAACACGTCCGTAAGAAGCGTGCCCTTGTACTCCACATCCAAGAGGCTAGAGTCGCCTATTCGTTGAGTTTCTGTTTCTTGCAGCTCTTCACGTTTCTCTCGCACTCACTCTCGTATTCAAATGCGATCACGAAGAAAGAAGCCTCAATACTGTCTAATGCTTCCCATGGCTGGACCTTGAAAAGCCCCTCAAGACTTGGCATCTTCGATATGTTGGGTTTTCATTGCTGGAAACTCGTCTGCCTGCTTGTCCTTCCATTATGAATCTGATCATGAAATCGAAAAACTAGCTTTCTCTTGGGATTGATGTGCAAAAGGGCTCTGAATTATTCAGCATCGCCAGGCACTTGCCATTGGCATGCGTCAGCGTTGCTACGTTGTTAGTCTCGCGCGGTTGCATTGGTGAAATGGACAACTTCTTAGTGGAGGAATGCACCGCCTTGTCGTCCTGGTAGGTATGGATAATAAATATATTAAGGAGGTGAGAGTAGCAGCGGAGGGAGATGATGGAGCAGATACAAACCAAGTTCAGGACAGAACAGAGCAACGAACGCAATCAACTGTTAACTCCTACAAGAGGAATTCACTCTGAAGATTTTGCCATAGCTAAAGCTCGACTTTCGTACCTAAAGGCCTCCATCAACAGAAGCCACCAGAAAGCGACTGTTTTTGCAATAGCTTATACAAAGCCAAACATGTCCGTTCCACAGACACAGCGCGCCCTTCTCATTACCGAGATCGGCAAGCCATTGACACTGGTGGCCGACCGACCAGTACCGCAACCAGGGCCAAATCAGGTGCAAATCAAAGTCAGCATCGCTGGTCCAAACCCACACGATCAACTCTGTCGGGACCTTGGATTCTTCGTGGCAGAGTTCCTTCCAGTCGCGATCACGAACGATGTCGTCGGCACCGTGACAGCCCTCGGAGAGAACGTGGCAAAATTTGCAGTGGGTGACGTGGTTGTCGGCGAGGCGAATTTCGAGAAGGGGAGCCCCCAAAACGGCACGCAGGAATACTCCGTCCTCGACGCTGATTTCACAGCCAAGATCCCTGAAGGTATCTCTCCCGACGAGGCGGCCACTTTGCCCACGAATTCGGGTACAGCGTTCATCTCGCTCTTCAGCGAAGCCAACCTCGGGCTCCCCGTGCCATGGGCATCCGACGCCGCGAACTTCGACCTCAAAACCCAATCGATCCTCATTGTCGGAGGCGGCACCTCATGCGGCAAGTTCGGGGTCCAACTGGCATCGCTCGCCGGGCTCGCAACGATTGTGGTGGTTGGCGGGCCGGAAAGCGAGCTGAAGTCGTACGGTGCGACGCACGTCCTGGACCGACACCTCCCCTATTCCGAGCTACTGGCGGCGATCCGCGCGATCGTTGGCGACGACCTCGTCTACGCCTACGACGCCGCCAACCCGCCG